>OCVV011321121.1_pt1 | contig 21955 bp, 16 predicted proteins | sample 1539721 | NCBI WGS metagenome assembly OCVV01 (sample SAMN02144230, study PRJEB22623) | gut metagenome | biome: sheep rumen | host: Ovis aries | place: New Zealand
GCAGATGAGATAAACAGGACATCTCCCAAGACACAGTCTGCACTCCTTGAGGTAATGGAGGAAAGACATGCAACGGTGGAGGGAAATACCAGGGAGCTTCCCAAGCCGTTTTTTGTGATCGCAACAGAAAATCCCTATGGATCCAGCGGAACCCAGAAGCTTCCGGAGTCCCAGCTTGACAGATTTATGACATGTCTTTCGATGGGATATCCCGATCATGGCAGTGAAGTGGAAGTACTGATGAATGATTCCCATTCCAAGCTTGATAATGTGAAGCCTATATTATCTGCGGGTGAACTTACAGATATTCAGCAGGAGATTGAGAATATGCATACCGATCCTGCTCTATACGATTATATCGTGGCTCTTTCAGAGGCCACCAGACTTGACGAGAGATTCTCGCTTGGTCTTTCTCCCAGAGGAAGCATCGCTCTTTACAGGGTATCAAGAGCGCTTGCTTATATGTGTGACCGAAAATTTCTGACTCCGGCGGATATTGCTTCTGCATGGATGAGCGTCGCCGGTCACAGGGTCAGGCTTTCTCCCAGGGGAAGAGCAACCGGACTTACCGAGAATGACATTCTTTCCGAGATAATACGGAGCGTTCCGATTCCCAAGATCAGTTAAATGGAAATACTGAAAAATTCTGTTTATATAGTTTCATATATCATGATGGTGGCAGTGGTGCTGGTTGTGGCGGTTTTCTACAGGCAGCCCCTCGCCTCTGTTCTTTTTGTTTTTCTTTTGGTACTGCCGTTCATATCCCTTGCCTCGGGAAAATACGGATCAGCCAAATTATCCGTTACAGCTTCGGCGCCTGCGGGGCAGGTGGATGAGGGCGATGAGTTCAGGATAAGGCTTAAGCTGAGGAATTCATCTCCTGTCCCCCTTCTCAGATGCACACTTAAATATACTTTCTGCAATTTATACAGGGAAGATGAGGATAGCTTTTCCGTAACCCTGGCCGGAGAGAGCTTTGCATCGGAAGAATTTGATATGACCTTTAAGACATCGATGCCGGGCACCTTTACCTTTGACGCGGATACGATCCTTATAAGCGATCCGCTTCATTTTCATACATTAAAAAGGAAAGCGGATATCCATGTCATGATCCCCGTAATGCCAAGGATCGTTGAGATCCCTGATATTGCGCTTTCTCAGTTTGAAGGCGAGCCCTTTGATGACATTGTTTCGGAAAGCGGCGAGCTTACAAGGGACATTAAGCAGCTTAGGGAATACAGGGCCGGTGACAGACTCAAGGATATTCACTGGAAGGCTTCTGCCGTCACCGGCGAGCTTGTGGTCAAGGAATATGAAAGAAGCGTTGACCTCATGTATCTTCTCCTTCCGGAGATAATGAAGGGATCTGAAGCGGAAGTGCTCCGAAAGTACTATTCGCTCGGAAAGAAAATGATATCTTCAGGTATGGGATTCAGGACGGCTGTTTTTCATCCCGGTGACAAAACCTTTTCTTATGTGAATGTCAGCGATGAAACTGCACTTGAAGAAAGTGTTTTTGAAATAATGAGAGAAAAGGCATCCGAAACGGATGTATATTCAATGTACACGGATCAAAACCCCGGAAGCTATGGGGTGATTAGGATATGCGCGGAAAGCATAATGAGTACCTGAAAACAGAAAAGATAAGATCGCTTCAGACGGATCCTCACCCCGGGATACTTGGGAGAAGGGAACTGAAGAAGAGAGAGAAGGATCTTGAAAGACGCGGTGTCTGCCAGGGCGATATCACGAGGAATTCGCATCAGAGCAAATATGTTGCGGTTTTACTCAGGGGACTCCTCATATTTCTGGGAGCCTACGGAACAATCTGGGGGCTTGCATCTTCCTTTGATCTTGCATACGATCCCGCAAAGGTATTTTTCGGGATATTGTTTCTTTCGGTCTTTTCCGCCTCGATATATTATAACCGCCTGACCTTTTATGCCGGATATATATTGATGTTCATATCATTCTTTGTTTTTTCGGTGATGATGTACAGCTATATAAACTCCGGCTTCCAGGCATTTGTAAATGAACTCAATGAGCATTATGTTGATTATTTTTCATTGCCTGCATTAAGGGTCTCGGATGAGATCATAGCTGACAGGAGTCTGACCGTTCCCATAGCATGTATATTTATGGGATGGGTCTACTGCATCATGCTCAATGTGACTATTTCCAGTTACATGAATCCGGCACTTACCTTTGTTATCACATTCCTGCCTCTTCAGGCAGCGTTCTATATAGATATAGTCCCTCCGTATCTTTGCATGACGATGCTCATCATGTGCTATGCTTCTGTCCTGGTCCTTTCCAGGGCGGGTTATTATGCGCTCCCCTACAGATACAAAAAGTATGAATCCTTTGTAAGGAGGAGAAGGAGAAAAGGGTCCGATGATTCCTATATTCTCTCTGCGAAGGGTATGCTTTCCGTATTCGGAGTATCCCTCATCCTTTCTCTGGTCTTCTTTGTCGTATCGGGAGCGATATTCGGAGAAGCGTATTCAACCAAATATGTTTCCAACAGATTGAAAAATAAAACCGATGATTTTGTTGAAGTGATGGTGATGAACGGTATCCTGTCAGTCTTCAACAGATATGAGGCAAGGGGAGGCCTTGCCCACGGAAGACTTGGCGGAGTCGGATCCGTCACGCCGGATTACGAAACCGATCTTGAGGTGACATTCGTGCCGGTTTCCACGGATGTTGTATATCTGCGTGCCTTTATCGGAAACACCTATTCGGTTGACAGGTTTATGGAGGAAAGAGAGGGTGAATATGAGCCCCTTGAAGAGCCTTTTTATGACGAGCAGGTTTATCTTCCGATGGAGATCGTAAATATCGATGCGGACAGTGAATATTATTATCTGCCATATCATTCCGTGGAGGCTTCCGGGGAAAAAGACGGAACGTCCGAGATCACTTATGTTCCGTATCTGAATTATGACCATGTGATCCAGGCAGGGGATGACATGTTTGATTACTCGGTATATGCATTTACAAATTATCTGAAGGTTCCGGAAAGTCTGATCCCGGTATTGGATGAGACTGTCAAGAAGGCAGATATGATAAATGCCGACAGGACAGCCGAGGGGATGCTTTACAGCTGCAGTCAGCTTGAAAAATATTTTGCGGAAAATTACAGGTATTCCCTTACTCCGGGAATGACTCCGAGGGGAAGGGATGTCATAGAATATTTTCTTACATCCCAGGACAGAGGTTATTGCATGCATTATGCATCATCCGCAACACTGCTTCTTCGCTATATAGGCATACCTGCAAGGTACTGCGAGGGTTATGTTATCAAGCCCTCCGATCTTTCGGAAGGAGAGATCGTATGGGAGGACGAGGACGGAGCAAAGCATGTCAGGGTGCAGATCAGCGATGCAAATGCTCATGCATGGGTGGAGATTTATATACCCGGATACGGCTGGATACCATACGAAATGACACCTCCATCCTTCGGTGAAGAGGATGCGGTCCCGATGAACGGGCTTATGGGAATATTGTCGGGACTGTTCAATGCAACAACAAGAGAGGACGCTTCGGGAGCTCAGGAAGAAGGAAACGGTGGAGGCGGAGCTGCTGTAACCATCTTTTCCGGTATATATAACAGCCTTGAATTCCTGATCCGACCCGTCGGATATTCTGTGGCTTTTGTGATACTCGTACTCCTTATGATCCCTCTCATAAAAAAGATCTCTCTGCTTCTGAGGATCGGTATCATGAAGCGAAAAGGAAGATACGATGAGGCTCTGCTTTCAAGATACAGATCGTATACCGGAAGACTTTTGAAGAAAAAGATCATTGATTCATCAAATGCAGACAGCATGGTGCTTGCAGAGGAGATATCCGGAAGGCTTGACTGCACCGAAGCGGAAAGAGTTGCAAGATACGTAAGAAAAGCCGCATTTTCGGATGAGAATATCACCAAAGAGGAATACAGGGCAGCATGTGAAGACATGACCGCTATACTTAAGATAAAACCCGTGCGTGTTTAATGCCGGTTTGCTTGCAAAAAATACCGGAAACTGTATAATAAGATTAGAGTTTCCAAATGCCTGTCAGGTGATACCTGAATGGAGGGTGCATATGACTGATGTTACCATAATAGGCGCCGGCGTTACCGGAAGTGCCATAGCAAGAGAATTATCCAGATATGATCTTGAGATAACAGTTCTTGAAAAAGAATCCGATGTCTGCGAGGGAACCTCCAAGGCAAACAGCGGAATAGTTCATTCGGGATATGATGCCAAGCCCGGAACCCTCAAGGCAAAATTTAATGTGGAGGGCAACCGGCTTATTCATGAGCTTTCGCCCTTGCTGGATTTTCCGTTCAGGGAAAACGGCTCCCTTGTCCTTGCACTCGAAGAAGAGGGAAGGGCGGGCCTCGAAGAGCTTCTTGAAAGAGGGCAAAAAAACGGTGTTCCCGGACTGAGGATCATTGAGCGTGATGAACTTAAAGCATTGGAGCCGAATGTTTCCGACTCTGCGGTATGTGCGCTTTTTGCCCCGACAGGCGGGGTCGTATGTCCATTTAACATGAATATAGCTTTTGCCGAAAACGCGGCAGATAACGGAGTTTCCTTCAGCTTTGATACTGAAGTCCTCTCAATAGAAAAGAAAACAGATGAAGGCGGAGGTACCTATTATCATCTGGAAACATCCAAAGGACCTGCAGATACCCGTCTTTTGATAAATGCAGCAGGCGTATATGCGGATGTATTTCATAATATGGTCTCGGAAAAAAAGATCCATATCATCCCCAGAAAGGGCCAGTATGTTTTGATGGATAAGACTGCGGGTGAATATGTCTCACATACTCTCTTCCAGCTCCCGACGAAGCTCGGAAAGGGTATTCTGGTAACTCCTACTGTCCACGGAAATCTTATGGTGGGTCCGACTGCGGAGAATTGCGAAGATCCGGAGGATACCTCCACCACAGCGGACGGTCTTGAGACAGTCTTATCACGCGGAGCATTTTCGGTTGAAAGTCTCCCGCGCATGGTCATTACCTCTTTTGCCGGACTGAGAGCACATGAAGACGGCGGTGATTTTATCATCGGAGAGGCCTGTGATGCACCCGGCTTTATCGATGCTGCGGGAATAGAATCCCCGGGACTTACGGCTGCGCCTGCCATCGGAGTCTATGTAGCAGACATTGTCAGAAATATCCTTAAGCCTGAGGAAAAGAAGGATTTCATACAGGTCAGGAAGGGAATACCCTCCATGGCTCTTTTGAGCGACGAAGAAAAGGCGGCACTGATAGCCGAAGATCCTTCATACGCTCATGTAATATGCAGATGTGAGCTTGTCACCGAGGGAGAGATAAGGAATGCCATAACAAGAACTCTCGGAGCCACGACTGTTGACGGAGTAAAGAGAAGGACAAGAGCCGGAATGGGAAGATGTCAGGCGGGCTTTTGCCTTGCAAGGACGATCCCCATACTCGCACAGCTCCTTGGAAAGAGTGAAGAAGAGATAGAAAAAAGCGGATCGGGATCCTATTACGTCCGCGGTAATATTGGGGATGACCTGTAGGAGGCGGCAGATATGAAAAGAGATCTTGTTATCATAGGCGGCGGTCCTGCAGGACTTGCTGCAGCGGTTTCCGCAAGAAAAGAAGGACTTGAGGACATACTGATCATTGAAAGGGATATACGCCTTGGCGGTATCTTAAATCAGTGCATACATAACGGCTTCGGACTTCATACCTTTAAGGAGGAACTGACAGGCCCCGAGTATGCTGACCGTTTTATCAGACAGGTGGAGGAGGCAAAGATCCCATACCTGCTCGATACCATGGCCGTTGATGTTTCATATGATGAAAAAAGCGGTGAAAAGATCATTACCGCGATGAATTCTGAAGATGGTCTGTTCACGATAAATGCAAGGGCTGTCATCCTTGCAATGGGGTGCAGGGAAAGACCGAGAGGTGCACTTAATATTCCGGGCTACAGACCTGCGGGAATCTATTCTGCCGGAACTGCCCAGTACTACGTCAATATGGAAGGCAGGATGCCCGGAAAAAGAGTGGTCATCCTCGGCTCCGGTGATATCGGACTCATTATGGCAAGACGCATGACCTGCGAGGGGGCAAAGGTTCTCTGCGTAGCGGAACTCCAGCCGTATTCCGGCGGACTGAAGAGAAATATCGTTCAATGCCTTGATGACTTCGGGATCCCGCTTCTCCTCAGCCATACGGTTGTGGATATAAAGGGAAAGAGACGAGTTGAGGGCGTGACTATCGCGGAGGTTGACGAAAACCGTAAGCCCATTCCGGGTTCGGAGGTTTTCTATGAGTGCGATACATTGCTCTTGTCCTGCGGACTTATACCTGAGAATGAACTTTCAAAGGGGCTTGGCGTGAACATTAACCCCGTCACCGGCGGTGCACTTGTCAATGAAAGCCTTGAAACGAGCATTCCGGGAGTGTATGCATGCGGAAATGTGCTCCATGTGCACGACCTGGTGGACTATGTATCCGGAGAAGCTTCGGATGCCGGAAGGAATGCCGCAAGGTATATTGCGGGAAATGCATCCGATGCGGAAGGCTATGTTATAAGGATAAAGACCGAAAACGGTGTGAGATATTCTGTTCCGTCGGTGGTCAGAACCGGGCTTATGCCGGACACCCTGACTGTCAGATTCAGAGTAGGGAATGAATACAGGGACAAAAACCTTGTCGTATATCTGGATGGAAAACAGCTTATGAAGCTTCCAAAACGGATCATGGCACCCGGTGAGATGGAACAGATAATCCTCGTTAAGAGTAAGGCACTGGAGATCATCAGCGCGTCGGATATGGCTAATCATGAGCTTGTCATCCGCGTGGAGGATAAGTAAAAAGTCTGATAAGTGTAAAGGATTTATCCCGTGAGCCATTTTTGGCTACGCGGATATATAGGAGACCAGGCATGGAAACAAGGGAACTGACATGCATAAGATGCCCCATCGGATGCCACATCACGGTGGAACTCAAAAATGGGGAAGTAAAAAATATAACCGGTAATTCATGCCCGAGGGGAGCTGACTATGCTGCAAGTGAAGTTACGCACCCTGAACGGACTGTGACCAGTCTTGTAAGGATAAAGGGCGGAGAGCGTCCGGTCGTATCGGTCAAGACGGAAGGTGGTGTCCCGAAGGAAAAGATGATGGATGTGGTAAAGGCACTCAAGTCCGTTGAACTTAAAGCACCTGTACATATCGGGGATATTGCAGCTGCGGATATTGCCGGCACTGGAGTGAATGTAGTGGTCACTTCGGAAATGGCAGCAGCAAAAAAGTTATAGATCCGCAGCATGTAATGCTTTAGAATATCTGTAACTTCGGAAGAAGTATCTAAAAATTCAGGATTGGGATATGAGTGAAAAATTCATCCTGGCATTAGACCAGGGAACAACAAGTTCAAGAGCGATAATATTCGATAAGGATGCGAAGATCAGGGCTATAGCCCAGAAGGAATTCGACCAGTACTATCCCCAGCCCGGATGGGTCGAGCATAATCCCAGGGAGATATGGTCTTCACAGCTTTCGGTTGCAAGGGAAGCCATGGCCAACATGAATCTCTATGCGGCGGATATTGCGGCTATAGGTATAACCAATCAGAGAGAAACCACGATCGTATGGGACAGGGAAACCGGTGAACCTGTATATAATGCCATAGTCTGGCAGTGCAGGAGAACGGCTCCGATGATCGACAAGATCGTTGCTGCCGGCAGAACCGACATGATCGCGGAAAAAACCGGCCTTATCCCCGATGCGTACTTTTCCGCAAGCAAGATTGCGTGGATCCTTGAGAATGTGGACGGAGCAAGGGAGAAGGCAGATAATGGAAAGCTGGTCTTTGGAACCGTTGACACATGGCTTATCTGGAACCTGACAGGCGGTCTTGTTCACGTTACGGATTATACCAATGCGGCAAGGACCATGCTCTTTAATATCCATACCCTCGAATGGGACAAGGATCTCCTCAAGCTTTTTAATATCCCGGAGAGCATGCTGCCAGATGTAAAGCCAAGCAGCGCAAGATACGGTTATACGAGCGAAAAGGTCATGGGCGGATGGATACCCATCTCCGGTGCGGCAGGAGACCAGCAGGCCGCACTTTTCGGACAGTGCTGTTTTGATAAGGGAGATGTTAAAAATACCTACGGAACAGGTTCTTTTATCCTGATGAATACCGGAGGTGAACCGGTCAGCTCTTCACATGGGCTCCTTACCACTATGGCTGCATGTACTTCGGAAAAGCCGGAGTATGCACTTGAAGGATCCGTTTTTGTTGCGGGAGCTGCAGTTCAATGGCTTCGTGACAGCATGAGAATGGTAAAGAGCGCAGCGCAGACTGAAGAATATGCCGACAGAGTAAAGGACAGTGCCGGAGTATATATCGTTCCCGCGTTTACGGGTCTTGGCGCACCCTACTGGGATCAGTACGCAAGAGGGACCGTTGTGGGAATTACAAGAGGATGTACCAAGGAGCACTTTATCCGGGCAACCCTCGAATCCATAGCTTATCAGTCACTTGATGTGATGAGGGCAATGGAAGAGGATCTGGGATCGCCTCTTTCGGGCCTTAAAGTGGACGGTGGAGCATCTGCCAACAATTTCCTTATGAAATTCCAGGCAGATCTTGTGGGCACTAAGGTCTACAGACCCAAATGTATTGAAACAACGGCCATGGGAGCCGCATTCCTTGCCGGACTTGCGGAGGGCTACTATGCCGATAAGGACGAGATACGTTCTAAATGGGAATTGGGGAGGACGTTTGAGCCCAGTCCCGACAGGAGTCATGCCGAAGAATGCCTTAAGGGCTGGAGAAAGGCGGTTAAATGTGCTCTTGTCTGGGCCGAGGAAGATTAACGATTTTCCCAAAACCTATTCTAAATAATCAACAAAATCACACATTTAAATCGTTCATTTTTGCCAAAATCTATCTTTTTGCACAAAAAATAGCAAAAAATAGTTGCATTAATGGGGAAAATGATATATTCTACATTCACGAAAACGATTAAGTAAAATAATTGCTTTCTGAATGACAAAATTTTTAACACAGGACCTGCGGTTAAGCAAATCTTTACCGGCAGATCCGGGGAAGGGAAGGAAACAAGAATGAAGGATTTCCTGGCAAATACCTGGAAGCACAGAGCTCACGTGGTACTGGCATTACCCGTGTTTTTGGTGCTCTTCTTTATCATGTATGTACCTATGACCGGTCTCATACTCGCATTTAAGAACTTTGACGTAACAAAGGGTATTTACGGAAGCCCCTTCTGCGGACTTGATAACTTTAAGTTTCTGATCGCTTCGAAGTCAACTTTCATCAACATCACCAGGAACACGATTGTTTACTACATCATCTTCACCGCACTCGGAACATTCCTGAACGTTGCACTTGCTGTTGCGATCGATCAGTGTATTTTCAAGAAGATGACCAAGGTCATGCAGACTCTCATGATCATCCCTGTGTTCATCTCATACGCAGCGGTTCAGTTCATCGTTTACGCTTTCATAAGCAAGGACACCGGACTTATCAACAACGCTCTCGGTACCAACACGAGCTTCTACATGAATCCGGGTCTCTGGCCTGCAATCCTTACGATCACCAAGATCTGGAAGGATACCGGATACGGATCGGTTCTTTACATGTCGGTTCTCGCCGGTATCGATACAGAGCTTTACGAAGCGGCTGAGATCGACGGGGCAAACAGATGGAAGAAGATATGGCATATAACTCTTCCCAGTCTTATCCCCATGATCACCGTTATGCTCCTTCTCTCGGTAGGTAATGTAATGAGATCCGATACCGGTCTCTTCTATCAGGTAACAAGAGACAGCGGAGTTCTCTACTCCACCACACAGGTTATCGACTCATACGTTCTGCATGCGATATTTAAGAATTCAAATTTCGGTTTCACGGCAGCTACATCCTTCTTCCAGTCGGTCGTCGGTTTGCTACTGATGCTCTTTGCAAACTGGCTCGTTAAGAGGATCGAGCCTGATAATGCATTATTCTAAGGAGGTATGTGAGATGGCTAAGGAACCCAAGGTGGACAAGAATGCCGATCTTGCGGCATCTAAGACAGAAAAGAAGACAGCAGGGCAGTATATACTGCTTGCATGTCTCGTGATATTTACCGTATTTTGCTTTGCACCGGTGCTCCTGGTATTTGTTTCGGCATTTACGGATGAAATCTATATCACACAGCACGGTTTCTCATTCTTCCCGGAAAAGTGGTCAATGGCCGGAATGAATGCGGTGCTCAAATATGGTAAGCAGCTCTTTACCTCATATGCGGTCACAATTTTCGTAACCGTTTCCGGAACATTTTTTGGTCTCCTTATCATGAGTATGTATGCATACTCGATGAGCAGAAAAGAGTTCAGGCTTGCCAAGTTCCTCGCAGTATTCCTTCTGATCCCCATGCTCTTCAACGGAGGTCAGCTTTCAGGATATATCGTGTTCACATCAATGTATAAGCTTAAGGACAGCCTGCTTCTTCTGATCCTTCCTCTTTGTGTCAGCACGATGAACGTCATTATATTAAGAACATACATCGTCAACAGCATTCCTTCCGAACTGATGGAAGCAGCTAAGATCGACGGTGCCGGAGAGTACAGGACATTCTTCCAGATCACTCTTCCTCTGCTCAAGCCTTCGCTTGCAGCCGTAGGCTTCATGATGGCAACTGCTTATTGGAATGACTGGCAGAACGCACTCCTTTACATCGATACAAACAGCAAGAAGCCTTTGCAGCTTTTGCTTGTCAATATTCAGAAGAGCATTCAGTTCCTGCTTAACAATAATAATGTCCCCGCTTCTGCAAGAGCAGCGATGGGCGGTGCGATCCCCCAGAACTCCGCGACCATGGCAACGGTTATCGTGGTCATCGGACCTATCATGGTAGCATATCCTTTCTTCCAGAAGTACTTCATCAAGGGACTTACAGTCGGATCGGTCAAGGGCTGATACGATGGCAGAGGTGCTTTAGCGGCACATACTAATCAGGTATTCGGGGTTCGGACAATAACGTTCGTATCCTTTGAATATATCTAACCAAAGGGAGGTTAAGTATTATGAAAAAGTTCAACAGAGTTGCAGCTCTCGCGCTTGCAACCATGATGGGCCTTTCTCTTACCGCTTGCGGTGGCGAGACCGGTTCATCTCAGGGTGGCAGCACCACAGGCGCTGCTACAGGCCAGACTCAGGTTGCTGAGAATGGTGCAGTAGTCATCGATGTTTACAGACGTACATTCAACCTTGGCGCAGTAGATGATGCTCAGGTTAAGAAGGTACAGGATGCTATCAACGCATACATCGCTGACAAGATCAACGTTCAGATCGTTCTTCACGATATCGCTTCCGAGTATGAGGACAAGGCTAACCTTGCTCTTAACAACGGCGAGATCGATCTTCTCTGGACTGCTTCATGGGAGAGCACCATCGGAACCAAGGATCTCTATGCTGCAAACGCAGTATATGACATCACCGATCTTCTTCCCGGATCAGCTGTTTACACCTCTATGGATGCTAACACCTGGGAAGCTTCCAAGTACGGCGGAAGAAACTACTTCATCCCTGTTTACAAGGACAACGTAGAAGGCTATGACTTCATGTTCCGTCAGGAACTCGTTGACAAGTACGGATGGGATATCACCAAGGTTAAGAAGCTTGCTGATCTCGAGCCCATGCTCGCTGACTGCGCTTCAGAAGGACTTAAGTATCCCTTCCTTACCCAGAGAACCGCTATGTTCTACAGATGGTACATCGATTCATTCGATTTCTTCACCGGCGACGCTACTTCCAACTGGGTTGCTGTTGACAGAAAGACCAACAGTGTTGTAGACACCATCCTTACCCCTGAATACGAAGAGTTCTGTACTCTTATGTGCAAGTGGGCTGAGGAAGGATACATCTCTGAGGACGATGTAACCAAGACCACCGATGATACCACCACTCAGACTCAGGATTGGGGTATTTCATGGTGGACCGACATCCCCAACAACGGAGAGGCTAACGGAAGATATGGCCAGCAGGTTGCTATGCAGCCCGCTTCCAACAGATACATGCACACTGACTCCATGCTCGGATCTTGCTACGCTGTAATGGCTACCTGCACACCCGAAGAGGCTCAGGCATGTGTTGACTTCATGGGACTTCTTTTCACCGATTCCAAGCTTGCTGATCTCTACACCTTCGGTATCGAGGGCGAGGACTTCAACTACAACGCTGACGGATATGTAGCAAAGATTCCTGATGCTAAGTACAATCACTCAATGTGGGAGTCTGCTTCCGCAACCGTAGTTACCTGCGAAGCAGATAACCCTTACACTTCTCAGATGTATATTGACTTCAACTCTTCAGCTCTTATCTCCTGCGCTAACGGCTTCCAGTTCGACAAGAGCCCTGTTGAGGCACAGTACACCGCTTGCCAGAACGTATTCGAAGAGTACGGATTCATCCTTGAGAACGGCGGATATCCTTCAGCTCAGGTTAAGGATGTTATCCAGCAGTATCAGGCAGCTCTCGATGAGGCAGGATATCAGGATGTTCTTGCTGAGTTCCAGAAGCAGTATGATGCTTGGAAGTAATCTTTAGGATTATTACAGGATACAGCTGACAAAGCTTAATAAGAAAGCGGTCGCTTCGGCGGCCGCTTTTTTGTTGCATTAGATATGTGAGAACATTGCTCATTACTCAAAATAAGGACGGCCGTCAGGCCGTCCTTTAAATTCAATCCTTCAGTTCGTATTCAAATCCGTTTAGAACTACTCTTGCTCTTCCGTGTACGATATCGATCCTGTCGGGAGGCAGATAATCCCTGAGCTTCATATCCGTCATGATCTTGACGGTGGTATCGGAATCGATGAATTCAAGATCCGTATCTCCTGTAAATCCGCCAAAAGGAAGTATCTTCTCACCCTTTGCATATACTCTCATCGAAGCCCGCTCAATCTTGAATGAAGATTTTCCTTCCAAAGCTCCTGTTCCCGAGCATCTGTCGCTATGAGCATTTGTTACGATGCTGGCATCATGTACATATACATCCGAATGTTCACCGGTAACGGTTCCAAAGCCTACAGCTTCTTTTCCGCTCATGTACAGCTTTACCGAACTGCTTGAAATAAGTACATTATCATTGGCACTAGTAGAACCGATAGCTACTCCCTTAATGGTATTGAGTTCAATGCTTATGTCCGTGTTACTGATCTCCAGATCACAGTCATTGTAAAGAACACCTATACCAAGGGCTCTGTCACCATTCATCTCAAGTTCAAACTGGCCGCTGTTTATGCTGATCTGACCGCCATATCCGGAACCGATGCACACTCCGATGGTTCCGCTTGTCACTATATTGACCATTCCCTCGTGGTTGAAAATAATATTTCCGTGATAAGCAGTTATACCGTTTCCGATTCCGAAGTATTCCTCTCCGTCAAGCCTTATCTTAAGATCACCGTCACCTGTCAGGGTAAAGACAGAGCCTTCCGGAACTCTTATGCCTCCCATGCTCAGCCTGTTGTCGCCCTTGATGAAAAGGGTCACATCACAGTTTTTACCTATCTCGATGCATGGAAGTTTCTTTTTGTTGATCAGTCTTACATTTTCAAGCGAAAGCTCAACATTTACGCCATCAGCTATCTCTATTACTACCTCACCTTCGACCTGAGGATTTCCGCTTATCGAATAATCTCCGTCTCTTCCGATGAGGATACAGGATGTTTCATTTTTTACAAGACGTTCAAGATCGATATGCTCGCCGCTGTCGGCATCATATACCTGGGAAGCCATTCCCTCCTGTCTTTCGTGAAGGAAGCTTCTGATCTCCTGCCTGATATCGTAAGGAACAGATTCGATCGGTTCCGCAGCAGGCCTTGCAGTATAGAACCCCTGTATAAGATCGGCTCCGAGCAGGATAACAGCCCTGAGCTCCTCGGAAGTCTCAATGCCCTCTGCAAGCGCAAGAATACCGTTGCTGTGACAAAAGTCTATTATCTCGCGGACGAAATGTCTCTTTTTGGGATCATCCTGCATTCCGCTTAAGAGCGATCTGTCGATCTTAACATAATCGGGCATATAGCGGAGAAGATTCCTTACATTGGAATATCCGGTACCATAGTCATCGATCGCGGTCTGGACGTTCATCCTCTCAAGTCTGTTCTTGAAGGTTTCGAAATCATCACCCTTAAGCTCTGCCTGTTCGGTGATCTCCACAACAACAGAACCGTTATGCTTGAGAAGGAGTTCATCAACCTTTCTCTGATCCTCATCGCTCAAGGTAGTTTTGGGAATACTGTTTATGAAGACCATCTTCTTATGAAAATATGAAGGCTTTTTGTCAATAACACCCAGAACATTCAGGAATGTTGCCTTCTGAATATCATTAAGCCTTTTTACGAGCTCGGAATATTTTAATATCTGAAGAGGACTTTTGATAAGATCGCTCTGAGGACGCATCAGAGCTTCATAAGAATAGATCTCTCCCGTTGCCACACTGACAATGGGCTGATAATGATATCCGAAAAGATTTCCGTCTATGATACGGTTCACTTCATTAAGTTCGGCGATCTCCTGTTCATTAAGTGTCGCCATGAGGCCTCTTCCGGTCTCATCATCACTTCCGGTCTTAAGGTAAATAAGTTCTTTTCCAAGAGTGACTATATCGTCCCACAAAATATCCATGGATTTATCTAAATCACCGAGTTCCTCCCTGTATCGGGAAGTAATTTCCTCAAGTGCTTCATCTGATGAAACCGTCATTATTTCATTGAGAAATTCATGGATAGTCGAACGAATATCGCTCATTTTTACCTTCTTGTCCCCATCATGGGAAACGCCTTAACATACTCGCGAAAGATAACGGAAATGTCGGACAATTTATGAATATTTTCTTAATGTTTATATTCTATCACATATTTTGAATATATTTACATTTTTTATACAAGTCGATCCATAAGTGCTTCCTGCAATACTCTTGAAACGTTGATATGTGCCTCATTAGCCTTGTTGTTCAGCCAGTTTGGAAGGCTGACATTTCGGCGCACCGGCTTATTATCCAGTTTCTTTCGATATTCTTCTACATCAACATCTACGATTGATACTATCGATTCACCGGCATCATAAAATTTACCGCAGGTAATATCCACATCGGATAATGCACTGGGTGAAGGAAAGAATTTTTCCTCCTTAGAATACAAAGCACATCCGATATAATCACGCGCCATATGTATGGCATCCGCCAGTCCAAAGCCCTCAGTAGCACCGTCAAAATCCGGTATATACACAAGATATGTATCCTTTTTATCTCCGGTCTTTGTGAAAATCACAGGATATGTTGACACCATTATCTTCACCTCCATTCATATATTCCATTTTTTGATTATATGTCTTGCCAGAACTTCGTTGATCTCTTTATGACGCGGGATACATTCCTCATCTTCACCACGCCTGTATACATCATGTCCCCCACCGTGCCTTACAAAAACAAATCCTGATTTTTCGAGTCTTTTTATAAGCTCTCTACGCTTCATTTTACTCCTTTATGAAAAGAAAATACACATTTTTTGTGTATATAGTCAACTCAAACTAAACTTTTGGTGATAAAAAAGGTGATTGTTTCAGAAAAATAAATAATGCAGGTAACGATTAGTGATCACTGCATAACCTGCAATGCAGTGCGACACATAGACTCTGGCAGAAGGAAAATGGTCTGAACAGACCTGCTTCTAGAATTTCCGCAAGAAGATGATAACACAGACAAATAAGAATATAAACGGAAGGAATCAGCCACAGCAAATAATATGTAATGAGTGATTTTCGCGACAATCGCTTTAGCGATTTTCGCCTTTACAGTAACGCTTTAAAGTGCTAAACTCTTTATTAGTTTAACGCTTTAAAGCGTAAATTTATATTCGGAGGATTTTGTATGATCACGAAAATCTTGATGCTAGTTATCTTTTTCGGCGTGATGATTGGTGTCGGCTTTTATTGCCGCAAGAACGCCACCGATGTTACCGGCTTCGTACTTGGAGGCAGAAGCGTAGGTCCATGGCTTACCGCTTTTGCATACGGAACCAGTTATTTTTCTGCGGTTATCTTCGTCGGATATGCGGGACAGTTCGGGTGGAAGTATGGTATTTCCTCAACCTGGATCGGTATAGGCAATGCACTTCTCGGATCCATGCTTGCCTGGAGGGTTCTCGGAAGACGAACCAGGATCATGTCACAGCATCTCAACTCCGCTACCATGCCTGAATTCTTCGGTCAGCGTTTTAATTCCAAGGGACTCAAGCTGTTTGCATCTGTTATAGTGTTCATATTCATGATCCCTTATACCGCTTCACTTTATAACGGACTTTCCAGACTTTTCGGAATGGCATTCAATATCGACTATGTATATTGCATCATCCTTATGGCAGTTCTTACCGGTATCTATGTTATCGCCGGCGGATATATGGCAACCGCCATCAATGACTTCATACAGGGTATCATAATGCTCTTCGGTATTGTTGCGGTCATCCTTGCAGTTCTCAATTCAAAGGGTGGATTCCTTGAGGCTCTTAACAAGCTGGCACAGGTTTCTGACGAGACTGTCAGCTCCACACCAGGTGTGTTCAATTCCTTCTTCGGACCCGACCCGATCAATCTCATCGGAGTAGTTATCCTTACCTCACTTGGAACATGGGGACTTCCTCAGATGGTCCAGAAGTTCTATGCCATCAAGTCTGAAAAATCCATCACCAAGGGAACTATCATCTCAACGCTTTTTGCAGGAGTTGTTGCAGGAGGATGCTATTTCCTCGGAGGCTTCGGAAGACTTTTCAGTGATCAGGTTGATGTTAAGGCTGAAGGCTTCGATGCCATCATCCCTGCAATGCTTTCCAACTTAAGTCCTCTGCTCATCGGACTTGTTGTTATCCTTGTCCTTTCGGCTTCCATGTCCACGCTTTCTTCTCTTGTCATGACATCAAGCTCAACTCTTACCATAGATTTCATCAAGGGCACCATCATCAAGGATATGAAGGATAAGAAGCAGGTTCTCTGGATAAGGGCTCTCATCGTTGTATTCATCGCAATCTCCGTAGTACTTGCGATCATCCAATACAAGTCAAGCGTAACCTTCATCGCACAGCTCATGGGTGTTTCGTGGGGAGCAATGGCAGGAGCATTCCTTGCCCCCTTCCTTTATGGTCTGTACTGGAAGGGAACAACAAAGGCCGGCTGCCTTGTAAGCTTCATCTTCGGAGCAGGCTTTATGACCTACAACATGCTCTTCAGAAGCACTCTTCCCGCACTTCTCCAGTCCCCCATCAATGCAGGTGCATTCGTAATGCTTGCGGGTCTTGTTATAGTTCCGGTTGTATCACTCATTACCAAAAAGCCCGACAAGGCAGAAGTTGATAAGATCTTCAGCTGCTATGACAAGAAGAATGAGGTTCCGGTAACCCAGTCACTTGAGTAATGTGAGACCTCCAGAGCGTGATTCCTGATCAAAAAGGATCGCAGACAGACCACCGGGCTGCAAAATTGCATACAGAAATCCAGATGCATGATCCGGACAGGTATTTATACACCTGTCTGGATTTTTGGTATAATCAAAGTTGGTTTGTTCCCAAGCAATGATCGCTAAAGGGATTTTATTTCGCGATTAATGATCCGAATAGTACGACTTGAAATAAAGGTTTGTAATATAAATGTCTCGATCAAAAACGCAGGATGCCAGGTCATCCCTGCCTAAAAAACATAAAGGAAGGCTCATCTTCTACGGAATACTACTTTCAATCCTTATGGTATCAGCCTGGTCCTGGCTCCCTGTTACGGAGAGATTTTCGCTTGATCTGATACCGGGAGATCATGCACCTGTGAGGATAGTTCTGATAACCGATCTGCACTCCTGTTATTACGGGAAGGAGATGGCGTCCCTTATAAGGCGTGTTGATAAGGAAGAGCCTGATATCATACTCCTTGGAGGAGACATATTTGACGATAAACTTCCGGATGATAATGCAAAATATTTCGTAGAGGCCATAGCCGAGAAATACCCCTGCTTTTATGTCACGGGGAATCATGAATACTGGAGCGAGAGAGTTCCGGAGATCAAGGAGTACCTGACCGGTATCGGAGTTACGGTCATTGCGGGGGATTGCAGCACCGTGATCACTAATGATGCGATGCTGGATATATGCGGGGTGGATGATCCGACACGTATGACAAATGCAGGATGGAGACAGCAGCTTGACCGGGCGTATTCGCTTACTGATGACACCCATGTCAGAATTCTGCTAAGTCACAGACCGGAGCTTGCGGATATATATGAAGAATATGATTTTGATCTGATCTGTGCAGGCCATGCACATGCAGGCCAGATACGGATACCCTTTATAAACAGGGGACTGTATGCTCCGAATCAGGGTGCTATGGCAGAATATGTAAACGGTATATATGAGCTGCCTAACGGAACACTTATGGAGGTCAGCAGAGGGCTGGCGCGTGAAAGCACTCCTGCTCCGAGATTCTTTAATCGCCCGGAGGTGGTGGTGCTGGATCTGTACTGATCGGACGATGCGGCAGTGCACCGATCAGGAGCGCTGAGTCGCAGTATGGATCCGGAGCACTGAGCCTGAGTGCGCTAAGTTGCGCTGAGGCTTTCAGATATGTGCTATTGTGATAAGCAGGCAAACACTGGGTCCGGATATCTAAGATCCGTTATATGGGGGCTGAGCACCCCGCTGATGGAGATCTGCAGTTTTTAACGAATAACAGACATGGACTTGAGTGAAAGGATACAGGTATGACTAGGAAGAAAACCACCAAAGTTACCGGGTATGGAAGGCTGATCGGAAAGATGCTGTTTTCATGCGTGCTGATCGTTATGATGCTTGCGGCTCTGTCCGGATGCGGACGGGTTAAGACGGCAGATGAACTTTATAAAGAAGCTGTAAGAATGCATGGGGAATGCGAGATAATCTCGCAGGCAGAAAATGAAGATGGTACAGTCCTTTTACTCAGGGATGATCTTCAGGGATTTGAGTACAGGATCTCCAGCGGGATGAACAGTCTGACGATTGACGGATCCAGCTTCGGAAGTGTTGAACATACCGGGGATACATTTAACAAAGCCTTGGAAGCATACGTTCTATCCGAATGCAGACCCGAAATTGATGAAATATGCGAAGGCTTCGGAGCAATGGTGGACAAGAATGACATCGGATTTTTGATCATCAGGGCGGAGGATGCCGAAAATGCAGAAAAGGTTGCTCTTGCATGTGCGGAGGTTGTTCAGACCTATAACCTTAACGGCCGGCTGGACAGGTGGGAGATCGCGTGTTATCACCTTGACGAGAAGAGCTATTACGATACGGAAAGATATGGCTCGGTTGTTCTTCCTGATATTGAGTGGATAGGCCGCGAACAGGAGATTATAAATTATTATACCGAGATGGCGCAGATCGAGACTGACGGAAATGCCCAGTTCATCCGGAAGGAAGAGGGGACGTTTGCAGATACTGGTGCGGAGCTTAGAAGAGTTGAGAGCATACTCGGAACCGATTACCCTGATGAGATGTCCGATCCTGTTACATTTTACTATTTCAGGGCATCTGACGGATCCGAATATTTCTTATGTGATTTCCGTTACTACGATGAAGAATTTTACGAATCGGGCTGGTATACCAATTACAGTGAAGCGGTTCCCGGAAAGAGTAAATAAGGGGAGAGAGCAATGACTAATACGGAACTTAAGGAGATCTATTTCGGAGCATATTTTTTTGAGGAGACTGAGGACGGCTATATTAAGGCTAACCAGTATTCTCAGGCACAGATGGATTATTTTAAGTCTGCATTCGATTTCTGGTTCGAAAGATGCGATGCCTCCACGGCCAAGACATTAGAGTTTTCAACGAAAGCGGAGAAGATTTCCTTTGACTACAAGATCATATGGAAGGGCTCGGAAGATTCCTTCGAGCTTGCCATAGACGGACTGGTCACAGACATCAGATACGTAAAGGATCTGGAAGATGAAGGTAATCTTGAATGGGACCTTCCTTCAGGTGAAAAGAACGTTATCATTTATCTTCCTTCGGACGCAACAGTACTTGTAAAGAATTTTGAAGCTGACGCTCCTGTCAGAAAGGCGGTTAAGGGAGATAAGGTTCTCTGGCTCGGAGATTCCATCACCCAGGGATACGGACCTTTGCGTTCGGCCCAGACTTATGTTTCGGTTGCTAACAGGCTTCTGAACTACGATATCATTAACCAGGGTATTGGCGGATATGTATATGACAGCAAATCCCTGATGAAAATGGATGGATATACTCCGGATAAGATAATTGTTGCCCTTGGCACCAATCAGTATGGGTGTGAGACTATGGAAGCGGTTGAGGACTATTATAAGGTTCTTACCGGAATCTATGGAAATGAGATTCCCATATTGTGTATTTCACCGATATGGAGAGGCGACAATGCGGAGGGGCTTCCGACATTCTTTGACTTTTGCGATAAGGTAAAAAAGATAGCAGGAAGTTATTCCAATGTAAAGGTGGTGGACGGATTGTCACTTGTTCCCCACCTGTCTGAGTACTATCTTGATAATCTTCATCCCAATTGCCTCGGAACCGAAACCTACGGAAGAAACCTTGTGGAAGCTATCCGAAGGATAGGATTTTGATCAAAAATGTGACCTGTCAGCCCGCGCTTTCGTCATATAGTACAGAACGGCTTAAAGAAAAAGCCGGATTGACATTTATTACATAAAGATCAAGTGAGGAATATATTATGAAAAAGAGGATAATAGCGGCACTTCTTGCGGGAATAATGATGGCAGGCTGCGGACAGGAAGCAGTATCTCAAAGCGGCTTAATAGATTCCGAAACCGTAAATGTTTCGGAATCTGTTAAGCCGTTTGAAGTTTCATATACGGAAAATGATCTTAATGAGGAGTGGATCTCGGCACTTTCCGGATCTTCAGTCAGCATTTTTGAAAATGTACTCGAAGAAGAGGGAGAAGGGAAAAATATCCTCGTATCTCCCACGTCGGTAATGATGGCATTCGGAATGCTCGAAAACGGCGCACGTGGTGAGACTCTGTCACAGATAGAGACTGTCATAAACGGAGGCGTGCCGGTTCAGCAGATGAATCCCATAATGTATGCCATGGCAGACCATTTCGAATCCTCTGAGGATGTTAAGTGGAATGTTGCCAATTCAGTATGGGCAAGAAATGACGGAACGCTGGAGATCGTTCCCGAATTCGCTCAGGCAGCAAAAAGCTGGTATGACGCGGATGTGTGGATGGCAGCATTTGACGAAGGCACTGTCAGGGATATAAACGGCTGGGTTAATGACGAGACTCGCGGAATGATAGACTCGATCATTAATGACATTTCCGATGAGACAGTAATGTACCTCATAAATGCCATGGCCTTTGAAGGTGAATGGTTGAATGAATATGAGACTGAGGATATCATTGAGGAATTCACCTTTACCAATTTTGACGGCAGCTCATCGGAGGTAACTATGCTCCGCAGCACCGAGGCTTCATATCTGGACTTTGGAAACGGACTTGGATTTATACGTCCTTATAAGGGCGGCGATTATTCGTTTGTAGGGATCCTTCCCGATGAAGGTGTAACGGTTAACGATTTTATCGCTTCTTTGTCTGAAAACGGAATAGATTTTTCCGAGGCTGTGAGGAATCCAAGATATCATGACGCGGATATCATTGTAATGATGCCGGAATTCAGCTCTGAATATTCCCTGGAGATGAGCGATGTCCTGAAGGGCATGGGAATGGAGCTTCCTTTTTCAAGAACTGAAGCGGATCTGTCCGGACTTCTCAGACCCACAGGTGATGGGGATTTTGATATCTGGATCAGCAAAGTCATTCACAAGACATTTATAGAGGTTAACAGAGAAGGAACCAGAGCCGCTGCAGTTACTGCGATCGGAGTTGATACA
>OCVV011220760.1_pt1 | contig 21948 bp, 15 predicted proteins | sample 1539721 | NCBI WGS metagenome assembly OCVV01 (sample SAMN02144230, study PRJEB22623) | gut metagenome | biome: sheep rumen | host: Ovis aries | place: New Zealand
TAATTGTAGATATGTCACAATCTGAATATGTAGATGAAGGTTTTGTTTCTATAGCAAATGCGCCTTCTAATCAGAGTGGTGAATCATATATACTTAATTTTGATTATTTTTATAATCAAAATTTATTAAATAGAGATGAGGCTGAGGCAGATAGATTACGATTTATTGAAAAAGTCGCTAAAATTAACGCAAAGTTACAGGCTAAAGAGAAAGAACGCAGAGATTTAGAAGCTTCGTTAACTGCAATTAATAGTAATCGTACTGTATTTAGCGATTTGGTTTCTAGCGCCCAAGATATGAGAAATGAAGCGAGGGATCGTTTTCAAAGTCTTGCGGGAGAATCTTATGAAGATTATCGAGAAAAACATAAAGAGTTAATTGAAAATATAGGTGAAAATACAGATGATAAGAAGCCACTAACCGATGAAGAAACATTAGTAGATGTTATTGGTGAAATCTATGCGACTTCGGCAACTATAAATAATTACTCTGGTCTATTATCTAATGTTAATAAAGAATATCAAGATATTAGAAAACAACTAAAAGGTTCTGAAACTTTTTATGTAGAAGTTAGGGTTGTTATTGATAACGATGAAATACGTCATATAATCGTTGAATTAAATGATTATTTGCCTGATTTTAGTTTCGTTATTGAAAATGATGAGACAACTTATAAATCTACAGTTAATAAAAGATTTTTTGATATATCACCTACAGATGCTACAACGATAACCTTTACGGCGCCAAGTGGATATACAATAGTTTCTGGACCTCAGTCTATTGTTGATGCAGAAACTAAAGAATATGAAATTAGTCCTACCAGTGAACAAAAGGGTATTGAAGACGAAATTGAGGAAATTCGTCAGCAAAAAGATGAGATAACTAATAATTTTAATAATAAATATAGTCGCTATATTCAAGAAGGAACTTGGAATTCTACTGATTATATTGATTCTGAGTTATATTATTTAGATGCTTGGCAAGTAAGCAATACCTCCGCGCAACCAGCAGTTTCATATACAATTAATGTAGTTGAAATTAGTGAATTAGAAGGATATGAAAATTTTAAATTTGATGTAGGTGATAAAACCTATGTTGAAGATACAGAATTTTTTGGATGGAATTTAGAAAATAATGGAACAGAATTAAATCCAGACTTTATTTATACACCGGCGCGCGAAGAAGTTATTATAGCTGAGGTTGAGTGGCATTTGGATGAACCGGATCAAAATGTAATTACGGTTCAGAATTATAAAACACGATTTGAAGATTTATTTCAACGCATAAGTGCGACTGTTCAGACTGTGCAATATAATGAAGCGACTTATGCGAAAATGAGTTCGTTGCTTGATGCAAATGGAACAATTAATCAGAACATATTATTACAATCGCTGAATAATATTAGTGGTCAATCGTACAATTTAACAAGTGATGGCTCAATTCTAATTGATGGTGACCACATACTTGTGCGAAATTTGAATAATGCGGCGAATCGTGTTATAATTAATAGTGAAGGAATTAGAATTTCTTCTGATGGTGGTCAAAATTGGCAAACTGCAATTGATGGACAGGGCATTAATATAGGTACAGTTTATACTGGTACTTTAAATACTAATAATGTAATTATTGGTAATGAAAATAATCCGAGCTTCCGTTGGGATAAGTCGGGTATTAGTGCTTACAAATATGATGCAGAAGTTTATGTTAGAACTTCAGATACTGTAATAGACCCGCTTAAACAGTATTATACTCGTGATGCAATTACGGGTGAGTATATTAGGGTAGAAAATCCAAGAGCAGAAGATTTAGCCAATTATTATGAAGATACTACAGCTTATGATTTACAGACTTATGTACGATATGACCAATATGGATTATATGGTATTAAGAATAATAGTAAATTTAAAGCTGACAGTTTAGATGATGTAATTGATAATGCACATTTTGCCGTTACTTGGGATGGATTTTTTATTAAAAATTCCTATCCAGGTGGTGGCCGCGTAGAGATTACAAGTGACAATGACTTCAGGGTTATGAATATACCTGAAGGTAAGACAGAAGAACAAGAAAAAGTTAAAATTGGTGCGCTTGAATGGGGCGAAGGAATTACAAGTCCAGATGCTGCGGGCGCATCAGAGAAGCCAACATTATATGGTATTAGAATACAGAATGATGATGGCGATGTAGTTATGAAGACTGGTGACGATGGAAATTTGGAAGTTACTGGTACGATTAATGCCAATGCTGGTAATTTTGATGGATTAGTCACAGTTGGTAAAGACGAAAATGATGCATCGAAGCCATATATTGAAATTGATGGTAGAAATGCCAATGATGCTACAATTCGTTCTTCTCGTTATACACAGGATGGGGCGTCATATGGTTGGATGATTAATGCTGATGGTGATGCAGTTTTCAATAATATTACTGCGCGCGGTGCAATTAAGACAGCGGTATTTGAATATGCAGAAATTCAAGCAGTTGGTGGAGTATTTATTTTCAGACCTTCTTCAACTATACGCTCGGCCGCAGTAAGCGGAGATAATCTGATTTTAACTGTTGAAAAACCAGTATTATTTAAAAATGGTCAATGGTGTAAGGTTAGTAATTATGCAAGCGGTAGTAGTACTGAAGATGGTGAAGCTATAAATCCAGACACTACTGATATATTATTAAATAACGGGCTTGCTCACGTTTATCCAATCTCTCGTACTCAAGGAAGTAATGAGATTACTTTAGTAGGCGGCGCCGCAATGGTTGAAGGAGCTGATAGAGTAGTTGATTCAGTAGATGAATTAATCGGTGGCGCGCTTGTAGATATGGGTAATCAAACAGAAGACCCAGTTACACATAAAATTGGCACTTCAAACTATGGTATTGGAATTAATAGTTCTGACAATACCATTGATTTACCAGCTCGCGCGATTAGCTTGTTTGAAACCGTAGTTGATGAAACAAAAAATCCAAAAGTTTCATACAATTATCGAGGAATTTTAGGTACACTACCGCAGCTACCATATGAAGGTGACAAGAAACAGGTTGACCCGTTATATCATAACTATATGGAAGGTACTCAAGGTATTTTTACCGATAACATGTATATCGGAGATGAAAATCAGTTTGTAGCTTTTTATGAAGATGATGACGGTAAACAATTAAAAATCAAGGCTAATCAGATTATGTTTGAGGTTTCTGACCCAAAACCTGGTGAAGACCCTTATAAAGATATAGCTGAAATTGCTGAAGGCGCTGATGGTGAAGATGCAATTTATATTATGATAGATTCTACTGGTGGGAACTTCTTTAATCGAGGTCAAATTCAAACTTCTTTAATAGCTCATGTATATCGAGGAAGTGAAGAAATTACAAATCAATTTAATACATTTAATTGGTATAGAAGACTTCCAAATGGACAAAGAGACCCATCTTGGACTACACAAGAAACAAGCAATCAATTAGATTTGAATACAGCCGACGTAGATGAGAGAGCAGTATTTGTATGCGAGGTTGTAATCAATTAACAAGGAGGAGAGAAATGGCGAATGCTTTTGGTTCTATAACCATTGTTGATATGACAGATGTTGGACAGTTTACTACTGTTCCAATGTCTAATGCGGGTATAGTAATGATTTATGACCCTAATGCTCTTTCAAATAAGTATACACCATCTACTATAACTTTGACACCTTATACAATGTATGGTGGTACTGTTATTGCAAATAATGATAGTAAAATAAGTTATAGCTGGTATAAACGTACTGGAGGGGCGGTTTTTGATTACACTAATCCTGGAACAGTAGCAAGTACTACAACGTCGGTTAGTGTTACCACAACAGATTTTTCAAACAGTAATAAAGTTGTGACTTATTATTTAAAAGCAGTTTATCAATATACAGATAATACCAAAGACAAAGTTACTGCTTGGGGGCAGTTTTCAGTATCTCTGGTAGAGCAGGCTAGTAATATTCAAGATATTGAAATTAGTGGTGAACATTTATTTAAATATAAATATACTACATATGGTGGTAATCCAATTATTGATGGTAATACCTCAATTGATTTAGTAGCCACTTGCACCTCTAACGTAGCGGTACATAAATGGTATTATTTGGATACTACTACAGAACCTTCTACTTATGTGGCAATTAATGCTAATAATCCACCGGCTGGCATTACAGTTAATGGAAATATTTGTAATGTAAGTCATACTGCTAATATTTTTTCAAATAATAAAGCAAAATTTAAAGTCACAGCACATAGAACCGATGCGACTTCTACAGAATTAACTTCAGTATATGATGAATATGAAATTTTAAAATTATATGATGGTCGCATTGGAGCGCCAGGTGAAGGAACAGTAGTTTTACGTTTAACAAATGAAGACCAGATGATTCCATGTAATGGGCAAGGACAACCTACAGCTCATGCTTTTGATTTAGCTTATACTGATATTGAAGTTATAGATAGCGGAGAAGATGTAACTGATAGCTGGTATATAAACTGTGTACCAACTGGTGTAGTAGGTAGTTATAATTCAACTTCTCATAGATATACGGTTAGCAACTGGGCTCAAGATAATTCATCAGAGGTGGGTTATGTAACAATAACTGCACAAGATGCTGAACAATCACCAACGCAAGTGTTAACTAAAATAATGTCTTTAACTAAAATACAAACTGGTGAAGATGGTAAATCTCCAGTAGTTTATAGCTTATCAATTACTCCTAATAAAGTTACAACAACTTATGATGGAAAGGTATCTAGTAGTGTTACTTTAACCGCTAATGTTATTGCAAATAGTGTTAATATTCAAGGACAAATAGTAGATACAGATGTAACACAAGACACTACCGATGTAATGTATTATCAGTGGTTTATGAATGGAAACCCTTCCGATTCTAAACATGGTGCTGGTTCTAGTGGCTATACATTTACTATTGCCAATGGAAATACAGTTACAGAGGTTGTTTGTGTAGTTAGAAAGGGTAGTCAAAGTGGTAATCAACTTGATTCTCAATCAGTAAGTTTTACCCCAAAAGGTGAAAAAGGACAAACCGGAGCAACAGGTGATGGAGCCATTAGTTTAGACTTCCCACAAAGTACTGATACGATTGGATTAAGTTCAGATGGTAAGTTAACTAGTGATTATAATATTACTTTACCTTTTACAGTATATCAAGGCACAACAGATTTAAACACTGTAGCGCACCCTACTTCAGTAGATAGAACAGACCCAGCATATTCTATGTCTATTAATGGAGTCGTTCCTACTGCAACTTGGAGTACTTCAAGTATTATTTTATCAATACCTAGTGGTACTCAACTATATGATAGCGGTGCGACTAATCCGACACATTCTTTAAATGGACAATGTGTATTTCCAATTGATTATACAGCAACAAGTACCAGTGCCAGTGGTACGACCACCGATGTAACAGGAACTATATTAGGAACATTTACTTGGAATCTGGATATAGCTCCTGAAAATGGTTCGTCAGTTGCTGTTGATACTGCTAATAGTTGGATAAGATATAAGCGTACTAGCAATGCAACGCAACCAACTATTACAATTAATGATGCACAAACAATTGCGGCAGCACAAGGTAGTGCTAGTAAACCATACTATATTTGGTGTTGTAATCATACGGCTTATACTGATGGTAATTTTTCTGATACTTATACAGTTAATTTTTATCCAAAAGACCCAGTTGATGGGAAATCTGTTCAACCAAATAGTAGCACTACTTATCAAACACATAGTAATGGTACTACAGCTCCAACTGGAATTTGGGTAGATACTATTTCTGAAGCTACAAGTGGAAAAACAAAGCCATATTATTTATGGACAAAAACTACTACTACTTTTACATGGAGCACTGGCGGTTCAGCAGGAGATGAAGCTGTTACTTATTCAACTAGTTACTATCCAGCAGATATATTTGAATTGGCAATACAGGCAAATTCAACTATTTTTAATGGAACAGTAGCAACTATAACTTTACAGCCTCTTATTACTAAAAATCACGAATCATATACAATAACTAGTGGCGATAGTTTAGAATGGTGGTACATGGTAAATGGTACGCTTACTAAAGTTACTAGCAGTTCTACATCAGCTAATATATATTTAAGTGGTAATAATTTAGTAATTAAATCAGATGCTGTAAATGGTGGTACTTCTGTTCAGTGTAAATTTACAAGTGGCGGAAAGACTTATTATCAATATTTACCTATTGAAGATTATACTGACGAATTTAGATGTGAATTATATTCGACCATTGGTGATAAAATAACAAATGGACAAGGTAGCGGTTTTGTAGAATGTATTTTATATAGAAATGGATATGAAATAGATAAAATTCTGACTGGCCCAACTATTCCTAGTGGTGGCGAAAGAGATGCTCAACATGCGGCCACAATCAATGTCAGCACTGAAATGGGTATAACTCCAGCGGAGAATAAACCAAATAATATTAAAGATATTCGTAATATTACTTATAGTTGGAAATATAAAACAGTAGATAGTAATGGTAATTTACAACCATTAAGTGATAGTACCTATAATGATAGGGGAAAAGCTATTTATATGGATGGCTCAATGATTGATAAAAAAATAGTAATTGATTGTACTGTAGAGATATTCTACGTTACTGACCCTGTTACATAAATTTAAAGGTCGCTTCGGCGGCCTTTTAACTTTTCTTTCTCAAAATTTGAAATTCTCCGAAATTTCAGATATAATATATGTATAAGATAAATAATAAATCCTCCCTAAACACTATATAGGAACCTCCTATCAAGGCGAGACTACACTTGCAGAATTGTAAGCGTACTCTACGCTAATAAAATTTACGGAGGAAAATATTATGAATCTTAAAACTTTTAATTCGGAGTATAATGTTGTGGAGTTCCATCACTACATAAACCATGTAGATGATAAGGTTATAAACCTGGTGGAATTACTTATTGATTGTCCGATTGAGGAGTTCGTTGAGGACGACTTCACTTCAATCTTTGTGATTGAAACGGACAAACACACTCATGTGTTTTCGTGGTATACAGTTGATGAATACTATGAAGAGAATGGGTTGTTAAAGATTGTACTCGTGAAGTAATTGGAAGGGACGGACATTTATTTGTCCGTCTTTTTTCTTTGGAGCGGTTTATAGGGAATTTGACTTATTATAGAAAGTGTGTTATAATTTAAATAGTGGAAAAATTATTTTGTTTATGGATGTGTTTTACGTATTTGGCCTCCGGCGGGCGCCAAGGCTGGGTCTGAAACGGAGAGGTTCAGTCGATGGACGGATTTAACAGACCGGCGCGCCGAGTACGTGGGACGTGTAGATATATGGAGGGAAAGGAGAAGATGAGTTTAAGGGTTTGGTTACCTTTAACGAAGGACTTGAGGAATCAAGGATTGGACGATGTGACGATTACGAATAATGGAGCAACTTTTAATTCAGCAGGAAAGTTGGGTGGATGTTATAAAACTTCTTCTACAGCGACTATTGATTTAGGATATAATGGTAATCAAGTAAATTCTGGAAGCCTTTCTTTTGGTGGGTGGTTTAAATTCAATAAAGCTGAATTATGGTCGGTAATGAGTGATTATAGTTATAATAGTACTCGAACTACACCAACTGGTAATTTAATAGGTAATAATAGTTATGGTGGAGTTAGTTTGCAATGGTTTACTAATAATATATATAATGATAATACTTTGACAACTTTATATGTACAAGGTTCTTTAAGAAGTACTACTAATAGCGCAAGAACAACTTTGGGCGTATCACTACCTTTTGATACATGGGTACATATCTTTTTTACTTTTGATAAACTTAGTAAGGTAATGACAATATGGTTGAATGGAGAAGCTAAATATACAACCACTAATTTAGAGTTTACTGATGCTGTTAGTAGAAATTTATTAGTTAATTATAGTGCAATAGGTGGAGGAAATGGACCATCTTTTAATATTCCTTTTTTAATAAATGATGTCCGTATTTACGACCACTGTCTATCTGAAATGGAAGTTAAACAACTTAGTCAAGGACTTATACTTCATTATCCGTTGAATAGACAAGGGTTTGGACAGGAGAACTTAGGTAATACTTCTGCAACTTATTCAAATAAAATTAATGGACAAACTATTTCCGCTTCTGGTTGGGGCGGAGACACTGGTACGGTTACTTATTATCATTCTGGCGGATATAATAATTATCCCTATAAAGTTTATCATAAGACAGCAACTGGTTCCGGTGGTATTCATAGTAAAACTGCAAATGATATTGATATAAAAGCTAATACAACTTATACAATGAGTGTATATATTAAAGCTTCTAGAAATTTTTGGGGTAGTTCATATTCTTTTAATATTAATCGAGGTAGTGATAATCGCTATATTACTTTTGGACAATCTATGCAATTTACCACCGAGTGGAAGAGAATTACAAAAACATTTACTACAGATGCGGACGCAGCCGGTAAGTATGGTGAAATGAGTATTATATATGATGATACCGTAACTGATTATTATATATATTATTCTGGTTTTAAAATTGAAGAAGGCTCAATTGCAACCCCATGGTGTCCAAATTCATCCGATGCTCTTGCAACTACAATGGGCCTCAACGGAACAACTGAGTATGACACGTCTGGCTACTGTAATAATGGTACAAGAACGGGTACATTTAGTTGGACAAGCGATACGCCGAAGTACAGTGTTAGTACTAAATTTAGCGGTTCAAATTATATTTTAACGGATAGTGGAACATTTTCATGGTTTGATTTTAATCAACTTACGTTAGCTGGTTGGATGAAACCGACTAATAGTCCAGGTAGTTATTCTGGTTCTTTTGGAATAGCTCATAACTCAATAGATGGCTACTATTCTAAATGTTTTTCAATTTCAAACAGTAGTAGTAAATTTACCATTAACGCAGCTAAGGGTTCAACTTGGGTTTGGATTACTGCACCTTACACAGTACCAGCAAACGAATGGCATCATTATGTGGCTACTTTAAATGGAACAGAAGTTAAAATGTATGTTGATGGGGAATTAGTACATAGTGCAACAATTGATTGGGGGACAGGAACTGTAGCTTCTGATACGAGATTTCAAGTGGGAGTTGACTTACCAGGTTCAGATGAAACTTATCAAGGATATTATTCAGATGTTCGCGCCTATGCCACCGCCCTCTCAGCCTCCGACGTCAAATCCCTCTACCAAAACTGCGCGACCATTGACCCAGATGGAACAATTCGCGGACAAATTAGAAGTTAATTAAAATTAAGTGTGCCTTGTGGGGTTGCTTCGCAACCGCCACAAGGGAGTTAGGAAATACGTATACGGCCTCCGGCGGGCGCCAAGGCTGGTCTTGAAAAAACAGGGTTCAACCTATTTTCGGAGAAACACACCGGCGCGCCGTATACATAGAACGTATATATATGGAGGAAACTTATGAGTCAAGTTTCTTATGGAACAATTACAATTACGGATACGACGGATATAGAGCGTATATACGTTGAATATTGTCGTTCAACAAGTAACCAATTGAATACTTCTGTTAACCCTCCGGTTGTTCCTAATATAACTGTAGCTTGGAGCGAGAATACTCCACCTTGGGTTAACGGTCAATATATATGGCAACGTTCTGTTGTCAAGAAATCTGGTAGTACCAATTTGACCTATGGAACACCAGTTTGTCTTACTGGCGCGGCCGGCGCGACTGGTGCGGCCGGTCAAAGCTTAACTGCCACAAAAACAGAGTATACTATAGCCGCAAGTAATGTGACTATTAATTTAAGCAATCATACATCATATACTTGGACTACTAATACACCAGATTATGATTCATCTAAACCAGCTTATTGGGGAAGAATTACTAATACATATACAAACCCAGCAAAGACTGAATATTTATTTTATAAGGATGAAGCTTTAACAAAAGCCGTGGCTGATGCCGCAATTGCCAATTCTGTTGCACAACACGCAAATGAAGATGCACAGGGCGCGATGAGTCAAGCAGCCGCGGCACAGCAATTGGCTACTCAAGTTGATACTTTACTTGGTGGTCATTTCTTATGGCATGGTACTGCGCTTAGTTCTTTAACTAAAGCTGGTGCGAGAGTTGTAGAACAAGTTAAAAATGGAACTACTGATGTTTCTAGCACGCCCAGTCAATGGCATCATAATGTTAATATAGGTGCTGATGGAATACAATTACGATATAACGAAGCAGTAATGGCACAGCTGGCAGCAAATCAAACGTCTGGAAATACTGCTTTAAAATTTTATAAACCGCCGACTGTAAGTGGAAGCACTACTACCCAAGGCGCATTAGCTATGGAGTTAAGTAGTAATGCATTGAAATTTTATGGTTCTTCAACTTCTATAGCAGATGCAACTTTAAATTCTACTGGTTTAAAATTGGCTAAGGGCGGAATTATAGTTAATACCCCTGGCGCCAATAACGGGGTTTATATTTCTTCTGATAATTTAGGGAGTACAATAACTTCTTTGGATGCTGATAAAACTAACTGGCGCGCGGTTATAGGTTCAAAGTTCGGGGTTGACTCAGAAGGAAATTTATATGCAAATAATGCAACCATAAGTGGTGCAATTACTGTACAAGCAGGAAGTAATGTATATACAAAAACCGAAGCAGATGGGGCCTTTGACGCTTATGGGGCAGCAACTGATGCTTCTTATTCAGTTGAAATTAAAGTATCTGCAGTTGATTATATTGCAAATACAGCAACATTGGTTGCTATTCCATATTTTCAAGGTAGCACGACAATACCAACTGATGTGAGTTTAATCTATACATGGTATAAAGATGATATTGAAAATTCTAACATAGTAGGTTCAAATAGCAATATTTTAAATATTACTAATACTACTGCAATGGGATTAAATCATAATTATATATGCGTAATTTCTAAGTAAAGGAGGCAGGAAATGGGAACTTTAGCAAGTGGGTCTATTGACCTTAAAAGTTTACAAATTGCAGGTGAACCAAATAAATATATAACAATGATTGATGAGCGCGGGATTATAATACATCCAGAAAACACGGAACTAGATTCAGATAATCCTACAAATTATAGTATTCAATTAGATGGAGAAGGTTTACAGATTTTGGAAAATAATATACCTATTGCTAATTATGGAAGTAATGTTTGTGTAGGTAATACTAATGGATTTCATATTGTGATGACTGGTAGTGAGTTGGGGTTTTTTCAAGGTGAAGACAAGGTTGCATATATTACGAATAACCAGTTGTATATTAGCAAATCGGTAGTATTACAACAAATGGATGTTGGTAAGCTAGTAGATTTGAATAATGAGGGCGGCCTATGGTCTTGGAAAGTTCATAAAAACGCAAACGGATTAAATAATTTAAATTTAAAATGGATAGGTTAAAGAGGAGACATAGTTATGGCTACAGTTTTAGTAGGAAGTCAATCTAATTACACAACAGGATATATAAAATGGTATTGTAATCAAGGAGTTGTTAATGTTAATATTACAGGAAATTCTTTTGAAGTGAAATACCCTTCTTTTTCAATGTATGTTAGAACTAATTTAAAAGGTCACGATGATACAATAGTTGTAGGTAATACTGAAGAAGATTATCGTTTTTATTCAACTACTATTTATACAACTGACGTTGAAGATGTCAATCATTTATTTCAAGTTAATACCGGTACGTCAAATCCTACTGTTGTTCGGTCGTGTACTTGGGATAAAACAATTTCTTTAAATACTAGCGCTTATTTTAATAGTACTAATAAAACAACCTCTGTAGTTGATGTGCCATTAATTTACGTAAGTAATAAATATTATGGTTCTTATGCTGTTTCAAGTCATTATGTTTCTTGTAAGGGTAATGGTTGGTACCCTAAGGACCCTTCTGCACAATATACTCCAGATTCTGGCTGTTGGCTAGATATAGATAATTATAATGTATCTACATTAGCATATGCGCATTTAACTTTAGATGCTCCTCCAATTTTTACTTCTACTAATATTAGTTATACTCCTACAACACCTTATGAATTAAATAGTACTGCAAGTATTACTCTTAATAATCTTACAAGTGCGGCTCAGTATGGCGGTTATATTACCGAAATTAAATTTGAAATAGGTCCCCATGTAATTACACGTACTTATACAGAAACTAATCAACCATCTAATACACTTAGCTTATCATTACCGTTAAATACGGTAGGAACTTTTGTTCCAACAGTTACAGTCACTGACTCAAGAAACCAAAAAACGACAAAAACATTTGATTCTATTACAGTTCGTTCATATCAATCAGCTGATATATTAATACAAGATATTAATAGAATTAGTGGTTTTTACAAAAAGACAGAAGATACTGAAATAGTATTAGGAAAAAATTATTATACTCGAACTGGTAACGGAACAACATCTAGTCACCAATATACTAAAGTATCTTCTCCTAGTACTAGTAGTATTTCTAATTATTATGAAGCAACCAATACAGTGGGGCTAGAAGAAGATGAAGGAACTTCGGTTTTAATTATAGCAAATTTTAATTGGTTAGATACTATTGTTAATTTACAAGAGCCAATTGTTTCTATAAATGAGACTAGATATAAAACTACTTGGTATCTTGACTCTGATTTATCTACTTTAGTAAATTGGTCTGATACTACTAATTTTACATCATCAAAAATTTTATATGGATATATTGATGATATGTTTGATACTGAGTACTCTTATTCTATTACTGTTACTCCAGTTGACTCTCATAGTAGTGGAATAGCAAAGGCTTATAATTTAGATAGAGCCTTCTATACTATTGATTTTTTTGCAGGTGGTCATGGTATTGCTTTTGGTCAGCCAGCAACACAGGAAGGTTTTGAGTGTAATATGCCAGCAACTTTTAATCAAGGTATAGATATAGCATCTGGTGCCAAATACAAAATAGGTGGTACGGCTTTAGCTGCCTCTGATGTAGGAGCAATATCTGATGTACAGCTTAATGGCACATCAATAAAAAACGGTACCATAGCAAATATTTTAACTAGTAACCTTATTAATATTTTCTATCCAGTTGGTTCCTACTATGATACCTCTGATTCCTCCTTTGACCCAAACACATCATTAGGCGGAACGTGGACCTCAGAACAGATAAAAGACGACGAAATTGTCGAGCAGGGCACAAACGGTATATGGACATACCGCAAGTGGAAAAGTGGAATTGCCGAGTGCTGGGGCAGACGAGACGTCACAATATCTGTAACCCTCAATTATGGTGGAGCGTACTATGGCACAGACGGAGTAAGTTTCCCAACAGGATTATTTAGTGCTGAGCCAACAGTTTCAGCATCAAGACAGGGTAGGGCTGGAGCTGGACTTATTCATATCTCGCCATATGCCGTTAGCAGTTCGAAAATAGATTATTTTATAACTAATACGAATGCATCATATCCTAACGCTCCACTTGGTATATCGTTTGAGGCAAAAGGCCTCTGGAAGACATATTCCGCACCTACAACAAAATATCGTTGGCATAGAACAGCTTGAACTTAAGACCTATTCTTATGAATAGGTCTTTTTAATAGAGCATCCCACCCATTCCTCTACTTAATAAGAGAAATAAGTTTCAAAAGGAAGGTGAATAAAATGATTATACGAGGTACTACACCATATCATAGTTTTATCTTACCATTGGAACCAGAGCAAATACAAGTTCTCTATATAACATATCTTCAGAACAACACAGTAATTCTTGACAAAGAATATACTTCTGAATCCAAAGAGATAAAAATCGAACCATATACAGATGAACTTGAAAACGCTTCTATGAATGAACAACAAAGTGAAGACGAAGTGGCGCAAGACTTAACCTCTTCACTAATCACAGTTCATTTAACTCAAGAAGATACTCTTAATTTTCACTTCTATCCCGCTGCTGAAAAAAATATTGCAGTAATACAAATACGTGTACTTACAACTGATGGTGAAGCTTATGCTTCTGAACCTATTCGTGAACGTATTTTTGGAGTTTTAAAAGATGGGGTGATTGGCAATGAGTAGAGAAGATAGACTTTTTAAAGTGAAATTCCTTTCTCAAAACTCAACCCCAATAAAAACGAAACTTACCAAAAGTGATTCGGTTGTAGATGTGAAAGGAGATTTTAGCACTGGAACACCAAAAGATGAAGTATACTATGATGAAGTAATTTACTATGATGGCGGAGGCGTTGAAGGTTATGGCTACTAAACATAAACACGTAAAAGCAGTAATTCAATTGCGCCGAGCCACAGAGAAAGAATGGATAGAGGTTGACCCTATTCTGCGCGTAGGCGAGCCGGCGCTGAGTACGGACGTTTATAAATTAAAAATTGGTGATGGACATCGTCATTGGTCAGAGATTCCTTATTTACTCCAATCGGAATATGAGGAGATAATGGAGTTGATTGAGCATGGGATGTATACAGCCGGTAATGGAATTATTCTTGATGATAGGGTTATAAGATTAGATGATTTGATACTTGATTGTGGCACTAGTACCACAAATATATAGGAGGTAGGTATGAGTGCGACGGTTAATACAAGAATACAAATTAAACATGATACGACTGAACATTGGAATAATGCAACTGGTTTTATTCCGATGCCAGGAGAATTAATAGTTTATGATGATTATGAAACAAAGACTTATGAAGTAGAAGAATATGGTGAGACTGTAACAAAAACCGTTAACATTCCAAATGTTAAAGTTGGTACGGGAAACGCATATGTTCAAGATTTAGCTTTTATTAGTGATGATATACGTGATATCGTAATGCAACATATACATGATTATGATGTCCACGTAACGCTTCAAGAAAAAGTTTTTTGGAATAATAAAGTTAATATTGATGATGACTATGATAAAGTTCATGGTGAAGTCTTAGATGAGCTATTAATTTTCAATAGAAATTAGTGAGGGAGAGAACAAATGGCAGATATAAGTAAAATAACGTTACCTTCCGGTAATACGTATGATATAAAAGACGCAACCGCGCGCCAAATGATTTCTGGTGGTGTTTCATTTATTGTTGCCTGGGATGGTAAAACTACACCCGTGCCTGCGAATATTCCAGAAGGAGTAAAAGTTGTTTATAATGGCACCACTTATACTGGTACACTATCACCAGAAATAAATGTTGAAGGTAGCGCACAAGCTGGTGCATTTTATTTAGTTAAATCAAGTACAACTCCAAGTGGTGATACACTTGATGTATATGATGAATATGTACCAGTTGGAACAGCGGGTAGTAAGTTTTGGGAAAAAATTGGAGATACACAACTTAATTTAACTGATGTAGTTACTGGTGTATCTCTTTCAAAACAAACTGATATAGTATATGGTGAAGCCACTACATTTAAGAATGACCCATCTGCAGTTAGTTTCAGCGGTGGTACTACTGATAAGGTACTTGGTGAGGCTACTACATTTACCGTAGGCACTCCTACTATTACAGTTACCCCAACAACTACTAATATTAAAGCTACAGCTAGTGGTACTGCAGTAGGTGCTAATGGTACGGCCGCGGCAGTAACGGGTTATCCAAACACTACAACTGATACATTCGTTAAATCGGTTACAGCTGAAACTGGTAAGAATTTAGTAACTACTAGCATTGTTCCTACCAATGGAACAGAAACTGTTTCAAAAGTTACAAAGACAGCTAGTAAGTTGGTTACAACTTCAATTCCTAATGTAACTGGTAATACGAATGTTTCTGTCCCAGTTGTAAGTAGTAATACTGCTGGTACAGCGAATAAATCGACTTGGACCTTTACAATGGGAAGCGGTGATGCTGCAGAAACTCTTATAATTGGTGGAGGTAATGGTTCTGATGTAACTACTACTAATACCGTATTTGGAACTGCAACTACTGCTTCTAAAGTTACTCTTGGTACCGCAATTACAGCAGCTACTGGTGCTGTTGCTTCAACTGGTACTGGTAGTGACATTGTTACTGCGGTTTCTGTAAGTGATAAGACAGTCGCCAAAGCTGGTACAGCAGTTACTGTTGCTACGGGTGCTACTGATGAGAATGGTACGGGTGATGCTGTTGTTACAGGAGTTACAGTTGGTACTTCTGGTAGCGCACTTACTGGACTTGGAAGTCCATCTACAGCAACTGCACTTACTGGTGTTAAGGTTACAGCTCAACCTACAATCGCTCTTGCTACTGGCGCGACAGCTGGTACTGGCGTAGTTAGTGTAGCTATTGGTATTGATTCAGCTACTTCAACTAAACCAACAGTTACAGCTGATAAAAACGATTCGGTTACAGCTGTTACAAGTATTGGTACAGGTACAGCAGCAGCTCAGAAGATTACTGTTGGAACTAACGATAAGGTTACTGTTCTTAAGAGTACAACTGATGTTAGCGTAACAAAAGGCAACGCATAATAGGGGGTGAGTTAAATGGCAGATGTTAGTAAAATCAAGCTGCCTAATGGCACAACCTATAATATAAAAGATGAAAATGCACTTCCATTAACTGGCGGGTCCGTAACAGGACCCGTTAGTTTCGGAGATTCGGTTAGTATTGATGAGGCTACTGTTGGGGATTTGGTAGTTAATGGAAGTAGTAGTTTTATTCAAGGAGTGAAGAGCAATCAGATTGTTCCTTTTATGTCTAAGACTTATACAGATGTAATTGGAACTGCAAACAGTTGGTCTGGTGCGACTTTCTTTTATGGTTCTATAAAACCTGATTCTTGGAATAATGTTTGGAGAATTAAATATAGAATAAAGGTATATGTACCAAATCATACAGATTATTGTCAGATGGCTGATGTTATGATAAGTGGCAAACAAGGTGACTTGAGGTCGTATTACTCTATGAATACTATAGGTTCTTATTATGTTTGCTATTATCATGAGTTATATAGGATGAAAGAAGCTGGATTTAATGCTGGTTATGGGCACTCGTTAGGTGTTAGATTTTATTCTGCTTATGCGCCAACTGATACGAATTATAAGAGGACTATAGAAATTGAAGTTATTGAGACCGAAAATTGTACGTTTGATTTCTATGATAATTGTTTGGCATATGCATCAATTCCTGGGACTGGCTCAACCAATTACGATACCTATTCTGAAATGGATTTTGTTACTAATGGTTTACAAGAGACTGGTGATGCAAATGATGTGAACTATTATAATCGTGAGTATTATGCCTCTCGTACAACTAAAAATGCATTATATAGATATCAGCTTTGTGTAACAGATTCCACTGGTCAAGTAATACCTATTAACAGTGTTAACAATAGTGTTGCTACTAATAAAACATTAATGACAGATGCTTTTGACCCATTTGGTGAAATATTCTACTGGGCTACTACTAGTACATATGCTGCTGGAGCTAATGTTGGTAATGGTAACTTATACAGACAGTATTTGGCGGATTTTCGTTATTCATTTAATTGTGGTGGGTATGATGTAGATGGTACATTAACAGCGAGACAACCACTATATTTGGTATGTACTCCACAATCTGATGGTACGGCTAAATTATATAGTTCGCCATTATCACAAGCATTACCAACTTCAGATAATGGTTTAATATATATTTATTTAGGTAGAGTTTATGAGGATACTAAGCCATATAGAATTACGTTATCATTTAATCATCCCGTTTATTGGTATAAAAATGGAGCAGTTCGTCAATATATTAATGAAGCTCAAACTGTTAATGGTCACACAGTTAATGCTGATGTTCCTTCCGGTGCAAAATTCACAGACACAATTACAACGGCCACAACAACAGGCTCCGGTAATGCAGTTACTGCAGTTACTGCCTCAAATGGCGCGCTTACCATTACAAAAGGAATAACCTTTTTAACTTCTCACCAAGATATTAGTGGAAAAGCTGATAAAGCTACAACTCTTGCTGGCTATGGAATTACTGATGCAAAAATTGCAAGTGGAACAATCACTCTTGGCTCAAATACAATAACTCCACTTACAAGTTCATCTACACTTAGTGCGGCGAAGCTAAGTGGAGCAATTCCAAGTGCAGTTACTGCAACAACACAGGCTTCCACAGATAATTCTACAAAAATTGCGACTACAGCCTATGTAACTACCGCAATTGCTAACCTTCCAGAACCAATGGTATTTAAAGGCTCAGTCGGTACGGGCGGCACAGTTACATCACTTCCTACTGCGGCCGCATCAAACGAGGGTTGGACATATAAGGTTATAACTGCGTTGTCAAGTCCGAGCGCGAAGGTTGGAGATACAGTTATTTCTAATGGTAGTAGTTGGGTTGTAATTCCATCTGGTGATGAGCCTAGTGGTACAGTTACTTCGGTTGCCGTATCCAATGGAGGTGGTTTATCAGTTAGTGGAAGTCCAATTACTTCAAGTGGCACGATAACTATAAGCCATGCAGATACATCAAGTCAAGCGTCTAGTTCAAACAGTGGACGTACATATATACAGTCACTTACTTTAGATGGCTACGGTCATGTAACTGGAATAAGTACAGCAACTGAAACAGTTACAAATACTGATGAAAAATTAAAATTAGAAGCAGTAGCTAGTGGAACCTACTATCCTATTGTTGGTAAAGATGCAGCGGCCTCTGTTAGACAATATGATACAACAGGACTCTCTTACCAATTTTCAAATGGTACCACAACCAGTACTGGTAATGCAGAATTAATTTTAGGAAATAATACAGCTCAAGGTACTGCGGGAAACAAAGAAGGAAGGATAAAGATGTTTAGTCCTTCTAGTGGAAGTGTAGAGTTATATTCAAGCACTACTACTTATGCTAGAAAGATTAAGTTTCCTGATAAAGATGGTACGGTTGCGTTAACTTCTGATATCCCTACTATACCAACTTCAACAGGTTCTAAAGTAACGGGAATAACTGCTTCCACAACTGCAACAAAAACAACGCTTGGAACAGCCTTCACAATTCCAAATGTCACAAGCGCGGGAAGCGCATCTACTTGGGCATTTGAAGAAATCTCAATTCCAAACGTCACAAGCGCAGGAAGCGCATCAACTTGGGCATTTGAAGATATAGCTTGTGACGATATTACAAGTTGGTCTGCTGGTAGCGGTAGTGCATCAATTTCTGGTGCAGTAGACGCAAATGATTCAACTCAGTTGAACATTACTATTAGCCATACACATACGGCGCCAACGCTTCAATATACAGCACGTATTGTATCTTCGAAAAAGAGTGGAGCTAATTCAACTGCACCAACTCTTGGAACTGCTATTAAGGTTCAATCAAAGAAAAGTGGAGCAAATGGGTCTGCACCTACATTGGGAACTGCATTTACAGTACCTAATGTCACAGGTAATACAAGTGCAACAGTTTCTATAACTGACCCAGGACACACACATTCAATATAAATTTAAAATGTATACGGCGCGCGGGCCTGCCTCGTGAAAACTAGGTTCAACTTATTTTTTACAGGACCGAAGGGCCGCCCGCCGGAGGCCGTATACGTTCGACTTAGGAGTTAAAGGAGAACATTTATATGGCAACTTATAATAATATTAAGAAAATAAAAATTGGAGATAACGTTTTCGTAATCCATGTACCGACCGCTTCAGAAGTCGGAGCTTTGCCAAGTAGCACGACAATTCCTACAAAGACTAGTCAGCTAACTAACGATAGCGGATTTATAACAACAGATACAAATACAACTTATGCATTAAGCGGAGCCTTATCATCTCATAAGTTTACGTCTACGTTAACTGCAGGCGGCAGCGGAAGTGGAACATCGACTTCAGCTTTAACATTAGCAGCAGGGTCAAATGTGACTTTGACAGATAATACGTCGACGAAGACAATTACAATTGCTGCGACAGATACTAAAGTTACAACAGCTGCACTTACAAGTGGCACAACCTATTATCCAATTCTTGCTACTGGTACGGGTACAGCCACTCGTCAAATTGATTCAACTTTACAAAGTTTTACATATAAAGCAACCGCGGGAACTACATCTACAAACGGAACCTCCACATTAGAATTAGGAAATTCAATAGCTAGTGGAACCGCTAATAATCAACAAGGCGGACTTGTATTATATAGCACTACGCGTTTTCCAACTGCAATAAAAGCAGGAACTCTAACATCAGGCAGAACGTTAACTTTACCAGATAAAACAGGTACAGTTGCGTTAACAGATGATATAGTAAAAGTTCAAATTATTCGTTGGTAGAAATTTTAGGAGATATATATGGCAATATATTTAGGAAGTAATCAAGTTAATATGTTAGGGGGTTTAAATGAAAGTTATACCTTATTAGCGACCCAAGAATTTACTACTAGTACCGCTTCTACAACGGCTACTTCCGTAGGGACGATGACAATTGAAGGTATTTCTGATACTCATACTATAATTTATGTACGCATACGAGATAAGGCGGGGAAAAGAGCAGGATATTTTTATGGTAGTGATTGTTTTTTTATAAACGCATATAAAAGTCGTGGGAGCACTTCTCCACAAGCAGCGGCGCCAAGATATATACTTAGTTATGATACGAATGAAGAATTCTGGGGATATGCTCCAGGTACAACTGGGGGAGCAGGAGTATATGCATATTCAATAGCTAATGATGGTACTGATACTTTAACAATATATCAAAAATATAATTCAAGTTTGTCCCTAACAATAGATGGAACGTATATAGTAGAAGTGTATAAATTAACTTATCCAGATGACGTATCTCCGTTTGATGCATAGGAGGAAATAAATGCCTACTACAACAAATTTAAATACTTTAAAAATAAATTATTTGACTCAAGCTCAATATGAAGCGGCTTTAACAAATGAGCAAATTAATGAAAATGAAATTTATTTAACTCCTTCTTTGGAAGCAGAATCGGCTCCTATTGGAGCAATTCAATCTTATGCAGGCTCAACCGCGCCAAGAGGGTGGCTTATTTGTGATGGGTCTGCAATTTTAAGAACCGCTTATTCAGAGTTATTTGCAATAATTGGAACAACTTATGGAGCTGGAGATGGAAGTACGACTTTTAATTTGCCAGATTTAAGAGGTAGAACAGCAATTGGTAGCGGATTAGGTACTGCTGAGGATGCTATAGAAAGAACACTCGGTCAATCTGGCGGAAGTGAAAGAGTTACTTTAAGTGTAGAGCAAATGCCATCTCATACGCACGAAATACGTGAAGAATATGGTAATGCCGCTTCATCATCATATCCTCCAAATAATACTAATAATTTTATTGCTGGACCAAATGCATCAACCAAGAGATGGACTGATGACCCTATTTCTTATGCTGGCGGCAATGCATCTCATGGTAATATGCAACCATATCTTGCGATTAACTACATAATTAAAGCAAAGGACTTTAGAGTACCCTATATACCTCAAACGGATTCAACTTCAATACTTAATTTCTTTTATCCTATAGGTTCATATTATGAAACTTCTGATACTGCATTTAACCCTAACACAGCATGGGGCGGTACATGGGTTAAAGAGGTTGCCGGTCAAGTTCACGTATCGGCAGGCACAGGCTATGCAGTAAGTGGTGCAAATAACAATACTTCAGATGGTGGTGAAACTACTCATACATTGACTATTAATGAAATGCCAAGCCACAAACACAAAGTATCTTCGGGATGGCAAGCGAGTAGCACGGCAGACCGTATTACTTATGGGGCGGTGAATGGTTCATACCAAGATAGCGGAAATGGCGGAGTAACATTTATCGAAAAAACGGGTGGTGGTCAAGCGCATAACAATATGCCACCATACGTAGTAGTTAACAGATGGCATAGAACAGCATAATAATTTAAGACCTCTTCGGAGGTCTTTTTTATTGCCCTGAAAATTTCAGGTTCAACTTATTCCCAAAAAAGTTGAACCCCATTCACAAAAACCCACTTGTATATGAGTCAAAGA
>OCVV011315407.1_pt1 | contig 21946 bp, 17 predicted proteins | sample 1539721 | NCBI WGS metagenome assembly OCVV01 (sample SAMN02144230, study PRJEB22623) | gut metagenome | biome: sheep rumen | host: Ovis aries | place: New Zealand
TTAATATATGCACTGGGCTTAATTATTGGATTAATCACAGGCTTCATTGGAATGATATCATTTTTATTTGTTAAGAATAAAAAATATAGAAGTGGTATTCTTACTTCATTATTTTTCTGGACTATCATATTCATAATGGCAATGATATCAGTATTTAATGGTGGTTCACCAACAATATTTTATTTGTATTTCCAATTCTTTAAAATAGGATTCCTAGCGTTTGGTGGTGGACTTGCAACTATACCATTTTTAAAGGAGCTAGGTGCAACCACAGGCTGGTTTACAGATGTTGATTTAGCAAATATGATCGCTGTATCAGAATCAACTCCAGGTGCTATGGGTGTTAACATGTCAACATATGTTGGTTACACTGTAGCATTAAAGGAATATGGCGGTAATTATTTTATTGCATTTCTAGGAAGTATTATTTCTACGGCAGGATTAATATCACCATCAATTATTGTTATTCTAGTTATTAGCTTATTCTTAGCTAAATTTAAGGATAACAAATATGTTAAGTACACATTCTATGGATTACGTGCTGCATCATTTGCGTTAATTGTTGTAGCATTATATTCAATATTACAATTATCAATCTTTAATATTTATCATATTATGGGCAATGCTCAAACTGATGGTATTATTTATTCAATTCAAAATGCTTCATATTATGCCGAGCATTATTATGGTAGATCTGATTTCTTTACTAATATTGCATCATTCTTTACTTTACTAATTGATTATAAAGCATTAGCTTTAGCATTAGTGCTAGGCATATTAGTATTCAAATTTAAAAAGCATCCAATCATCTATATTGTTCTAGCAGCAGTAGTAGGTATCATATTAAGAATGTAAAAAAAACATCTCGGATTTGTTTCCGAGATGTTTTCTTTAGAATTTGTATAATCTTTTTAACTCACGCTTATTGGCATACATATTTTCATCTGCTCTTACGAAAACATTGATTACCTTTTTATCAACCTTTGAATTGAATTCAGAATAGCCACAAGATACTATAACCTTTTTTTCTTTCATGTTTTTTAAATTGTTTTGATAAATCTGTTCATAAATGAAATCAAGCTTATAATAATCTGAATCTCTTACTATGATTGCGAATTCATCTCCACCTACACGGTAGATATTACTGTTTTTAAACGCCTTTTTAATGATTGAAACGGCATCCTTAATTGCTCTATCTCCTGCCTCATGTCCATGGGTGTCGTTGATTTTCTTCAAATCATTGATATCACATACAGCAATTGCAAAATTAGTAATAGATTTATTCTTAATCAATGAATTTATTACCTTTTCAGATTCAGTATAAGAATATTTGTTGCTTACACCTGTTAGAGCATCAGTTCTAGCTAATTGCTTTTCATCATCAAGCTCTTTTTTAATTTCAGCTTCACGACGCTTTTGAGCATCGATACTACGAACTGCAAATATGATGTGATCTTCATCATTAATTAAATTCATTGCAGTTAGCTGAACATAAATTGGCTTATCATCAAATAATTGCTGATATGTAAGTGAGTATGGCTCTCCTGTTGCAATTTCAGCTAAAATGGTATCTTTTTCAAGTGCATCAAGGAATCTCTTTATATCACCAGGGGCAATATATTTCAAAGCATTTTTCTTTGAATCATTGAAGAAGTCCTTGCCAGATGATTCAATATTTAGTAATTGATTTTTACCATCTAGGCTATATTCTATATATGCATTAGTTTTTGAATTAACATAATATACAACGAAATAATTTCTTGCAAGGGCTAAGGCAATATTTGAATATGTTGTAGCTTCTGCAATATTTTGTTGAATAGCAAGTTCAGCTTTCTTTTCTTCATCGACATCAGTTATGCCAATGATTAGGTTTTCATCAAGCTCAGCCATTTTTAAGGCCTTTAATGATGTGTATCTAGGCTCACCATTAATCATTAGTCTATATACTAAATTGAATGTTTTACCATAGCCTGTTTGTGTAATTAGGTTTTCCTTTGTTAAGGCATCCTGTACCATCTTTAAATCATCTTTATAAATAAGCTTTTCTGTATTCCTAATACAATCTTTAAAGAAGTCCTTTCCGTGCTCTTCAATTTTTAACGATTTGTAATCATCAGAAGAAGAATAGCATATATATTCATTTGTATTTAGATTAATGTAATACATTGTTTGATAATTTTGTGCTAATGCTCTAGAAATCTTTAGGTTGATTTCTTTTTGCTTATCAAATTCTGTAGCATCATTTTTATCTACAACCTCAATTCCTATTCTTGATAGAATTTGAGCAATTTCAGTTACAACGCCATAGAATTCAGGACTTTTTAGTTTTTCAATTATTTCATATTCTCCACGTTTTTGAGCTTTTTTTACAAGTTCATTTATTAAATATGCAGCTGTTTTCATAAAAATCAACTCCTAAAGCGCATAAAAGGCTATTTTGTATATTTTAACATATTTTTTTTCTTTTGTTTATATAAAAATAAAAATATTGATTATTATTATAAATTAATTTATAATTTATACGAATTAAATCAATGATGAAAGCCGTGGTAATAGCTGATTTAAAGAGAGTAGATGGTCGGTGAGAATCTATAAGAGGTTATTATGAATTCACTTTTGGAGATTTATGTATGTCCTGCATTAAAGGATTTATGAGTGCTATACATATGTATAGAACTAAGGTGGTACCGCGATAATTCGTCCTTAGATTATTCTAAGGATTTTTTATTTTTTAAGGAGGATTTTGAAATGGACGAATTAAAAAAATTAGATGACATTGTAGAAAATTTAGATTCTGAACTTGAAAAATGTGATGATTTAAATGCTTTACAACAAACTAAAGCCAATTACCTAGGCAAAAAAGGACCATTAGCTGAACTAATGAGTAATATGAAGGATTTATCAGTAGAAGCTAAAAAAGAATTAGGTATGGCAACAAATAAAATCAAGGTTGCTATTGAAGAAAAAATCAATAAGAAAAGAGCAGCTATTGAAGATGCAATTATTAAGAAAAAATTAGAGGCTGAAAGCATTGATGTTACACTTCCAGGTGTTAAGCTACCTGCTGGTGGAATTCACCCATTAACAAAGACTGTTATGGAGCTTGAGGATTTATATACATCAATGGGTTATACAATTGCTGAAGGACCTGAAATTGAAACAGATGAATTCTGCTTTGAAAAATTAAATTTACCTAAAGGACATCCTGCAAGAGATATGCAAGATACATTCTATATTAATCCAGAGCTTTTATTAAGAAGCCAAACATCTCCAGTTCAAGTAAGAACAATGCTTGAAAAGAAGGGTGAACCTATTAAGATTGTATGTCCTGGTAAGGTATACCGTCGTGATAGTGATGATGCTTCACATTCTCATCAATTTATGCAATTTGAAGGATTAGTACTTGGTGAAAATGTAACACTTGGTGATTTAAAGGGCGCACTTCTTGAAATGGCCAAAAAGATGTTTGATGATAATACAAAGATTAGACTTCGTCCATCATTCTTCCCATTTACAGAACCATCTGTTGAGGTAGATGTATCATGTGGCTTATGTGGTGGCAAGGGCTGCTCAACATGTAAAAATAGTGGTTGGATAGAGGTTCTTGGTGCTGGTATGGTTAATGATAATGTTTTAAGAATGTCTGGCTATGATCCAAATAAGATTCAAGGCTTTGCATTTGGTATCGGTATTGAAAGAATTACAATGCTAAAATATAAGATTGATGACATCAGAAATTTCTATATTAATGATGTTAGATTTTTAAATCAATTTAAGGAGAGTAAGTAATTATGAGAGTTTCTAAAAATTGGTTAAAAGATTATTTAGATATTTCTAAATATAGTGACGAAGAATTATATGATATATTCACATCTCATGTATGCGAAATTGAAACTATGAAGAAAATGTGTGATGCAACTAACATGAGTGTTGGTTATGTTAAAAGCTGTGTTGCACATCCTGATAGTGATCATCTACATGTATGTGAGGTTGAAGTAAGACCAGGAGAGGTTTTACAAATAGTTTGTGGTGCTCCAAATGTAAAAGAAGGAGTTAAGGTAATTGTTGCTAATATTGGTGCTGTATTACCTGGAAATTTCAAAATTAAGAAATCTACTATTAGAGGTGTTGAATCTAATGGTATGCTTTGTAGCTTACAAGAGCTAGGAATAGAAGAAAAATATGTTCCAGAGGAATTTAAAAATGGTATTTATCTACTTCCAAATGATGCTTTGGTTGGATCAGACCCACTTAAATATTTAGGAATTGATGATACAATTATTGACTTAGAATTAACATCAAATAGAAGTGATTTATTATCAATTGAGGGTGTAGCATTTGATTTAGGTGCTGCCATTGCTAAGCATATTACACCTAAGGATAATAAGCCTAAAGAGGTTAGTGCTAAAAACCCAGTAGAAGTATCAATTGAAACAGATGGCTGTTATAAATATGCAGCAAGATATATTAAAAATGTTAAGATTAAAGAATCTCCAATGTGGTTAAAATCACGTCTTGTTGCTTCTGGTATTAGACCAATTAATAATGTTGTTGACATTACTAATTTAGTTTTAATGGAAATGGGACAACCACTTCACGCATTTGATGGTGATAAGCTTGGAAACAAGATAGTTGTTAGAAATGCTAAGCCAGGTGAGAAATTTGTAACACTTGATGAAATTGAAAGAACTTTAGAAGATGGTGATATAGTTATCACTGATGGTAATAAGCCTGTATGCCTTGGTGGTGTTATGGGTGGATTGAATACTGAAATAGATGATAATAGTAAAACAGTTATTTTTGAGGCTGCATATTTTGAGCCATTAATGATTAGAAAAACATCATCTAGATTAAACTTAAAGAGCGAATCTTCAATTAGATTTGAACGTAAGGTTGATTATAATCGTGTAGAAAGAGCATTAAATTATGCAGCATATTTAATCCAAGAGCTTGCAAGTGGCGAAGTATATAGCGGTGTTGCAAAAGCAGTAAGAAAAGAATTTGAAAAGAAATATATTGATGTTACACTTGAAAAAATCAATCATGTTCTTGGAACTAGCCTAGAGGTTAGTTACATTGAAAATCTATTTGATAGATTAGAATATAAATATGAGAAGCAAGGCGATAATTATCATATTGAAATTCCTTCAAGAAGAATGGATCTAGAGCCATCTGCTCAAGATGTTATTGAAGATGTTGCTAGAATGTATGGATATGAAAATATCCCAACAACTTTAGCAACAACTCGTGATAAGGGTGGTTTAACAATTGTTCAAAAGAAGGAAAGAATGATTAGAGAAATCTTATCATATTCAGGATTGAATGAGGTTATAACATATTCATTAATTTCTGAAGATGCTTTAGGATATTATGTTAAAAATGTTTTACCTCCAATTAAGGTATTAATGCCTTTAACAGAGGATAGAGCTGTGATGAGAGAATCTTTATTAAATGGTGTTGTTGATGCTATCGCATACAATAAGGCTAGAAAGATTGAAAACCTTGCATTCTATGAAGTTGGTAAGGTTTATTCAGAAGGAAGAGAAGAAAGACATCTAGCAATTGCTTTAAATGGCGTATTCTCATCACATTTATGGAATGGAGTTAAGCAGGTTGCATCATTTTATTTACTAAAAGGATTATTCGATGTTCTACTTGAAAGATTAGGATTAGAAGTAGTTTATCAAAAGACAACTGATTATGCTAATTTCCATCCAGGTAGAACTGCATCAATTATCTTCCATGGTCATGAGGTTGGTGTAATTGGTGAGCTACATCCTAAATTTGCTAAAGCTCACGATGTATCTGGCACAATTGCCCTTGAGGTAAATATTGAAGAAATATTAACTGATAATAAGAAAATGAAATATCATTCAGTTAATAAATTCCCTGCAATTGAACGTGATATTGCTATCGTTGTTGAAGATGCAATATCTGCTCAATTACTTGAGAGTGCTATTAAGAAGGCAAGCAATAAGACACTCTCTTCAATTGAAGTATTTGATTTATATCATGGTGAAAATCTTGGTGCTAATTTGAAATCTATTGCCTTCAGATTAACATTTGAAGATTATACAAGAACTCTTGAAACTAAAGAGGTTGATGAGCAAATCAACCATATCTTAGAGAAGTTAACTAAGGACTTTGGTGCTAAATTAAGATAGAGGTGATATATTGCAAAGTATTTATAACTATACTTTACAAATGATTAAAGACTATATGATATCGCTTGGAGAAAAGCCATATCGTAGTAGTCAAATAATTGAATGGTTATATCGTAAGAAGGTTAAAACATTCGACGAAATGACCAATATATCTAAATCATTTATTGAACAACTTAAAAAAGATTTTGTATTAGATACAATAGAGCTTTCTCATATGCAAAAATCATCAGATGGAACAATGAAGTTTTTGTATAAGTTAAGTGATGGTAATTTAATTGAATGCGTACTTATGAATAATGAGTATGGTTATTCACTATGTGTAACTACTGAGGTTGGATGTAATATGGGATGTGTTTTTTGCGCCTCAGGTATGAAAAAGAAGCTAAGAAATTTATCAACATCAGAAATGGTATTAGAAATTTTGAAAACTGAAGAATTGACAAATCTAAAAATTTCTCATGTTGTAGTTATGGGAATTGGTGAGCCATTTGACAATTATGATAATGTCTTGAATTTCTTATCAATAATTAATGAGCCAAAAGGACTAGAAATAGGTGCAAGACATATTACTGTATCGACATGTGGATTAGTGCCAAAAATATATGAATATGCTGATTTCCCTTTACAGGTGAATCTTGCAATATCGCTTCATGCTCCAAATAATGAAATCCGTAATCAAATAATGCCAATTAATAAAACATATAATATTGATAAGCTTATTGAGGCTATAAAATATTATATCGATAAAACAAATAGGCGTGTTACAATAGAATATATACTACTTCGTGATATTAATGATTCAAAGGAATGTGCTAATGAGCTTGCAAATTTACTTCACGGATTAAATGTTTATGTTAATTTAATTCCATATAATGAGGTTTTAGAAAAACCTTATAAAAGAAGTAGCCAAGAGCAAATGAGGGCTTTCTTTGATGTTTTAAAGAAGCGTAGTATCAATGTTCAACTTCGTAGAGAACAAGGTTCTGATATTGATGCTGCATGTGGTCAGTTAAGAAGTAAGGCAATGGATGGTAAGATATGGAAAAAGGGCGAGTAATAAATTTAAATGGTGGCGTCTATAAGGTATTATTAGAAAATGGTAATGTTGTATCTGTTAAAGCAAGGGGTAAGCTACGCCGTGTTGAGATGGTTATCGCAAATGAAAAATCATTATCTAATAAAAAAGAAATAGCTTATATTAAAAATTCCCCTAAAGTTGGAGATTTAGTTAATGTAAGTGGAGAATTTATAGATTCCTATGAACCAAGAAAAAATGAGCTTGTAAGACCTAGTATTGCGAATGTCGATCAAATCATTTTAGTTTTTGCTGCTACTGAGCCTAAATTATCTTATTATCTATTAGATTTATTTATATGTATGGTCGTCAAAAATAAAATCAATCCAGTGATTGTAATTACTAAGATTGACCTACTTTCTGATGATGAGTTAAAAGAATTAAAAACAAATATGAATTATTACCAACACCTTGGATATGATGTATTGTATGTTGATAGCTTAAATAAATCAGGTATTGATGATGTTGAAAAGATTTTACATAATAAAATATCTATTCTTTCAGGTCAAACCGGAGCTGGTAAATCAACATTAATTAATGCGATAATACCAGATTTTAGCTTAAAGACACAAGAAATATCACAATCATTAGGAAGAGGTAAGCATACAACAAGAGAAACTAGCCTTTACATACATAATAATTGCTATATCGGAGATACCCCAGGCTTCTCAAAAATTGATGAATTATTACTTGATGGTGCTAATCTTGATACATTATTTGTTGATTTTAAAAGCTGTAATTGTCAGTTTTCAGATTGTAACCATATGCCAAATATCAAAGGCTGTGGAGTATATAATAAATATTTAGATGGAACAATTTTGAAGTCTAGATATGAAAATTATGTAAAGATGTATAAGGAGATAAATCGAAAATGAAACTTTCACTTTCTATTTTGACAGTTGATTATTTAAATGTTGGTAAATCTTTAGAAAGCATGATAAAAAAATGTGATTATCTACATTTAGATGTTATGGATGGTAACTTTGTACCAAATATTTCATTTGGTCCGGCCTTCATCAAGAGCCTGAGAAAAATAGGCGATATTCCATTTGATACTCATTTGATGATTCAAAATCCAATTGATTACATCAAGGTGTTTGCTGAGGCAGGCTCTGATTTAATTACTATTCATCCTGAAGCGTCATCTGATGTAATGGAATGTATCAATTTGATTCATAGCTTAGGGAAAAAAGCAGGTATTTCAATTAAACCAAAAACAACAGTAGAAGAAATTAAAGAATATCTTCCATATGTCGATTTGGTTTTAATTATGAGTGTTGAGCCAGGCTTTGGTGGACAAAAATTCATGATGAGTGCTGTTGAAAAGGCTAAGGAATTAAAAGGACTTAAGATAAAAAATAATTATAATTACCTTATTAGTATGGATGGTGGAATCAATAAAGATACACTGGTATATGTTAAGGATTATCTTGATTTATGTGTTGTTGGATCCTATATTGTTAATGCTGATGATCCAATGGAAAGAATTGATATCATCACAAAAATGTGATAAGTTTTAAACTGGTTGATTAATTTCAACCGGTTTTTTTATGGTTTTTTTCTTTTCCTATTATGAGGTTATTATACAAAATTGGGGTGTAAAGGGCATTTTTATCCATAAAAAATGAATGTTTTTCTTAAAAACGTTAAAAAAATCAAAAAAAATTGAGTTTACATACTATTTTTGAGAAAGTATGTTTTTGATTTTCTTGTGATGCTTTTCAATTATAATTTATAAAGGAGGTATATAATGAGAAAAAGAATTTCACAAATTAAAAGAGAGATGGAAAAAAGACAAATTTTAAAATATGATATGACAAATTTTGATGGAGCAGAGCTAAAACAAATACGTTTAAATAGATCACTAAGCTTAACTGCTGCATGCTATAAAATTTGTTCAACATCATATTTGAGCAAATTAGAAAATAATAAAATAGTTCCAAGTAGAAACATTGTATATAGCTTATGTGAGGCATATGGATTGCCTGAGAAGACTATTAATGCAATGTTTAATTTAAAAAAGCTCTTAGCAGAGGCTGTTGAATGTTTCTTTATTGATGATAAAAAATCATTACAAAGAATTATGGATAATATATCAGGATTATCTGGCTTTAGATTTTTATTGATATCTTTTATTTATCAAATATATAATTTAGATTTATTCAATGCTGAAAGATCATATAAAAAACTATTAGGCCTACTATCTACATTTTCTGATGAAGATTTTGAAGTATTTGCATTATTTTCAGCAATATATAATTATCAAAGTGGTGATTTTTTAGAGGCTTTAGATAATATTAATTCATTAGCTTCAAGTAATACAAAAATTATTAGATTTGGATATAGTGTTTATTATTTTTACATTAATTATGCGATGTGTAATTTAGATGTAATTAAAGCATATAATGATTTATATGATGCTTATTTAAAAAATGGTAGATATTATGACATTGACAAAATATCTTATTATATGGCAATTTTTTATTTAAAAAATAATTGTATTACTGGCTATAACGAAATGTTAAATAGGGTTGGTGATAATTATAGAGATCATCTTAAGTTTTATTATGCTTGGCTTATTGAAAATAGAATTGATAGGACTCTATTAACAGGATATATAAATGAATTTTGTAAATGCTTGATTTACATAAATAGTAAGACTGATTATGTAAAGAGTTCATTAAGTAATCATTATGGGATTGTCGAACCAGATTATGACTATTATTATTTAGAATATCAATTATTAAGTACAGTAGAAGAAAAAATAGAATATATTGAAGTAATGGTTGGTTATTTAAAAAGAAGCCCAAATGAATTTTTAAGAAGGTATTTTATAAAAGAATCTATAAATTTAACATTAGAAACTTCTAAATATAAAACATGTAGTAATCTTGCCTATAAATTGATTAATTTTAAGGAATAAAATATGAAAAAATGGATAAAAATGCTTATCTTATTATTGGCTATAATTTGCATAATGCCGTCTTTAAAAATATATGCCAGTAATGATGTATGGGAATATGAATGGTACAATACAGTTGTTAATGTAAAGCTTGGTGATGAGATATCCAAATATATAAAAATACCTTATGCAAAATTATATAAAAATGGTGAAGAACTTAAAGATGCTTATCTTAATTATTTAACTGATGGTGATTGGCTTTATTATTTAAAGGATGTTGATACTACAACACCAGGTACCTATTATGTATGGTATAAGGTTTTTGAAAATAAAAAATATATTCCGGGTACAGCTCATGGCTATAAGTGTAAAATTACTTTTGTTATAAATGATGATGAAGCCCCAAAAATTGATATTATTAATTCAAATATTTATGTTCAAAGAAAAAAGGATAATGATTTAGATTTAATAAATGAATTATTAAATAATAATGTAAATGTATCAGATAATTATTCAATATGTGATATTAGATTTGAACAAAATATTAAATTAAATGTTGTAGGAAGATATAAAGTAATCGTAAGTGCAATCGATGAAGCTAAAAATAGAAGTAGTGGCCATTTTTATGTTGAGGTGTTTGATGAATCAAAGCCAACTATTTTTTCAGAACTAAGTGATAATTATCTAAAAATAACTAAAAATAGTGATTTAGATTTAAAAAGATATTTTTATGCATATGATGATGTTGATGGTGATATTTCAAAAAATATTAGTATTACACCATTTAACAATAATAAAATAGGAAAATACGATGTATATGTAAATGCGTATAATTCAAGTGGTAATCAAGCACAATTAAAAATTATTGTAGAGGTATGTGATGACACCCCTCCGAAAATATATTTACAAGCAAATCAGGTAGTGCTTGATTACTTAGAGGATTTTAGTAGTTTTGATTTTAATAAATATGTTATTAATATTACAGATGATGAAGAAATAGATTATTCAAAGCTTGTTGTTACACATAATTTAGAAAATAAAATAGGTAGCTATTATATTAAATATTCCTATAATGATGGAATAAATGAAGATGTTGTAAAAATTGATGTAAGACTTGTGAGCTTTAAATCACCAACATTAGAAATAATAGATGCTGAAATTGAACAAGGGCAAAATGTTGATTTGAATCAATATGTATATGTATTTGATGAATCAGATAATTATGTATCAGAATCTGTAAAGATAGATGATAGTAATGTTGATTATAACAAAAGTGGCATATATTTTGCGGATGTATATTGTGTTAATTCATCTGGACAATCAAATACTAAAAAAATGAAAATTAAAATAACCTCAAATAAAGAAACAACAATTAATAAGGATTTCATTTTGATTTATTCTATTTTAGGTGGCATCCTAGTTAGTGGAATAAGCGTTACTGCCATTTTACTAATCAAAAAGCAAAGAAAGAAGAAAAAGAAAAATGAGCGATAGTTTTGGATTCATAAATGGCTTTAACAATTATATTTTTAAAGAGATATTTGTTAAAAGAAGAAGGAAAAGAAGAAACATTGGAAGACCACATTACGACAATGCACTCTAATGGACTTAGTGTTAAAGATATTGAAAAATATCTAAGCCTCGATTTGTCTATTGTTAGAAGTATTGAAGTAGATTATAAGCATTCATCTTTTGTATTTGATGGATGCTTTTATCTTGTTTAAAGATTTAAAAAATTGTAAAATAAAAGAAATGCTATTTTACTAAGGGGTTGTTATCATGAAGGGTTTCTTATATGGGCAAACTGAATATAATTTGTCAAATAATACCATTCATGTTGACGACCTTTTTTCTTATGCAATGGAATATAAGCATGAATTTGTTAGCTTAACAGATCCAAATCTTTATTATAGCTATAAATTTTATAATAGAGCACTTCAATTAGGAATTAAACCAATCATCGGATTTGAATATGAATATATTAGCTTAAATCAAAAATATTCTAAATTATTAATTTATGCTAAAAATAAGGATGGATTTAAGAATTTATTAAAAATTGCATCCAGAAAATCAATGGAAAAAATAGAGGGATTAGATGATGTTTTAGGATATGATAATCTTGCTTTTATTTTTGTTTATAATAATTCATATTTAGAAACATTATTAAGCTCAAATGATAATCAATTATTAGAAGAGTTTTTAAATAAAATAAAGTCAGCTAATGCATATATTGGATATAGCTTTACAAATGAGATAAATAAATTAGCAGGAAATGAAAGAATAAAGGAATTAGCCACATCAATGGGAATAAAACTAATTCCAATTCATCAAAGTAAATATTTGAAGCCTGATGATAAGATTATTTATAAATATCTTATTAAAATGTCTGATAAGAAGGATGATTTAGATGAATTTAGTGATTATTCATTTTTAACAAATCCAGAAGATAATAAAGAATTAGATGAATTTATTAATGAAATAGATACAAAAGGTTATTTTCTAAATGAGGTAAAGCTTCCACATTTTAAGAATAATAAAGGTGTTTCATCTAAAGAATATTTAGGTGCTTTATGCTATAAGGGACTTGAGCGTAGAGGTTTAAAGGGTAGCATTTATTATAAGCGTCTTGATTATGAACTTGGCGTAATTAATAAAATGGGCTATGATGATTATTTTTTAATTGTCTGGGATTTTATTCGCTACTCTAAGCAGCATAATATTTTGGTAGGCCCAGGGCGTGGTAGTGGTGCAGGTAGCTTAGTTGCATACTGTCTTGGTATAACTGAAATAAATCCACTAAAATATGATTTATTATTTGAAAGATTTTTAAATCCTGAGCGTATTTCAATGCCTGATATTGATACAGATTTCCCTGATGACAAGCGTGATATGGTTATTGAGTATGTTAAAAATGTTTATGGTGAGGATCATGTATGTAGTATTACAACATTTGGAACATATCAGGTTAAATCATCAATTAGGGAATTGTCTAAAGCCTTTGGTATCCAGCAATCAAGAGGTAGTAGTATAATTGAGCTTATTGAAAAGCATGGATATGAAGAATTATTAAATGAATATAAAGGCTCTGAATTGTATGAATTTTTATATGTTGCTAAAGGAATTGAAAATCTTCCTAAGCATATTGGTACCCATGCTGCAGGTATAATAATTTCTGCCGATAAGCTTGATAATATTATTCCAATTCAGCCTGGTATTAATAATTTAGTTCAGGCTCAATATGAGTCAGTTGATTTAGAAAAAATAGGCCTATTAAAAATGGACTTCTTAGGAATTAGAAATCTTACAATGCTTAAATCAATGATGGATGAAGCAAAATATGATTTAGATAAATTAAGACATATTCCATTAAATGATCCAAAGGTATATAAATTATTCCAAGAATCAGATACACTTGGAATATTCCAATTTGAAAGTACTGGTATTAGAAAGTTTTTACGTGAGATAAAGCCAACTGAATTTGATGATTTAGTAGCGGTAATAGCTTTGTATCGACCTGGCCCAATGGAATTCATACCTGAATATGTTAGACGTAAGCATGGTGGCAAGTTTGAATTCTTGCATCCAGATTTAATTCCTATTTTGAAATCAACATACGGAATTATTGTATATCAGGAGCAAATTATGCTTATTGCTCAGAAATTTGCAGGCTTTAGCCTAGCAGAGGCGGATAATTTAAGAAGAGCTATTTCTAAAAAGAAGGTTGAAATATTAGATTCAGAAAAGAATAAGTTTATAAGTGGTGCCGTAAAAAAAGGCTATAATGAGAAGCTAGCAACTGAAATATATGAACTTATTTATAAATTTGCCAATTATGGATTTAATAAATCACATTCTGTTGTATATGCATTACTTGCATATCAAATGGCTTATTTTAAAGCAAATCATTTTGAAATATTTATGTCTAATATTTTAAATAATGTTATTGGCAATACAACCTCTACTTATGAATATATAAAATATTGCAAGGCACATAATTTAGTTGTATATAAGCCTAATGTTAATGTATCTACAAATAAATATGTCTTTACAAACAATATGTTATTCATGCCACTTAATTCAATTTATTCAATTGGTAGTAGTCAAACTAAAACAATAATTGAAGAGAGAAATAAGCATGGTTTATATACAAATTATAATAATTTTAAGGAAAGAACTAATTTATCATCTTCAACATTAGAAGCATTGATTTTTTCAGGGGCCCTAGATTTATTTGGTGAAAGTAAAAAATCAATGATGAATAATTCAACAGTAGCTGATGATATTTTCTATAAAATTGTTGGTGGCAATTCTACGCTTTCAACTGAATTTGATTTTGATTATTTAAAGGAAATGGAATTTAAATATCTAAATATGAATTTAGAATATAATATCTATAATGATATAGATAGATATATATCTATATATAAATCGACACCAATTTCTAAATTAGAATATAATAGATTATGTAGGATAATTGGTTCAATTAAGGAATATAATATAATCAAAACAAAAAATGGGGAAGATATGCTGATTGGTCAGCTTGAGGATAATTTAAATGTTATAAAGATGATTATGTTCCCTAAGGCATATAATGCATTAGAAGATAAGAATTTTAAAAAGAATGTTTTATATGTGGCATTTGGTAAGCTAAATAAGGATAATAGAAATGAAAATTGTTTTGAGATAAATAGACTAGATTTAGTAGAGAAAAAATAATTTTTAAAAAAATAAATTTGTGCTTGTATTAAACAAACACATATGATAAAATATGCGGGTAAACTTTCTATGATTAAATTCATGGCGGAAGGAGTGTGTAGATTATGAAGAAGGATATTCATCCTAATTACAACAAGATTACAGTAACTTGTACTACATGTGGTAGCACTTTTGAAACAGGCTCAGTATTAAAAGAACTTCGTGTTGATACTTGTGCAAATTGTCATCCATTCTATACTGGTAAACAAACATTTACTCAAGCAGATGGTAGAGTTGAAAGATTCAATAAGCGCTACGGTTTAAAGAATAACTAATAAATATGAAGGGCTTTTAGCCCTTTTATTTTTAAGCGGAGGATGGTTTTATGAATTATTATGAAGGTAAAAAGGGTTGGGTTGAAGTAATTTGTGGCCCAATGTTTGCGGGAAAAACTGAAGAATTAATTAGAAGAGTTAGAAGAATGGATTATGCTAAAAAGAAATATTTAGTATTTAAGCCATCTATTGATAATAGATATTCAGAAACTGAGGTTGTATCTCATAATAAAAAAGCTGTTAAAGCAATTAATGTCAACAAATGTCATGAAATTGAAAAATATCTTAGGGATGAAATCCAAGCAATTGTAATAGATGAAGCTCAGTTTTTTGATGATGCTTTAATTGAATATGTACGTGAGCTTGCAGGACGTGGTTATAGAGTAATTTGTGCAGGACTAGATACAGATTTTAGAGGCGAGCCATTTGGATTAATGGGACCACTAATGGCACTAGCTGAGCAGGTCACTAAATTAACTGCGATATGCACATGCTGCGGAAATGAAGCAACAAAGACTCAAAGAATCATCAATGGTAAGCCTGCATATTATGATGACCCAATTATTTTAGTTGGTGAAAAGGAATCATATGAGGCGAGATGCCGTGATTGTCATATAGTATTATTTAGAGATGGAAAATAATTATTTTATGGAATGTGCCTATAAGGAGGCACTTAAGGCATATAAAAAAAATGAAGTTCCTGTTGGAGCTATCATTGTTTATAATGATAAAATTATCGCAAAGGCACATAATAAAAAAGAAGGCTCAAATAGAGCGATAGCTCATGCTGAAATATTAGCTATCGAAAAAGCTAATAAGCTTCTTAAAAATTTTAGATTAGAAGATTGTGTGATGTATGTTACATTAGAACCTTGCATTATGTGTGCTGGAGCAATCACATCAGCTAGGATTAAAAAGCTTGTTTATGGAGCAACTGATCCAAGATTTGGGGCTTGTAAGAGCTTGATTAATATTTTTGATTTGAAATTAAATCATAAAACATTGATTGAAGGTGGAGTGTTAGAAGATAAGTGTTCAGCACTAATAAGTGACTTTTTTAAAAAGCTTAGAGAAAATTAAGATTGAATTATTTCAATCCTTGTGCTAGAATTATACCTGTCCTTAACCAATTGCAGGCGGTGAACCAGGTCAGGATCGGAAGGTAGCAGCCTTAAGCTTGTCTGTGATGTGGTTGAGGCGCTTTTTATATATTTTGTTTTTAGCCCAATGATGGGCTTTTTTCATTTTTTGAAATTAAGTAAGCATTCTCATTTTGAAAGTTTTGTTTTAATGCTATATAATGATTAACACTAAATTTGTAGTTTAGAGGTGTATTTTATGATTTATCAATGTCATCATTTAGAAAAATGGGCTAATGCTAATATTGATTTAGTAGAAGAAGTTTTAGAAAAAAATAAGAAAGCTGTAGTAGTTCTTGCTGGAGCATCATCTAGTGGTAAGTCTTATTGTGCAAGAGTATTAAAACAAGCCTTAGAATATAGTGGACATAAGGCTTTAGTTATATCATTAGATAATTATAATGTTGGTCTTTCAGGTATTATTCCTAACAAGGTTAATGTTAATTATTTTGATGGTAAAATAAATAATATAAAACAAATAATTGCTCGAATTAAAGATATTATTTATAATGTTGATTTCACTAAAAAATATTCTGATGAGGTATTAATAAATATTAAAGATAATATAAAAGATTTATTATCAAAAGAAGATTTAGATAAATTTATTGATGCTTTATCTAAAGAATGGGCAATGCTAAATTTTGATGAACCAACAGTATATGATATGGAAGAAGCTAGTAAAGATATTAAAGTGTTGTTATCTGGTGGAAATATTAATTCTAAGACATATTCAAAGGTTGTTTCTGAAAGAGTACCATCTAATGAAATAATTAGTGGAAGTGATTATGATGTATATATTGTTGAAGGTATCTATGCTTTAACGCATTATTTTTTAGATGGATTAAAGGATATTGATGCGATTAAGAATTTTATTGATGGAAATCCTAAATCTTTATATTTAAGAAGAATAATTAGAGATGCTAAAGCAACTTCAGCATCTAGTGCTTTTACAACTAAAAATTACTTTAAATATATCATTCCTTCATACCATGAATACATATTACCATCAAGTAAAAATGCTGATATTATTTTTAATAATGATATGACTTTTTCAGAAATGAGATGTGGAGATTTGTTTGATGAACGTTTAGAATTAAAAACAAATTCTAAAGAAGTCTTTGATTATCTATTAAATAATTCAGAGCTTATCGATAAAGCATATCAAAGAGATACATATTTAGTTGTTGATGGTGAGGATGCTAAAAATAACAACATATTAAGATTAAGAATGAAGTCTTTTGATGAAGGAAAAACTTATGTTCCTTTTAGTTTAGTTCATAAAGGGGCAATTAAGGTTAGAAAGGATTCTAGAGTTATTAGACCTGTTAATCTTTTAATAAAAGAAGATGACTTCAAAAAGATTTGGAATAACTATATTCAATGCATAGATGATTTTTATAGAGCAGGCTTCAAGGTTGGTAAGATTAACCATAGAGTTAGATATGATATTATCTATAAAGGCCAAAAGCTAAAAATTTCTAATATTGAAAATAGTAGATATTGCATTGTATTTGATGATTTAATAAATGAAGAAGTAGTTAGTGAAATAAGCAAAATGATTAATAAGTTATAAAAATAGGAGACAATTTCTTGTCTCCTAAATTTTTCTTGTTACTTTAGTTAACCATTCTTTTTCTTCCTTGGTTAAGTAAGGGCTAACTTTTTCAAATACCATTTGATGATAATCATTTACCCAATCTTTTTCTTCTTTAGACAATAAAGATATCTTTATTGCATCTAAATCGATTGGAGCATATGTTATAGTTTCAAAGCCATAGAATGTTCCCCATTCATTTTCTTCCTTTGGAACACATAGCATTTCATTTTCAATACGAATTCCATATTTACCATCTAAATAAATTCCTGGTTCATTTGTAGTAATCATACCTGGTTCTAATTTGGCAGAATCATTACGCTCAGGTACAATTTGCCATCTAAAGCCATTTGGAGCCTCATGAACGGATAATAGGTTACCAACACCATGGCCAGTACCACATTTATAGTCAATGCCTAATTTCCAAATTGGACCTCTAGCTAATATATCTAGGTTTTGACCATTACATCCCTTTAAAAATACTGCTTGAGATAATGCGATTACTGATTTTAATACAGTAGTATAATGAGTACGCATTTTATCATTTATTTTACCAAGTGCATAAGTTCTTGTTATATCTGTTGTACCTTCTAAATAATGTCCACCACTATCTACAAGTAAAAATCCGTTTCCTGTGATTTTAGCATTTGTTTCCTCATTAGCACTGTAATGCATCATTGCTCCATGAGGACCAAAAGCACATATTGTATTGAATGATAGATCGACAAAGCCATTGTTTTGAGATCTTAATTTTTCTAAATAATCAGAAACAGATATTTCTGTCATTTCAGTATTATTTTCATAGTTTGTTTTTATATAATACATGAATTTTGTTACAGCTACACCATCTCTTATGTGAGCAATTTTAATGTTTTTAATTTCAGTTTCGTTTTTTATTGCCTTCATAAGAAGAGATGGATCTCTTTGATTTAAAATAGTATTAGATTGAGATTCTAAAATAGCTAGGATTGAATAATTAGCTTTATTTAAATCAATTAAGATTTTTCTACCTCTAATACCCTTTAAGCTTTCATAAAAATCATTATATGGTTTAACTAATATATTTTGAGATTGTAGATATTCATTTGTATCAACATCAATTTTTTTAGGATCAACATATAATGTTATGCTTCCAGCTGTAATAATTGTAAATGCTAGGAATACAGGTGTGTGCTTGATGTCATTTCCTCTTAGGTTATATAGCCATGCTTGGTCTTCTAAAGAAGTAATGATGTGGTAATCAGCACCCTGTTCCTTCATTTTTTCTCTAATGTCTTCAAGCTTTGCTTGATGAGACTTACCTGTATAAAAATCATCAAGTCGATAAATTAATGAATAAGGCATTTTAGGTCTAGCAACCCAAACTGAATCAATTATGTCAGCGTTGTAGATAATATTGACACCGCTATCGATTGCTGATTTTATTCTATTAACGAATGCAGAATTCATGACTCTGCCATCAAAAGCAAGGGTATCACCCTGTCTTAATGTATGAGATAAGAACTCTTCAATTGTAGATACACCAGGCTGTCCCATTTTCATTAAGTAGATATTTGTACCATCAATTTGGTTTTCAGCTTGAATAAAATATCTACCGTCTACCCATAAATAAGCAGCAGTTTTCAATACTACAAGTGTTCCTTGTGAGCCAGTAAAGCCTGATAAGTATTCTCTTATCTTAAAATAATCACAGATGTATTCACTATTGTGAAAATCTGATGTTGGAACGATGAATGCATCGTATTTTTTTTCAATCATTCTACGTTGAAATAATTCTAAATTTGTCATCTTTTATCACCTACGAATAATTATACAATATTTTCATTTTTTTTCATCAAAAAAATTATTTATTTTTATTGAATAAAAATATTATAAAATGTATAATAAAAAAAGCAAAGAAGGGAGAGTGTTGTTATGCCTGCATGGTTAGGTATTTTAAGTATTGTCATTTTAGTTTGGGGCCTTATTTCAATTATTTTAGGCTTAGTTAAAGGCTTTATGAATAAAGCTGTTAGAATAGTTGCGATAGTGGCAGTGTTTATTTTGGGATTTTTCTTTGCGGGATCACTTGCTGATTTATTGATGTCTGGAAACGTTCCTCCATCAAATGCAATAAAAGAATTATATGTTAATAACTTAACTGATAAAGGTGTTGTTGCTGGAGACTTTATAAAAACAATGGAGGGCGCTGGTATTCCTGCATGGGTTGGTGCACCACTTTGGTTTGTATTTGGTAAGCCACAAGTAACAGATGTTGTTGGTACTGCAACAGCAATTACTAAATTATTCATGACACTTATTTCTTATGGTATTATTCTAGTTGGAGTATTGATTATATTTGGTATTGTATCAGCAATTATCAAAGGATTACGTGAATTCGCAGTTGTTAAATTTATCGATGGCTTTTTAGGAGTAATTCTATATGTTGGTATTATGCTTGTTACTGTATGGACAGTATTTGCAGTATTCAAATTGATTTTGGATAATAATCCAACTTGGGTTGATAATGCCTTCTTCAAATGGATAATCAATGATATGAAGCTTGATTATGTTGAAGAGAATAAGGGTGTATTCAATATTGGTAAGACATTATACAATAATAATTTAGTATACTATTTCATTAACATGTTTATTAACAAATAGTAGTTGCTTTAGAACTGAAAGTAGGCTTGATGCCTACTTTTCTTTTTGAAGTTTATGTTGTAATTTAACAATTAATTATGTATAATTAATTCTAGATTATTTATTCACTAATAAAAAGGAGGAACAAGTATGAGAATAAATCCTAAATTATACGTTGCTGCTGATGGCGTTGAACCACTAGAAGTTCAAGAATTTGATGGCCATAAAGTAGAAGTATATTTAATGAATCAATTCGATGGTGTCAAAGAAGACTTTGTAACTTCAAAGGGTCAATTTGCAGTATGGTCATCAGTTGATGGAAACAATTATAGACTATTTTTAGAGGATGGCTATTATGCTTCTGTTAAAGAATTATATAGCCAACCAGTAAATGAAATATGGATTAAATTTTGGGATAAGTTAGATGGAATTACTAAAAAGTATTCTAGATTCTTAATTTATCCAATTATGTTAGTTGCAGTTGTGTTATGTATTTTATCAATTGCTCTACAATCTACATGGGGACAAGTTGGTACATATGTTGTAATTGGTGTGTTAATCGCATTATTTATTACATTAATTGTTGCTAACTACCTAGTAAAGAAAAAATCAGTTGCTGAAAATGTTAAGAGTAGAGAACAAATTATTTCTGTTCTTGGCCAAGAGCATTTTGATCAATTAATTGAAGTTCAAAAAGCTTATATGGATGAATATTTTGAAGCATTAAATCCTGCTGAACCTGAAGAAGATAGTGCTGAAGGTGAAGAAAAGGTTGAAGAAGTTGAGGTTGTTGAAGAAGTAAAAGAGACAACTGAAGAGACTGCAGAAGGAACTGAAGAAGTTAAAGAAGAAATCGAAGCTCCAGCTGAGGAAACTAAAGATGCTGAAGCCGAAAAGAAAGTTGAAGAGCAAGAATAGTTTTTATGAGTAATACAGATAATTTATGTGTAAGTGCATTAAGAGTTGTTGGCGCAGAAACTATATCAAAAGCTAAAAGTGGTCACCCAGGAATTGTACTTGGTGCCGCTCCAATTCTTCATGTATTATTTACAAGACATTTAAATATCAATCCTCAAGAGCCAAAATGGATTAATAGAGATAGATTTGTTCTATCTGCAGGCCATGGCTCTGCATTACTATATGAAATGTTATGTCTTTCAGGCTTTGGTCTAACTACTGAAGATCTAAAGCAATTCAGACAAAAAGGTAGCTTAACTCCAGGACATCCTGAGGTAGGTCATACAGCAGGTGTTGAAATGACTGGTGGTCCACTAGGACAAGGCTTATCAACTGCTGTTGGTATGGCAATTGGTGAAAAGTTCTTAGCTGCTAAGTTTAATAAAGAAGGTACTCCAATTATAGATCATTACACATATGTACTTTGTGGTGATGGTGATTTACAAGAGGGTGTAACAATGGA
>OCVV012867183.1_pt1 | contig 21929 bp, 33 predicted proteins | sample 1539721 | NCBI WGS metagenome assembly OCVV01 (sample SAMN02144230, study PRJEB22623) | gut metagenome | biome: sheep rumen | host: Ovis aries | place: New Zealand
CGCAAGATGAACATTGATGAGCTGTGTATGTGCTATACCCATGAGCGGTCAAGGTTCACCAAAGAGTTTGACCGGGCAAAGAACGCACAGAAACGGCTTTATTTGCTCGTTGAGGGCGCAACGTGGTCCAGCATCTATTCCGGGCAATACCGCTCACATATGCGCTCTCAATCGCTTGTGGGCAGCATCCTGACATGGCTTGCACGATATGACTGCATTCTTCTTTTCTGCCCTATTAAATGTACCGGGCATCTGATCCGGGATGTGCTGTTCTATGAAGCCAGAGAGTTTCTTTTACAGGCAGGTGATGATAATTGAGTGGAGATTACAATCCTGATGCTGAAGGAATACAAGAGCTTGTTGATACCATCAGCGACTTCAACAGTCTTGATTTAATCTCAAAAGCTCCGCTGATTTTTGAAACTGTCAGAGATCCCACGCAAAGAGAAATTGCCAAGGCGGTATTCTTATCCAGGGCTGACGAAGTCGGCTGTGACAAGAAGATCATTGAAGGGATTTTCAAAACTGCCGAAAAGCAGGAACAGGAAGAAAAACGCAAGCTTAACCTGCGAATCCTGAATGAAACTTCCCTGACACTTGACAGAAACCGGCACGGTGTTCCTCTTCCTACCATCAACAATTTCTTTACCGTCATGATGAATGACCGCAAGTACGATGACATTCAGTTTAATCTGCTTTCAAACCAGCCAGAGATTGTGCGGCAGACATTAGGAGAAGAAACACTCTTAACCTGGACGGACACAGACGAAGCCGAGAGCATGAACTACATCGAAAAGGAATATGGATTCTATTCCGCACAGAAACACGCAGCCGCTCTCAGAATGCTGTTCCGGCAGCGAGAATACCATCCGATCCGCAATCTGATTGACGGCCTGAAGTGGGATGGCCAGAACCGGGTAGAGCATTGCCTTACAAGATGGCTGAAAGTGGAAGACTCGCCTTATACCAGAGAAGTAAGCCGCCTGATCTTCGCCGGGGGAATCAACCGATTGTACAATCCCGGCTGCAAGTTTGATGATGTTCCGGTGATTGTCGGTACATCACAGGGCGAAGGGAAAACGAGTTTCATTCAGTGGCTGTCCATCAATGAACAGTGGTTCTCTGAGGTGAAGAAGGTTGACGGTCAAGATGCAATAGAAGCGTTGCAGGGTGCGTGGATCTGCGAAATCCCAGAGTTGTCCGCTTTCAAAAAGGCTGACGATGTGGAGAGCATCAAAGCATTCGTCACCAGGATGAAAGACAAGTATCGCAAGCCCTATGACAAGAATCCGCAGGAATATCCACGGCAATGTATCTTTATTGGCACTACCAATAACGAGCAGTTTCTTACAGACAAGACCGGAAACCGGCGGTTCTATCCTGTGCTTGCAAGATCCTTCGGTTATGATCTGTTTGATCACGAACAGGAATGCCGGGAGTACATCCTGCAATGTTGGGCTGAAGCAAGGGAAAGATTTACTGCCGGCAATATGCCAGCGTTTGCCAACAGGGATCTTCTTGACGAATACCGCAAACATCAGGATGCGGCGATGGAAGATGACTGGCGAGTCGGCAAAATCGAAAGCTATCTTGCCCGGTTCAACATCGGCGATAAAGTCTGCGCTCTTCAGATCTGGAGAGAATGCCTTTACCCTGATTCCACGCAGATGCCGAAGATGAGCGAATCAAGAGCGGTCGGTCAGATCATGGCGAAAATGGAAGGGTGGGCAAAATGCCCAGGGCAACAAAGAACACAGAGTTATGGCCGGCAACGATGCTGGCAGAAGGTGGAAGAATCCAGTTATTGGCCATCGGAAGGAGATGATTTGCCGCTTTAATGGCTTTTTCTGTCAACAAATGGGGCTGAAAACCTCATTTGTTGACACTTTGTTGACACGTTTGTTGACACCACTTTTGCACTTTTAACGGCACTTTATATTATTATTTATTATTATTTTTTGATATTCATAACTTATTTAGAAATGTGTCAACAAAGTCAACAAATATAAGGCCAAAAAAACTATTAGAAAAAAGCGTGTACATAGCAACGTATAAAAAAGGTTAGAAAAATTTGTTTCAATTGTTGACATTGTTGACAGCAAAGGGGGAGATCAATACGAAAATCAAGCTTGATCCTGGTGCATATCTGCCGGTCCGGGCGCATCAGTCTGATGCCGGTCTGGATCTGATCACACCAAAATCATTCTGGCTTTACGCAAACAACAAGGCCGTGATTGACACCGGGGTACACGTTCAGATCCCGGAAGGAATGGTGGGGCTTATCACATCAAAGTCCGGTCTGATGGCGAGAGGGGTAACGTGCCGGGGGACGATTGATTCAGGCTACACCGGCAGCGTCAAGGCAGTTTTGTTCAATCATTCGGACGAGGGCATTCCATTTGAAGCAGGGCAGAAGGTTTGCCAATTAGTGGTGCTGCCGTGCGTGATTGAAGACATCGAACTGGTGAACAGCCTGGAAGAAACTGACCGGGGGGATGCCGGTTTTGGGAGCAGTGGCCAATGACGGCAAAGCAGTGGCTGCGCCGCTATGAGGCGGCAGTAAATGATGTGGACAGGAAGCTGGAGATCAGGCAGGACACCTATGACCGGCTGACAAAGATCACAGCACAGCTTAGTGGTGAGGCTGTCTCAAGCTCTCATGATCCGCATAAGTTTGACGAGCTTGCAGCGCTTGACGATTACATCCGGCAGCGAGTAGCAGCGTCTATCGCAATACAGTCGGAGATCATGACAGCTATTGACGAGCTTGAGGACTGGCGGCTGCGTGATGTCCTGGAGTACAGATACATTAAGCTTTGCACCTGGGAAAGTGTTGCCGAAGCTATGAGCTTCTCAAGGCAGCACGTTACGCGGCTGCATGGCACAGCACTGGTGGCAATCAAACCGATCATAGAGAGAAGATGTGCTTGTTTGTTACAGTGACAATGTGCTATCATTTAAGCTGCCAAAGAAGCAGGAAACAAAGCCCTGCTTCTTTTCCTTTTAGGGATGACGAAGTGGGAAAGGCTGCTGCTTTCGGTGGGGGACAGCAACAATGAGCAATCCGAGATACGCGAACGGAAACCTGAGAAGAAAACACCGGGCGCGGTTCAAAGCGATGGACGCTCCATGTGGGATATGCAAGGGCCGGCTTGGTCGAATTCATTACGAAGAACCATCCGATTCAAAACACCCCCTATCCTTTGTTATAGATGAGATCCGTCCGGTTAGCCGGTGGCGGCAGTTTGGGTATGATTCTCCTGAAGCAGCTGCGAGAGATTGGAACAATCTTCAAGCAGCTCATTACTGTTGCAATCAGTTCAAGAGCAACAAAGTTGGCGAGTTAAAAACAGCCCCCCATCACATCCCCCCAGCGCCTGATGGTGATTGGTAGAATCCAAAGACCTAAAGCATTATTCTTTCCAGAATTGTTATTTTGCGAGCGGTTACAGATTTTTTCTCCGGCCGGGTGGGGGAGAGTCCCCCCACAGCCCCGGCGGCGACTCCGCGCCGTCCAGCGCCAAAATACCCCCGGAAGAATCCGGCCGCTGCAAGGGTGGTAGAATGAGCCTCAAAATTGAGTATGTTCCGATAGACAAAATCCGGCCTTATGAGGGCAATGCAAAGCTGCATCCGGCCAGACAGATAGAGCAGATCAAGCAGAGCATTACCGATTTCGGCTTTAATGATCCGATTGCTGTCTGGAATAACGAAATAGTCGAGGGTCACGGAAGACTGCTTGCAGCTGCGGAGCTTGGGATCAAGAAAGTTCCGATCATCAGGCTTGACGAGCTGACCGATGAACAGAGACGAGCTTACACGCTTGTTCACAACAAGCTGACGATGAACAGCGGTTTCGATCAGGAGCTTTTGGCAATTGAGCTTGAGAAACTTCCGGAGCTGGACATGGAGCAGTTTGGGCTTGTGATGCCGGATCTGTCCGATGACGGTTATTACGGTGACGAGCGAGAGCGGACGAACAAAGCGTACAACCTTGACCTGGTTTCCGGCTCTGAGCTTACAAACGATTTCTGGCAGATGCCGCAGCTCCTGGCCACGGACTACATCCCGGACCGTCTGATCGGCTTCAATTATGCGAAGACGAGCAAAGACAAAAGCGCCGGCATTCACTTCTATGTTGATGACTACCAGTTTGAACGTGTTTGGAATTATCCGGAGAAATATGTTGCTATTCTTGCGGAGTATGCTTGTATCCTGACTCCGGATTTTTCGCTGTACATGGATATGCCGATGCCGATGAAGATCTGGAATGTTTATCGGAGCAGACAGATCGGCGCTTATTACCAGAGCCTGGGCATGACCGTCATTCCAACGTTATCCTGGGCAGAGCCGGAGACGTTTGAGTTTTGCTTCAGAGGGATCGAAGAGAATTCTGTTGTTTCCGTCAGTACGGTTGGAGTAAAGAGCGATTCAACTGATATTTGGTTTGCCGGCATGGACGAAGCAGTTCGGCAGCTGCATCCGTCAGTTGTTTTGGAGTATGGCGGTGACATCGGATATGACTACGGTGACATCGAGGTTCGCAGATATTCTAACGCGGTGTTGGATAACTGGAAAAATATTGACTCAGTAAAGAGCAGGGGGTAAAATATGGGTGGAAGAGGTTCAGGATCAGGCGGTGTTGGGCTTGGCGGCGGCAATTCCGGTCCGGAAGTAAATGTCCAGAGCGAACGCGGCCTGATCAGCGAGCGTGAGCGTTCGCAGCAGGAAGTAGACGATACTCTGTCCGTATTAAGAGATGTAAACGAAAGATACGGATATACAATTTACGATGCCACAGTTGCGGATATCGGCGCAAGCCCTGTTATCGCATATTACACAAGAGGCACAGACAGTATTTCTGTCAATCAGGATTATTTCGATTCTGTCAAGATGAATGAAGCGTATGACCGCTGCGTACAGAGTGGATTCCATCCACCGAGAGGCAACAAGACCGGCACACAGGCTGTGGTTTCGCATGAGCTTGGCCATGCCCTAACAGACGAGGCTGCAAGAAGAAGCGGAATGACCTTTGACCAGGTTGCCGAGCGCATTGTCGGCGAGGCATTTGGAGTGAAGAAGTCTTCAACTGCGAAAGCTAAAGCCGGGAAAATCAGCGGATATGCCGCACAAAGCAATGCCGAGTGCATTGCAGAGGCCTTTGCTGATGTCTACTGCAATGGAAGAAGCGCAAAAGCGGAGAGTAGAAGTGTTGTGCGAAGATTAGACCATTATATGGGCAGATAGGAGTGAATTAAATGGCAACGGAAAAGAAGACCTACGTTGAACCTGGGAATTACTTCCCAAAAGAAATCCGGAAAGAGTTGAAGATCGGCGAGTATGCCGAGCGGCACACTAAGAAGCCGGCCAAGCCGGACAAGGAAAAGAAAAAATGACTTCCATAGAGGAAGAGAAGCAGAGATTAATATCTCTGCTTTTTTCATGCAATGTTTCGGAAAGCAATGTCTGTCTTCTGGACGCTGTAATCGAGAACACAGCCTGGATGAAAGCGAAGCTGGACGAGACAAGAGATCTGATCCGCAATTCCGGAGTAGCGATTCCGTATGACAATGGCGGCGGCCAGGCCGGCATCCGGGAGAATCCGCTGTTTAAAGGCTATATCAACCTGTGGAAGTCGTACATGGCCGGGATGAACGTTATCATGGCAGCTCTGCCACATGAAGTGGTCGAGAGGGAAGCCGAGGATATCGAGGAGCCTAAAACAATCTTACAGCTTGTAAGAGAGAAGCATAGAAAAGAAGCATGAAAGGCAGCCAAGAACCAAGAATAAAAGTTGAACCGGCCAGAATGTCAACAGACGGAGATGACGCAGCTCTTTTGATGAGGGCTTACGGTTACGATCTGGACGAATGGCAGAAGAGTGTGATTGACTGCTGGCTTGGCAAAGATGAGACAGGCCGGTATACCGTGACATCTGCCGGCCTTGCGCTGCCGAGGCAGAACGGCAAAAATGTTTGCCTGGAAGCGCGTGAGTTTTTCGGCCTTGTGGTCGGTGGGGAGAAGATCCTGCATACAGCTCATCAGGTGCGGACGAGCAAAAAGTCATTCAGGCGGCTTGCGGCGATGTTTACGGACAAGCGGCATCCGGAAGTTACGGATATCGTAAAAACGATCAGATACACCAATGGCGAGGAATGTATAGAGCTTGACAACGGTGGGAGCATTGAGTTTTCAGCCAGATCAAGACAGGCCGCGCGTGGTTTTGACGGCATTTCCCTTGTCGTTTACGATGAAGCGCAGGAGCTGACGGATGATCAGGTCGAAGCGATTATGGCAACGCTTTCGGCATCTGCAACTGGCACACGGCAGCTGATTTACACAGGGACACCACCTTATCCCGGCTGCCCTGGAGATGTTTTCCGGAGACGAAGGTCGGTGTGTCTTGGCGAGCATGGGAAGCATGACGCTTGGCACGAATGGAGTGTAGCTGCGGACAGCCTTGAGGGCATCAAGATCGATGACACATCCCTTTGGTACATGACGAATCCGGCGCTTGGCATCCGATTGTCGGAAGACTTCACCATGGAAGAAATGCGGAGCATGAGCGCTGACGGTTTTGCGCGTGAGCGCCTTGGCTGGTGGAGTCCGGTCCTTACTGAGCAGACAGATTACGCAATTGACAAAGCGCTTTGGGAAGAATGCGCCTCTGTTGAGCCTAAGCCTGAAGGAAAAACCGCATACGGAGTCAAGTTTTCTCCGGATGGATCAGAAGTCGTTTTGTGCGGCGCTGTATGCCCTAAAATCGGCGAGGCACGTATTTCCATGATCGAGAGGAAACCAACCGGGCATGGGACAAGATGGCTGTCAGAGTGGCTTAACGAGCGTTACAGCAAAGCTTCCTGCGTTGTTATAGATGGGCGCAACGGTGTTGATGTGCTTGTGGAAAGGCTTGACGAATGGAAAGCAAAAGGATCTGTGATCAGGCCGTCCGCGCGTGATGTTGTTGCGGCTGTCGGTCAGCTGACAACAGAGATATCCGAAAAGACGGTTACATGGTATCAACCACAGGTTGCGCTGGATGAATCCGCACGGACGAGTATTAAACGAAGTTTGGCCGGCGGCTGGGCTTTTGGCGGTGATAATTCAGCGCCGATAGAGGCTTGCGCTCTTGCGTTATGGGGCGCACGAAACAGCAAGAGAGATCCATCGAGAAAGATGAGGATAGGGTGATTAAATGTCTTTGGACAGTATGGTCGAGGCTCGCGGCCTCAGAAGAGAAGACGCAGAACGGCTTCGGCGGTTGCTTCTGATTTACAATAACCACATTTCTGCAAACAAGATAAAGCGCCGCTATTATGAAGGACACGTTACGCTGAGCGAAGTCAACCTTGGCCTTGCGATTCCGAAAGGCCTTTCCGGGCTTGAGATCGGATGCAGCTGGGGCGAGAAGTGCGTTGATGTTCTGGCGGCAAGAAGTATGTTTGACGGTTTTGTCGGCAACCAGGGGCAAGACGCTGAACTGCTGAACCAGATTGTCAAGTCGAACCGTTTGATTGCGGAGTATGCAAAGGCTTGCCGGGATGAGCTGAAGTATGGTTGCACGTTCGCTACACTCAGCGCGGATGACAGGGTCGGCTGCCGGGTTCGTTTCCATTCTCCTGAAACCGCAGCTGCGGAATGGGACGGAGAAAAGGGCAGAATCGGCTGCGGCTTTGCGATTATCGACACCGCAAGGGATAACAAGGACGAGCAGTGGCAACCGACTCATGTGAACCTGTATACCGATGAAGCGGTTGTGGTTCTGCGGTACGAAGATGGCATCTGGTTTGCCGAGTATCTTCCGAACATGGTCGGACGGCCTTTGATGGAGCCACTGATCTGGAATGCGACAAGCATGAAACCATTTGGCCGTTCGAGAATCAAAGAGCCGGTCAGAAGGTTGATCCAGGGCTATGTGAGGACGATTGCAAACGCTACTATCGGCCTTGAGTTTGCCACATCTCCGCAGAAATATCTGCTTGGTGTGACTGATGAGCAGTACGATATGCTGATCAGTGATAAATTCCGTCAGTATGTCGGCAACATTCTTGCGGCCACAACGAATCCGGAAACCGGGGAAAAACCAAGCTTTGGCCAGCTGCCGCAGGGGACAATTGAACCGCACGTTCAGCAGATGCGTCTTCTGGCAACGCAGTTTTCCGCTGCAACAGGCTTGAGTGTGACGGATGTTGGTGTGATCAATGATGCAAATCCGTCTTCCAGTGATGCGATTCTGGCGCAGACGCAGACGCTTGTGCTTCTGGCCGAGCAGCTGAATGCCGGCAATGGTGATTCTCTGTATCAGATCGCAATGATGGCTCAGGCGCTTGCGACAAAGACACCTATCGACAGACTCCCGGATGAGGCGAGAAACATTATCGCACACTTCAAGAATCCGGCTATGCCGTCTGTGGCGGCTGCAACTGATGCGGCGCTGAAGCTTGCGTCTGCAAGGCAGAGCTTTGCACAGACAGACACGTTTCTTGAGATGGCCGGCTTTGACCAGGCAGATATTCGCAGGATCAAGGCGCAGGAAAGCAGAGTGCGTGGGCTTTTGACAGTGGAAGAGGTCGAGAATGAATGACGATCCCGGAAAGAACATGGCTGCGTTACATCCGGATGTTGTCTGCGATTAACAGCACTGCCTCAAAGAAATTTGCGGCTTATCTGGCCACACATGATGTGATGACGAAAGCAGGCAGGAAAGCGGCGATAGATTATGCGGCAGCACTTGCAACGAAGTACGGTGAAAGCGCTGCGGCAGTGGCTTGCGAGATGTACGATGTAGTCGCAGAGGCTTCCGGTGTGATTGTTCCGGCGGCTGAACCGGCGGCAACTGCATCATATGGAGAAGTTGCAAAGGCTGTAAACGGAGTCCTGAAGCAGAGCCAGAACGTTGATATGATCAGCTCGGTAGTCGGCCGTCTTGTCAAGAGAACAGGAGCGGACACAACGCTGAACAACGCAATCCGGGACGGAGCTGAGTTCGCCTGGGTTCCAAGCGGAGACTCTTGTGCGTTCTGTATTATGCTTGCCTCAAACGGATGGCAGAGAGCGTCAAAGAAAGCGCTGAAGGGCGGCCATGCTGAACACATTCACGCAAACTGTGATTGCACCTATGCAATCCGGTTCGACAGCAGGTCAAACGTTGCCGGGTATGATCGTGACAAGTATCTTGAGATTTATGAAAACGCTGAAGGATCAACCTGGCGAGAAAAGCTTAACTCCATGAGGAAAGGATAAACAGCACGATGAAAGTCGTGCTTTTATTATGCTTACGGACGGCATAAAAGTCCGGAAATTTACGCGAAAGCGGAGGAGAAAAACCAATGGCAGAAACTGTGAATCAGGAAGTCACCCCGGCACAGGAGCCGGAAAAAACGTTTACTCAAAGCGAGCTGAACGCGATCCTTACAGACCGTCTTAGCCGCGAGAGGGGCAAATACTCAGATTATGAGGAGCTGAAGAGCAAAGCAGCGCAGTTTGATGCGGCAGAGGAAGCCCGGAAAACGGAGCTTGAAAAGGCCACAGAAAAAGCGAACGCTTTGCAGAAGGAACTGGACGAAATCAAAAAAGCCAACGAAATCCGCGCCATGAAGGACAGAGTAGCACAGGACACCGGGCTTCCGGCAGATATGCTTGAGTTCCTGACCGGGACGGACGAAGAAGCGTGTAAAGCACAGGCCAAAAAGCTTGTGGAGCGTGTAAAGGCAAACGGTTTCCCCAATGTGAAGGACTCCGGTGAATCACGGACACCTGGAGTGACCAAGGCCGATATCCTCGCAATCAAAAACGAGAGAGAGCGGTTGAAAGCAATCCGTGAGCATTTAGATTTATTTTGAAGGAGAAATGAAAAATGGCTAATGAAATCCTCGCAGTCGCCGCAAAGGCGCAGGACATCAATTTTGTAACGAAGTTTGAATCCGATCTGCACAACCTGCTTGCCGTTCTTGGCAAGTCTGAGGTTCAGGTCATGGCTCCGGGGGCTGCCCTGAAGATCTATAACACTTCCGGCACTCTGTCCGCAGCCACTGTTGCTGAAAAGGCTCTGATTCCTGACTCCGGCATTGCCGCTGATAACGGTACTGTTGTTGCCCTGACTTACAAAAAGTATCGCAACCTGACCAGCATCGAAAGCATCGGTGCCAAGGGCTTTGACGTTGCCGTCGGCAGTTCCAATGATGCGCTTCTGAAGCTGGTTCAGAAGGCTGTCCGTCAGACCATCTACACCGGCATCGCCACCGGAACTGGCACGGCCACGGCCACCGGTTTCCAGGCCCAGGTTGCCGCTGCGGCTGGCGCTGTTGCGGTTAAGTTTGAAGATGAGGCTTACACTCCGGTGTTCTTTGCCAATCCTGCGGACGCTTATGCCTATCTCGGCACTGCGAACATCACCATTCAGCAGGAGTCCGGCCTTGCCTATCTGGCTAACTTCATGGGCATCGGCAACGTGATCCTTGACAGCAATGTTGCTGCCGGCACTGTGATCGGCACTGCCGTTGAGAACCTTGAGGTTGTTGCGGCTGATGTTGCGGCCATCCCCGGCATGGAGATGACCATGGATGAAAGCGGCATCATCGGTGTTCACACTGGCGCTCTGTATGAGAACGGTGCGATTCAGACCGTTGCCTACTGCGGCCTTGCCGTGAAGCCTATCTTCCTTGACAGGATCGTCAAGGCTGCTGCCAGCGCTTAATGAGAACGGCAACAGTAATTGTTGCGTTTCATGATCTTCAGGAAGGTGTTCTTCGTTTACCGGGGGACACCTTCCAAGCTGAAGAGGAACGCGCCAAACAGCTTGAAGATCTTGGCTTTGTAAGCCTGGATAAACGGAAGAAGACAGTCAGAAAATGAGGTGATTCCATGGCGGCATACGCAACGACAGCTGATGTTCAGGCAAGAATGCTCCGGGCAATGGATGCAGATGAGCTGGCGCTTTGCGGAAACCTGCTGGAAGATGCCGGGGTCATGATTGACGCAACCGGAACCACAGCAGACGAAGACGCGAAAAAGGTTGTCAGCTGCCGCATGGTAATCCGTGCGCTTGGTGACGGCTCAGACAATGGTGTTCCTATGGGCGCAACGCAGGGCAGTATGTCCGCTCTCGGCTATTCGCAAAGCTGGACAATCAGCAGCGGCGGCAGCGCAGGTGAGCTTTACATTTCCAAAACGGAGAAGAAACTGCTCAAGCTTGGCAACAGAATCGGCTTCCACAGCCCTGTTTCAGAGCTTGTTGAGGTATCGTCATGACTGGCATTACGGTGATTCTTCTGGAGCGCACACAGACCGGGACAGACTCATTTAACAGGCCGACTTACACAGAGACGCAGATTCCTGTTGCGAACGTGCTTGTTGCTCCGGTTACTCCGGGCGGCGATGAGATCATTGACCAGGTGGATCTGAGCGGCAGGAAAGCGAGCTACACGCTGGCGATCCCAAAAGGTGATGAAAACACTTGGGAAGGTAACAAGGTGATCTTTTTCGGAGAAACCTGGCAGGTCATCGGAATGCCCACGCAGGGAATTGATGCGTTGATCCCTTTGAAGTGGAATAAGAAGGTCAAGGTGGAGCGGATTGAGTAAGATTAAGGTGAAGCTGATCAGTTCCGGAGTGCGTGAGCTTCTGAAAAGTGACGATGTTCTGAGGATGCTTGAGAGCGAAGCTTCAGACCGTGTGCTTCAGGCAGGACCTGGTTACAGCGTCAACACCTATGTCGGAAAGACTCGTTGCAATGCGGAAATTCTTGCGGAAACAGCTGAGGCACGGCAGGACGCTCTGGAAAACAACACTCTGCTTAGGTTGGTATCATCATGATCGAAACTATCGTTTTAAATGCGCTTGACAGTGCGCTTGATGTTCCGGTGTACATGGAAGCCCCGGAGAACAGGCCGGCCAGTTATGTGATTGTGCAGAAGACCGGCAGCCAGAGGAACAACCGCATTGATTCTGCGACTATTGCGGTTCAAAGCATCGCGCCAACGCTGCAAGGAGCAGCGGAGCTAAATGAATCTGTGAAAGCAATCATGGATCAGCTGTCTGAGACGGAGACGGATATTTTCCGGGCTGAGCTGAACAGTGATTACAACTTCACAAACACGCAGACCAAAGAAAGACGGTATCAGGCCGTCTATGACATTACTTACAAGGAGTGAAATTCATATGGTAACAGCAGCAAAACCGGCAGTCGGCGGCGCAGTTCATGTTGCACCTCTTGGGACTACTCTCCCAACGACAGCCATTGCGGCTCTGGACGAGGCCTTTGTTAATCTCGGCTATGCCACTGACTCCGGTGTGACTCGCTCTGTTGAGCAGGACACGGAAGTTGTCAAAGCCTGGGGCGGCGATACCGTCCTGGTGCTTGAAAACGGCAAGACGGAAACCTTTGCGTTTTCCATGCTGGATGCGCATTCTATTGCCACTCTGAAAGTGCTGAACGGTGACGATAATGTTACCGGCACTGCGCTTGCGTCCGGCATTTCGGTCACATCCAACAACAGCGAGAAGGGCGGCCACATCTATGTTATCGACATGATTGAGAAGGGCAACACGCTGCACAGGATCGTGATTCCCAACGGCATTGTCTCTTCTGTCGAAGACATCACTTATGTCGACAGTGCGGCTGTGGCTTACGGTGTGACCATCACCGCAGTGGCTGACGCTTCTGGAAATACCGTATACGAATATTTCCAGACCGCATCCTGACGAGGTAGAACATGGCTATGAAGCATATCAAAACCAAGACCGGCTTTGAAATCGACATTGATGAAAACGTGATCGATGACATGGAGCTGTTTGACGCTGTTGTTGATCTGCAAAGCGGAAATATGCTTGCAGTGCCGAAGGTCGTCAGCAAAATCTTCGGTGACAACAAAGCGAGGCTCTATGACCATTGCCGTCTGGAAAGCGGAAGAGTTCCGACACAGGCGATCAACGATGAAATCACGGCTGTTTTCGAAGCTCTCAACGCAAAAAACTCCTGATCCTCGCACAGTATGTCGCAAGGTGCGAGGATGATCTGATCTGCGACATGGCCGAAACCTATCATGTATTAAACTGGCGAGAATTACCGTTGAAAACAGCGGCTGTTCTCGCCAGCGGACTACACGAAGACAGCCGGTCATTGCGAAAACTGACCGGGCAGAAACTGAGATCGGAGCAGTACACACAGCTTGCGATTCTGGATGAGCTGAGGCTTTTACGGTGGATGCGGACAAAGGACGCAGCCCACGGAAGAAACAAACCGGATTCTATTCTGGACGCAATGCTCCAGGAAGAGAAGAAGGTCACAGGCTTCCGGACACCGGAAGAGTTTGAAGCGAGAAGACAGAAAATTATTTCAGGGGTAACGTAATGGCAACTATCGGAACTGCCTATGTGCAAATTCTGCCGTCTGCCGAAGGGATTAAAGGCAATCTTGAAAAGGCTCTTGGCGGTGAAGTAAGTGCCGCAGGAAGCTCTCTTGCCAACAATCTTGGTTCCGGATTGAAGTCCGGGCTTGGTGTTGTGGCCAAGGGCGCTGTTGCCGGGATTGCAGCCGCAGGAGCTGCCGCTGTAACGCTTGGGAAACAGGCTGTTTCTTCTTACGCGGAATATGAGCAGCTTGTCGGCGGTGTTGAAACGCTGTTTGGTGAAGACATGGCCGCAACCGTCATGCAGAACGCAGACAACGCGTTTAAAACTGCCGGTATGTCCGCAAACGAGTATATGCAGACGGCTATTTCTTCATCAGCTGCAATGATCAAGTCTCTTGGCGGCGATCAGGCCAGGGCGGCAGAACTAACGGACATGGCCATCAGAGATATGTCCGATAACGTGAATAAAATGGGAACATCCATGGACATGATCCAGCACGCGTACACAGGTTTCTCAAGAGGAAACTTCACGATGCTGGATAACCTGTCTTTGGGTTTTGCCGGGACGAAGGAAGGAATGCAGGAGCTGCTTGCCTCAGCAGAGCAGATTTCCGGAGTCAAATATGATATTTCCAGTTATGCCGACATCGTTGAAGCAATTCACGTTGTTCAGACGGAAATGGGCATTACTGGAACAACAGCGGCAGAGGCAGCCGGGACAATCGCAGGATCAACCGGTTCTGTCAAGGCCGCATGGGCGAACCTTATAACAGGAATTGCGGACGATAACGCAAACTTTGATGTTTTGTTCGACAATTTCATTAATTCTCTGATGAGTATGGTGGACAACATCATGCCAAGGATCACGACAGCTATGGACGGCATCGGCAAGCTTGTTGTCAAGGGCGCTGAGAAGATTCTTCCTGTCGTAATTCAGACCATCACAGCAAATCTTCCGCAGTTGATCACAACAGGTGTTCAGCTGATCATCACGCTGATCACAGGTATCATTCAGGCGCTTCCTCAGCTTGTGGCAGCGCTGCCGCAGATCTTCCAGGCGATTCTTGGCGCATTCCGGGATAACTGGCCGGCGCTGAAACAGGCCGGTTCTGATCTGCTTCAGATGGTCATTGACGGATTAAGCAACGCAGTCAGCTGGCTATGGGGCAAAGTCTCCGACATCGGCCGGAGTGTAGTCGATCAGATCTATTCCGGTATCGCTTCCAAATGGGGCGAACTTGTCGGATGGTTCAATAACCTGTGGGACGGCCTGTTTGGCAACAGAAGTGTCAGCGTTGGTGTGAGCGGCGGCGGTGGGAGCGTGGGGCGGTACGCAACCGGCCTTGATTATGTTCCTTACGATGAATTCCCGGCGATCCTTCACAAAGGTGAAGCTGTGCTTACTGCAAGCGAGGCTTCAGACTGGCGCAGGTCAGGGCTTGCATCTGACGCAGGTCCGGCTGCGCAGGGATCTGAGCTGATGGATGTGCTTGGGCAGCTGTCGCAGTTCCTGGGTGATCTTAGAGAGAACGGTGTGCCGGCATACGCGTATCTTGACGGCAGAGCTGTTTCCGATACTGTGACGAAGTACCAGCGCAGAGCAGCGAGAGCGAGGGCATGAGATGGTAGCAATCTGTAATGATGTGGATCTTTCTGCCTTTGTTGGGCAGGGATACACCTATGAACGTGAACCGCAGTACGGAACAACCTTAACGACAATGAACGGCATGGATCATTCTGCAAAGCTTCGTGACCGGGTCAAGCTGACAGTTCCGTTTATTCCGGTGACATTAGAAAAGCTTACAGAGATACTCCAGCTGTTTCCAAATGAAGGGTCATATGTTACCTGGGAATATTATGATCCTTTCCTGGGGGAAAACCGTGTGGTGCAGATGAAGTACGATACCAGGTCTTCAGAGCTTCGCTGCGCTCACAGGAATGGCACGGAGTGGTACAGCGGTCTTGTGGTCAAGCTGATCGAGAGGTGACCGGATGCAAGACATAAGTTCGGTTGAGAATTACTCCGCAATCCTTGCGTCCGGCGAGTACAGCGTCCAGTGGGCAATCGACATTGGCGAGAACGGTCGACTCATCACGGAGAGAGGCGAATACATCACTTTTTCTCTGCCGGGTGCTGCTGATCCTGTTCGGCTCATGCTGAGTAGTGCAGGTGCTGAAAATGGCTACGGTGAAGATGTTCTGACATTCCTGACGATTACGAACGCAATGTTCTCTGGAGTGCCAGAGCTTGGCAAAGCGGTCACGGCTGAGATTGATGTTGAGTTACTTGTGCCGAAGGCTCAAATCCCACGCATGGCGGCGATCAGAGCCTATAGCAGAGTCTTCAACGATGAGATGAAGTCCGGGTGGATTCCGCAAGGCACGTTTTACATCGACACAAGAGAAATCAGTAAAAACGTGTACGGAGCGAACACAATCAGGCTTCACGGCTTTGACTGTATGCTCATGACGGAGCAGAGCTATGTCTGGAATCTGTCTGCCCCGGCAACGGACATTGCCGTGGTGCGAGATATCTGCTCACAGTTGGAGTTTGATGTCGATCCTCGAACGGTCGAGATAATGGACAAAGGGTACACCATCAACACGGAGCAGATAGGACAGTACACCATGCGAGAAGTGCTGTCGTATCTCGCCGGGAGCTATGCCGGGAGCTTCATTATCACTCCGCAGAATCAGCTTCGGTTGGTTCAGCTTGTGACTCCACCGGGTGAGACAAACTATCTGGCGGCAGTTGAAGGTGGAGTTTATTATGCAATTCTGTTTGGCAACGACAGGATTCTGGTGTGAGGTGGTTCAATGGCGAATCAGGCGGCAACTTTTAACGTTGCGACAAATGCGGCGAACTACACCACAGGCGATTTGCTGGGTACTTACTCAGGAGTCAACCTATGGCTGTCGGACGATGCCGCAGACCAGATTACACAGCAAGAGATTGATGAGCTTGCACCGGGCGGTTCGTTTTGGGTGCAACAAGATGAAGACGGCAATCCGATCATTTTAGGTTACAAGTCGAATCCTTGGAGCAACACAGGACGAGTGCTGGATATTGTCAATCCGTTTGGCACTGTGGCAATGGCAAGCAACATTCTGGCGGCACTGCGGCAGACCAACGGCATTGCGATCAACTACAGTCCGTTCACATCGGATGCGATCATTCCACCACACTTTGAGATCGGAGATGCGGTCAACATCAACGGTGACCATCACGGTATCTATGCCTTTGAAACCAAAGCATCCAGACTTCCGCTCAGCAAGATCAATGCACCGACAGACGAAGAGATCGATCACGAATATCCTTTCCGGGCAGATGTGAAGACACGGCAACTGACAAGGAAGTTCGGACAGGTTCAGAGCCAGTTCAATGTCCAAGCCGACAAGATCAGTACCAAGGTCGAGGAAACCGGGATCAACGGCAATCACACTTTCGGATGGTCGCTGACTTCCAGAGGGTTCTTCATCAACAACGGTGAAGTTAGAGGTAACGGAACAGACCTGTTTTCGTTTACCGCATCCGGGCTGTCGATCAAAGGCACGATCAAAGCGGATGCCGGGTACATTGGCGGTCAGAACGGTTTCACGATCCAGAGCGGCAAACTGTATGCCGGGAAGTCAAGCTACAGCAGCAACGCAAGTGGTGTTTATGTCGGAACAGACGGCATCAGTTTGGGGAGCGGATTCAAGGTCGATTCAAGCGGAAACCTTACTGCTAACAGAGGGACATTCGGAAGCCTGTCCGTGCAGAATGGTCAAAGCTCTTACACCGGGAGCTTGAGAGGATGCGGTGGTTCGGTATCGTCCGGGCTGTCCTATTCTGGTGGCGGCATGAGCTATGGTTCACTCAGTAGCCTTGACAGCAACTTGAAGAACGTTGTGACCAGAGTCGGAGTCCTTGAAGCTGATTCGATCACAACAAATAATCTTGAAGCTAAAATTGCGGCATTGGAAGTAGTTAGAGCAAAAGCAATTCGACTTGGGTCATACACGATATGGTGTTCAACTTTACGGTATGTTTCAAACGTTGTAAACGGTGAGCCTGTTTTCAGCACCACAAACATCGTTAGGTACTAAGGAGTCATAAATGGAAATAAACCTATTGCAAGCCGTTATAAACACCTTGAATTCTATTGAGGTTCACGGCAAGGACAATCTCAGTAAGCTGTTGGGATGTATCAATCTTCTGGAAAGCGTTCTAAATGAACCAGAGGAACAAAAGGAAGAGGGTGAATAAGGCTTGGCAGACAAAAGTATATTCGAGTTAACACTGCAAACAACCTTCGCATCCAATGACCGTCTGGTCGTTGGAAACTATGCCAATTCGGATGCGGAAGCAATCACAGGGCAGACACTGGTCAACCTGCTTGCGACATCTCTGGATGGGCATGGCGGCATTCAGAGCATCACCAAAACAAGCTCAACTGGCACTGATCCTGTGGTGGACACTTATACCATCACGATGGCTGACACCACCACGACAACCTTCACCGTGACAAACGGCTTGAAGGGTGACACCGGGCTTCAGACCTTCATCTACTTCAGATGGGCGCACGTTCAGCCGACTTCATGGTCGGACACCACATCTCAGCCTGATGAATGGATGGGAGTCTATGCCGGGACAGCAACGACACCACCGACAACTGTCAGTGCATACACATGGGTCAAGGTTCGTGGCGAAACTGGCGAGACAGGTGCGGCGGCTTCGATCTCGTCCCAGTCAATCACCTACATGGAAAGCACATCCGGGACGATTGTTCCGTCCGGGTCATGGTCGGAAAACGTGCCGAGCGTGACTCCGGGCAACTTCTTGTGGACGAAGACACAGTTGACCTTCAACGATGGTTCAACCGTGACATCCTACTCCGTCAGCAGATACGGAATAGACGGCACTGGTGCTGTTTCCTCTGTCAATGGGCAGAGTCCTGACATCAACGGCAATGTCGCATTGACTGCAAACAACGTGCCTACAGCGGACAACCTGAGCATCCAAGCTCATATCACAGCGGCAGAAGATGACATTGACGATTTGCAGTCCGACATGACCACAGCACAGGCGGCACTGAGCAATGTTGTGCTTGAAGCGACAGAACAGACGATCACCTCAAGCACGACAGGCACAAGTGCATGGATTTCTCTGCCGGGTTTGACGGAAAACCACAAGGTTGCCAACTGGGGCATGAGGACAAGCGCAGGCTCAATTCCAGAAAATTCGCCACCGTGTGACATTGAGATTGAAAAAGGTACTGCCCAGTGGCGGTATATCCTCACGAATAACACAACGGCTTTTTATCTCAAACCAACATTCGTGCTTAAACAAAACTAAGGGGGAAATCATCATGGAAGAGATCAAGTATTTTGTATCAACCATCCACAGGGACAACGGCACTTTCACCAAGGGCATCCAGATTTTCGACAATCGTGATGCGGCAATCCTTGCGATGCACAACGAGTTCACCGCTTGGGGTTATGGGAAAAAGGAAACCTGCGATTATGTCTGCGCCTACATCAACGACAGCAACGGAGCATCCGTAAGACTGCCAGAAGTGTGGCAGAAAGCAACCGATGGGAGTGACTCTTGATGGCAGTAGACAAGATAACAAGCCCTTACCCAAAATACACGCAGTACAAAGATATATCCAACGTTGCACAGGGTAGCTCATTCACGGTAGATAAAACCGGGTTTTATACTCTTTTTATTGACTCTGCCAGTTCTTCCGCAATCGCTTATTTTTATGTAAAAAAAGGCGGGCAGACGGTTGCTTATATTCAAGCAACTGCAGGCGGGGCATTTGGTTCGCTATTCTTCTTTGAAAAAGGTGCGAATTACACAGTTACCTCAAAAGGCAATGTTAACCACGCTTATTTGTACTACTAATCACTCAGCCAAGCCGAAAGGAAATTAAACTGCGGCGGTTCAGCAAGGCAAACCGTTAAAGCACATGGGGTCTGACGAAAATGTTCCTTAAAAAGCTATTTTGCCACCATGATTGGCATTATGTTCGGAGACTTTACGGTGATGAGATTAACTCGCATGATGGCAAGCGGAACGAATATCAATGTGCTAAGTGCGGAATGTACAAATGGATTGACTAATTTATTGCACAGTTTAAATCACATGAAACTGCGGCGGCTCAGTTCCAACCGGGTGGGACTTCACCTTACAACCGCCAAAAAATAAAAATGCGGTGCAATGGTTCTCTGCGATGAGCAGTGCTTAATTTCTCCGTTCGATTCGGCAGAGCCGCATTTTTAGAAATTAAACTTAGAGCCGGGAATCCGATTCTAATTTTAGCAAACCGCCATTTTTTAAACTTAGGAGATCGGTTATGGACATACTCCCAAAACTTGAAGACATTATTATTTTTCAGTTCAGAGACGGAAAAATTGCCGTCAGTTATAGTGATCTCCGTTCATTTTTGGTAGCCAACGGAACAGAGCCGACAGTAGACCAACTCGACAAGGCAATAAGTGGAAGAATTGACGCTTGGATTGTAAGGGGAGCGAACAATGATAACGAGAGACGAACTGGAAGCATTCATTGACGATCTGATAAGGAGTCAGCAATGACCAAAGAAGAAGCTATCAAATCCGTTATCAGCTTGGCTGAAGCTGAAGTTGGATATCACGAAAAGGCAAGCAATGCACAGCTTGACGATCCATCCGGGAACAGCGGCGGCAACAACTGGACGAAGTATGCCAGAGACTTGGATGCTCTGCCGAATTTTTATAATGGGCAGAAAAATGGCTATGCTTGGTGCGATATTTTTGTCGATTGGCTTTTTGTGCATATCTTTGGAGAAGAGCTTGGCAGAAAGATGTTGTATCAACCTGAGCAGAGTGCCGGAGCCGGGTGCCTTTACTCTGCCGGGTATTACAAACAGAACAATGCCTTCCACAGGACAAATCCACGGCTTGGTGACCAGATATTTTTTAGCTACAGCCCCGGTGAGTATTCGCACACTGGAATCGTGGTCGATGTCAATGGCAACACAATAACCACGGTCGAGGGTAACACTTCAGATTCTGTGGGCAGACGGACATACGAAACATCAAACCGCTCAATTGCCGGGTACGGCACTCCCAATTGGGGACTGGCACTCGAGATTTGGGAAAAGCCGTGGGCTGTCGTTGTAAACGGCAAGATCGTCAACAGCGGTGATCCTCAAGCAGAGCCACAGAAGGAAGAAGCGGAACAGCCAAAAGAGGATCACAGTTGGTCACCGCCATTGCTCAAGTATGATCCTGACAATTACTTTGAAGCCGTGAAGCTCTTGCAGTGCCACTTGAATGTCCGCAACTTCAATTCTGGCAAAGCTGACGGCTACTTCGGAGCGGTCACACAGGCGGCTGTTAATAGAGCCAAAACCTACTACGGTCTTGAAGCGGACGGAATCTGCGACAAGCCGCTATGGGACAAATTAGGGGTAACATGAGGAGAAAAGGAAGATGAGCGAAGCAGTTTTAGTTGCACTTATCACCGGGGGCTTGAGCCTGTTGGGGTCTGTTCTTGCGATCATCAGCACGAGCAGAAAACAACAGGCTGAACTGGACAAAGCAATGGCTGTCATGAAGACTGAGATCACCGTCATGAAGTCGGATATTCAGTCTCACAACCAATATGCCAAGATGTTTGCCGAGAACATACCTGCGATCAAACAGCATATGCAAGACATCGACAGACGATTGGACGGAATTGAAAGGAGATCAGCATGAAATTACCTGACAAAGTTTACGACATCCTGAAGTGGATCGCACTTGTGGTTCTGAATGCCATCGGAGTTCTGTACAAAACTCTTGCCGCAGTATGGTCACTTCCGTATGGTGAGCAGATCATGACCACCTGCGCTGCACTGGCACTGTTTGTCGGTGCGCTTATTGGGGTATCAACTGCGGAGTATCGCAAAGATCTTCATGAGCAGCCGACCTACGGCAAGCTTGAGGATTACGAAGAATAAACAACAAGCCCCACTTCGGTGGGGCTGTTTTTTGATATTTGCTTGTACTTTGCGGAGAGAATCCCATACTGTCTGATAGAAAGAATTGAACCGAAAAAGTTATAAAAATCAGCAAAAACAGCGGTATTCTCCGCTAATAAAGCAAAATAGTAAAATGAATTTTTAAGAATCGTTAAAACCGAATTAACTTTTAAGCATCAAAAGCCGCCAGAAATGGCGGCTTTTTTTTGTTTTTCGGTATTTTCTGATAGTGCTTGATATTTGTTTGTACTTTACGCAGAGAGTCTCACACGGAGAAATCAAGCAGGTCAATTGTCGAAATCAGCTCCTGAACTGTCTTGTGTGTGTAGACTCTTTCACCGACATCTGAGCCTTTATGTCCCATGATGAGATTGATGCAAGCCCGGTTCGCTTCTTGCCTGTCAAGCTGTGAGCGGAAGGTGTGGCGGCAATCGTGAGACTCATGGTTTGGGAATAGTTGCGACCACTTCCGCAAGAACTGATTCCGCAATGCTTTCTCCGTGTTCTTTGCGGTTTTGCTCCGCTCATGATTGAAGAGATGTTCCGCTCCGATGTGCGCTTTGATGATCGGCTCAAGCTTTCTGTG
>OCVV011017138.1_pt1 | contig 21919 bp, 22 predicted proteins | sample 1539721 | NCBI WGS metagenome assembly OCVV01 (sample SAMN02144230, study PRJEB22623) | gut metagenome | biome: sheep rumen | host: Ovis aries | place: New Zealand
TATTATTAGGTATAACTATTTGCCCGTTGTTTATATATTTAATATATTCTAAAAGATTATCAAGTAAGTTATTATTTACATTACCTGTTTTTTTGTATTCATCTATCAAAAGATGTATGTCAGTTAAATCTACTTTTTTAAATCTTATTAATGCGGCTGTTATTAATTGTTCATAAGATATTGCTTTCATATTTTTTACTCCTTACATACAATTATAGCATATATAATATATTGAAAATCAAGTCAAACTATAATAAAAAAATTACTTTTTAAGTAATTTAATTTTGGCCTCATATCCAACTGATAATAATTCATCTACTATATCAATAAAATAATATTCTTCGTCAGTTGAACCACCCATAATATAGTAATTCAGTTCTTTAGATATATATTCTGGCATATATAATTTTTTTATGTCTATATTATAGCTTATACCAGTGTTAAAATTTCCATTAATAAAAAAATAAAGAAATAGAAATAATATATTTATTTTATCATCGTTTTGTGTGCATAATTTTTTTTCTTCAAAAGAAATATTATCATCATAATATGTATTTTCTAAACTAATAATGTTATCAACAATGGCTGCATCTAAATCTATAAAACAGAAGTCTAAATTCTTATTAATCATTATATTTTTAGAAAATAAATCCCCATGATATACACAATTTGTGTGCATAACTTTTAAACTTAACAAAATCTTTTTTAGTAATAGTAATATTTGTTCATTATCAAAAGTGTGCATAAAATCTATTTTATATAAGGTATAAAAATCTTTTAAATAGGGGAGTTCTATTTTTGATAAGCATTGTGGATATATATTTTTTTCTTGTAATGATAATTCTGTACAATTTATTGGTATATTTAAAAAGTTAAGATTTTTATTCATTAAACAAAACCAAGCTTCTAAAGCTTGGTATGAATATTTTATAATTTTATCATTATCTTTTAATAATCTATTATATATTTCATTATCATAAATAATTTGTTCCATAATATCACCAAGGAATAGGTATTATATCAGATGAATTCTAAAATATCAATTTGTTTATGGCAATATATTTTTTTTATTTATTAATATTTTTTTTCTATATTTATCAAGATTTATACTAGCTAATTCTTCAATAAATAAATCTAGTTTATCAATAGGTAATACATCAATTGAATTATCATATGTGGTATTTTTTTCTTTAGATGCTCTTTTTTTAGTATTATTAATTAAATCTAATAAGTATTTAAAGTCTAAATTATATTTATTTTCTAAATACTTATCTGTTAAATCATAACTATAATATAAATTATTATTAAATGTTTTATAATCTACGTTATTTAAATATTCTTTATCGAAAAACTCTGTATAAAATATATAGTCTGTTATTAAATGTAAGAATACACCATTTTTAAAATCTGAATCAATATATTCCTGTTTTAAAAAATTATATAGTTGTACTTTACCAGCTAAAAAAGAAATTAAATCTTTGGTATCAAAAATATTTGAATGATGTGAAAGTTTTTTGTTAAGTGCTAAATCAGGAGCAATAACACCTTTATAAAATGCTTGTTCATCTTTTATTATATTTGTTTTTTCAAAATATCTTTTTCCAATTGCTAAATGTATGTTTAATCCTGCCATAAATACACCTTTAATTACTTATTCTATGGTGTGCACCATAAGATTCTTCTGTTAACGGTTCAAAAGTATACCCATTTTCAAGCCCAAATTTTATTATTCTTTCAACAGCATCTATAGAATATTTTTTTGTATCATGTTGAAGTACTACTGAATATTCACTTCTTAATGTAGTTACTACATTTTTATATACTGTGTCTGAAGAGATAGGGGAACCGGCATCTTGACTTGATACATTCCAGTCAAAGTAATAAAATCCTTTTTCTTGAACATCTTTAGCCAAAAATGTCATTATCTTAGTACCTTTATCATAATTTTTACTTACAGTATTGGAACTACCTCCAGGAAATCTAATTAAAGTTGGTTCATACCCAGTAATCCTTTTTACTCTATCTCTAACTTTATATAAATCATTATAATAATTATCTACACTAGAATATACTTCACTATATTTATGATTATAACTATGTAGTCCTATTGTATGACCTTCTTTAAACTCTCTTAATATTAAATCATCGCTTCCATATCCTGTTACAAAGAAAGTTGCTTTGACATTATATTTTTTTAATATATCAAGTAAACTAGATGTATATTGAGAAGGACCATCATCAAATGTTAAATATATTATTTTCGAACCTGTTTTATTATTATCTTTAATATTTTCTGTACTTTTCTTAGGTTCTTTTTGAACATATACAATTCTTTCTTTTATTTCTTCATTTCCCGCTAAGTCAGTAGCATTGTATTTTACTATATATTTTCCTTCTTTAGTTGTATCAACATTATTTGTTACTTTTACATTTATGTTATCATCACAATTGTCTGTTGCACTAGCACCATAATCTTTGTAAGTACTATTTAATTTTATATAAGTAATACTTGCTCCATTAATTATTATTTTTGGCTTTTCATTATCGATTTTATTTAATTTTATTTCTTTTATTGCTTTATTATTACTTGAGTCACTTACTGTTAAATATATATATTCATTATCTTTTGTTTCTTCAACTTTATTAGTTAAATCACCATCATAATTATCGGTAGCGTGATAGTTTAATTTTTCATATTTACCATTTGGACAAATATTTATTTCTTTGTCTTTTATATCTATGGTAGGTGCTTTAGAATCAACAACATTTATAGTTTGTTTAAGTTTAATTTCTTTTGATTTATATTTAAAAGTATAAGTTACATCATAACTATTTAATTTTGATGTGTCTACATTACCTTGTATAGATGCATCCACATTATTACACTTTAATATATTTCCATAACAAACTTTTCCATAACTTCCTTTAAATTCATCCTTATAATCAACATCTATACTTTCCTTAAATTCTTTTACATAAAATCTACTTTTTAAAAAATTTATATATAGTGTAAATGTTACTATAAAGAATAAACTTGAGAAAAGTATAATTAAATACTTAAATTTTCTACTACCTACTTCTTTCATAATATCCCTCTTCTTTAATTATACAACATAATAATTAATTCTAATATTATTATCTGAATTTTTTTGCTTTTTGATTCATTTCTTTTACATAGTCTTCATAAATTTTAATAGAATCTTTATTAATATTGAAATTAAATTTATTTTTTTGTATATATGGAATTAGTATTTCAGAAACATCACCAGAATAACTTTTTGAAATATGTCTTAGTTCTATAGCTTTTAAATGAGATAATAGGTAACATATATATTCTTCATAATCATCACTATTATTCATTTCATTTAAAAATTTAATTAAATTATTTTGTTTTATACCCATTGTTTCAGTTAATACTTTTATAAAGTATTCGTTGGATATATCAAAATTATTTTTAGAAAATATTTCAATAGCTTTAAAATAATTTGATATTATCTTTATATAAAAATTTGTATCATTAATTCTAGATTGATATGTTTTGGATGTTAAATAATGCTTTTCAGAAAAAAATTCATCAGTAAAAAGTAATTCAAAAAATATAGGACCTAATTCTAAAAATGGTTTTGATATATCATATTGATTTAATGCTTCTATACCATGTTGAACTTCGTGATTTAAAATAAATATATCTTCATTTGGATCTACAACTATTAAAGGATGCATTAATAAATCGGAATAGTAACAAAAAGAAGAATAAAATAAGTTATTTACAACTTGAATTTTATTGCTTGGTTTATTAGAAAATATCTCTTTAGCGAACTTTAAAAAATATTTTGAATTTTTTTCATAATTCTTAATTGTTATTTCTTCTTGTTCCTCTATAGATAGTAAAGTATTATCAATACAATATATGTTATTAAAAACATTTGCATCATTGAGTTCATAAATAAAATAAAAAACTTTAATACCTAATGTATTATAAATATCTTTCATTTTATTTAAAATTGATTCTTTTAATTCTGAAATTGATTCAATTTTTTTACTTGTTTCATTAACCTTACTACTAATAAAACTACATTTTAAAAACATTTCTAAACGGTCTATATCATCATTTAAAACTTTTCTTTCTTTTTCTGTTAATTCAGAATTATTTAATAAACTAATTCCTCTAATAATATTTTTCTCTAAATAGGCACTATTAAACATATATTTTTTCATAAATAACAACCTTTCGAGTTGCTATTGTAATTTCTTTTATAATATTTGTCAATTACGTTTGACAAATATTTATATTTAAATTAATATATTTGTAATTAATGAGGGAAAATATATGGAAAGTAATATAAAAAAATGGGAAGAAATTATCTCTAAATATCCAAGGTATAATATTACTAAGACTAAGCAAATATTAGATATGATAAATAACGAAACAGATTTATCTAAAAGAAGGATAATGAGACATGATTTAATAAATGGTACACTATATGTGTTACATGGAATTATACTTCGTAGTGGTTTTTTATTCTTAAATAGTTCTATTTTTGATATTGATGATATTATGTGTTCTTGTATTGAAATATGGATTAAATATCTTGATAATGGGAAAGTATATAATGTTGATACTTTTTCTGATGTTTTTTCAAGTTCATTTTATTCTGAAGTTATGTTAAATACGATTAATCAAAAATTTCCAATATCTGAGTTTACTGTTTTATCAACAGAAGATTTTGGAAAAATAGTTTTTCTTTTTATAAGAGAAAAGAGTATTAATAATGGCATTTCCTACGAAGAATTTTTAGAAATATTAATTAAAAATCATAGAATAAAAAAAGATTATAAAAGTGATATAAATTCTCAAGAAAAAATAAGAAATACCTATAATTTGTTGATGGCTATAGCAGATTCTATAAACTATGCTAAAATGCCTATTAGCCGAGTAAATTTTATGAAATATATGATGATAGAATGTGCTTTAGAATATTCAAGTATTAATATAACAGATAATTTTCAAGATTTTTTTGTTGTTCCTAAACAACCTGAAAATAATGATGAATTTTTTACTATTTTAAGAAAAATACTTGATGATGATGAATATGAACTCTTAATTAAATGTTACGGAATAAATGGTAAAGAATATACTCTCGAAGAAGTAGGCGAAGAGTTTAATATATCAAAAGAAGCAGTTAGACAAAGAAGAAATAAAATATTAAGTAAAGTAAAAGATAATTATAGTAATTATTTGAAATAAAAAAATATACATGTAATAAAATTATGTATATTTTTTTTTGAAAAAGTATATTAGTAATTGTTTTATAGAGAATCTATAGGTTCTATACCAAGTATTTCTAATGCTTCAGTTAATACTTTTTTTATGCAATTTAACAATCTAATTCTAGATGATTTTAACACAATGTCTTCTTCTTTAGATATATTTACTTGTTCATAAAATTTAGAGAATAATTGAGTTAAAGAATATATATACTTAGTTAGACGAGAAGGTTCATATGATGTTAAAAGTTCATTAATTATATTTGGAAAGTATGATAATTCTTTTATTATCTTATTTTCTATATCAAATTTATATTTAATTTCATTAACTAAATCTATATTATTATTTTTTAAAATAGAATTAATTCTTGCTAAACTATATAAAATATATATACCAGATTCACCAGTAAAACTAGTCGCACTTTCTAAATTAAAATTTACAATTTTACTTTTTGATACGTTTAACATAGAAAATTTTATGCATGCATTACATAATATTTGTAATTTTTCTTCATCAATTGTAGTATTTCTTTTATTAAACTCATTTGTTAATGTTTCTTTTACTGCCTTTATAAAATCAGTCACTAAAAAGACTCTACCATCTGAGGTACTCATTCTATCCCCATTTAAAAGTACATATGAATAACTTATTAATTTCGGTGATTTATAATCTAAAATATCTAATACAGCACTTATTTGCTTCATATATACCTCTTGATCTTCACCTAATACAATAAAATTATTTTTGTCATTTAAATCCATTTTATGCATTGTATATGCTATGTCTTTAATAGGATATAATGATGTTCCATTTGATCTAGTTAAAACAAGAACAGGTTCTTTGGTAGGTATATCATAATCAGATAAATCAACATAGAGTCTTCCTAATTCATCTTTTTTTAATTTTCCTTTTTCATCTATTTTAGTTAAAATATTTTTTAAATATTTATTGTATACATAGTCTGATTCATGGGTAAATACATCCCAGTGTATGTTCATAGTTTCAAATATTTTTAGTTGGCCTTTTACACAATTATCTGTAATTGTTTTAAATTTATTAATCATTTCTGGGTTTCCATTTTCAACAAGTTCAAGATATTCAAATGCTTGTTGTTCTAGTTTTTCATCCTCTTTAGCATCTTTACTTATCTTTACATATGTATCAAGAATAGAAGAAAAATCGTTGCTTTTAGTACCATATTTTTCTATACCTATTACAAGTAGGGCTATTTTTTTACCTAAATCATTTATGAAATAATGTCTTTCTATGTCGAATCCTGTAAATTTATATAAGTTTGACATAAAATCACCAATTAAACTATTTCTACATCTTCCTATATGTGGTTCAGCATTTGGATTAATTGATGTATGTTCAATAAGTAATTTTTCACCTTTACCTTGATTATTAGAACCATATTTATCTTTCTTTTCTATTTCTTCAACAATATTCTTTGAAAAAATATTATAATTAAGATAAAAATTTAAATAGGGACCTATTGTTTTTATTTCTTTAAAGAAATTACTATCATCATCAAAATTATCTTTTATATAATTAGCTAATTCTATAGGATTATTATATTTTTCACTTCTTAAAGATGCACACTGAATACTATAATCACCTTTATCATCTTGTGGCGGTATTTCAACTTTTATTTCTTTATCAGTATCAATTATATTTTTAATTTTATTTATAATATATTCTTTCATAATCATTTCTCCTTTAACAAAAAAAATTCTATAAATATAAGGACGAGATAAACCCGTGGTACCACCTTAATTCATAGAATTCTATGCACTCGAATCTTTAACGCAGATATACGATTAAACTAAAAGGTGCGTTCATAACTCATTATTACTACCTTTCACCAACCGGTAGCGTCACTAAAATAAGAGGGGATATTACTATTCCTTTTTCTTCGTTCATTGCAATTATATTAACATACATTATTTATTTTTGTCAAAATTATTTTCTTCTTTTTAATTCTTTAAGTTCTAGTGTTAACATATAATCACTCTCATTTCTTTCTTAAATAACAAAAAAAGTAGCAATAATTCATGCTACTTTATAAATTACTTTTTATTATCTACTTTTTTTAGTTAATACTTTTTGGAATATTTCTGTTTCTCTTCTATGTTCATCTGCAATTGCTAATTCTCTTTCACTAGCATAACCAGATAATTCGTTTGCTATCTTACAACTTTGCTCATAATCGTATGAAGTTGATTCCATAACTCCTTGTGCACCTTTATTTGTTATTTCAATTGGACTTATATTTTTTCTTTCAGTAGAATTATTTGCTTCAAATTTATTATGATACATGTATCCTAATATGTAGTTTGCTAAAGCATTATGTCCAGCTGTAGATATATGGAAATTACTTTCGCTATTATTATATTTTTTACCAACCTCTTCTGTATCAACAAATGTAATACCATATTGTTTACATAAATCTGTTAATTCTTCATTATAAGCGATTACTAAATCTCTAAATATATTCATTTCTTTACTTTGTAAAGATTTTGGAATATAAGCACCTAATGTATAAATATCTGTTTTTGAATTAATTCCTAAAATAGTATCATAATTTCTTTTCATAGCATCCATAACTTTCTTTAAAGTTTCTGGATTACTTGTTTTTTCTAAAGTGTAATAATAATTTGGTTTTTTATCTCTTGATTTATAATCTCCTTTTATTCCAAAAGGATTTGCACCAACTTCACGCATTAAATCATTGACACCACTTGAATATATCATTACAGGTTCTTGTGTCTCTTTTAATGAAGTAGATATATTGATTTTTTCATCACCTTTTTTAGGTGTATAAATTAATCTATAAGCATTACCAACTTTACCTAAAAATTTAGGTAAACCAATATCAGTCATAACCTTTTCTAAAGCACTAACAACACTATATATTTGTGATAGTTTTATTTCTTCTAAACTTAAATTATTCTTTAAGAAATAATCAATATGCTCAGTTTTATTCATAGTAAGTGAAAAAGCATTAATAACTTCTGGTGTTAATTCTTCACTTGTTAAAGCAGCAGCCAAATACTCTAATAATCCTTTTTTAAAGAAAGTAGATGTTGTATTTACACCTTGTGAGTCATTAAGTCCCACTATTAATAAACCATTATCTTTATAATATTGTATTAATTTTTCAATTTTCTCATTATCTGAAACAATATTTTTCACCTAATATACCCCCTTAAATTGCTGCTTATTCTATCACAAAAAGGAGTTTTTGGCAATTTATCTAAAAGATCTTCTTATATTGCTTTCTGCTGTTTCTCTATCAACATTTCTATATTCTTCATTTGTATATTTATTTAATCTATTCATATCAAAGTTGAATAGAGCATTTTTTGATTTATATAATTCTACAATTCTATTCTCTTGCCAATTCGGATACTTTGCATCTAAAATGCCTAATAATGAACTAACAACTATTTCTTTTTTCTTGTGTGGAAAATTTACCCAAAGCATAGCGTTTTCAACTCTAAACAAAGTATGTAAAATGTATAGACTCTCAATTTGACTTTTGTATTCTTCAGATAATCCTCTTTCTTTCATTTGCGTCTCAATATTTTCAACACATTTTATAACATCTAAAATATTTGGAATTTTATTTATAAAATCTTTTATTGTTGTGTTCATATTTATTCTATAGTTATAAACAGGTTCATCTATATGAAATAATTTTTCACTACTAGCAATAATTACAGGCATAATTGCTAAATCTTCCCATTTAGTTTTTTCAGGAAATCTTAAATCTCCAATTAAATCTCTACTAATTAGTTTATTACCAATTCCAGGTGTTTCCGTTACAATGTAATCTCTATTTTGACTTAAATTTACTATCTGACTACCATTTATATCGCTCCAACTACATTTATCTTCCATTTTTATTGGACCTAAAATAGTTTGGTAATTTCCTCTTACTAAAGATACATTATGTTCTTTTGCAATAGTATACATTTTTTCTAAAATATCAACTTTTAGGTAATCATCTGCGTCGACAAATTTTATAAACTCACCATTAGCATTTTCAATACCTATATTTCTAGCAGAACCAGCTCCACCATTTTCTTTAGTATAAATTTTTAGTTTCCCTTTATATCTTTGTGATAATTCATCTAATACATTTAAACTGTTATCAGTAGAGCCATCATTTATTGCTATTATTTCAATATCTTGCATTGTTTGATTAGCAATACTTGAAATACATTGATTTAAATATTTTTCGGCATTATAAACTGGAATAATTACACTAACCTTTGCCATATCCATCATCCTTCCAAATAACTATATACTAATTATATCAATTTTTTCAGGATATTTATATATCTAATAATATCATCTTTCAAAATCATCACGACTCTTTTTTTTATCATAGACACCAACCTTTCTATGTTTTTTCTTATAAAACGAAAAAATCAATCATTTCTGATTGATATCTATCTAAAAGTTCGAATAGTTCGAACAGATTCGTCAATGGTGCCTGTGGTGGGACTTGAACCCACACGATATTGCTATCACTGGATTTTGAGTCCAGCGCGTCTACCAGTTCCACCACACAGGCATATATAGATTATAACACATTTACTAATGATTTATCAATATATAATTGATAAATTAAAAATATAAAAATTATTAAAATCTATGATATAATTTATTTAGATAGGAGTGTTGTATATGAATTTCGAGATTGAAACAGAAGATGGTAATATTGAGTGTGATGTTATATCATTTTTTGAAAATGATGATAAAAAATATGTTATATACACGGATAAAACATTAGATGAAGATGGGTATGAAAATATGTATGGTTCAAGATATCAAAATGTTGATGGAAAGATTGAATTAGTTGAAATAGAAACAGATGAAGAATGGGATATGCTTGATAAGGAATTAAGGAGAATAAAAGATGGCAAAAATGATTGAAGTATTTAAAGCAGGAAGCTTTATTGGATATAGAGATGATAATGGTATAATTCAAACAGATATTGTTAATAAAGTTATCAGCATGGGCGAAATTACAACTGTAAGTCTTGGTACAGAAGTATTATTAGGTTTTAAAAATGGTGTAACATTATGTTTTAATAGTAGCAGTAATACACAAGAGGATAGGCTAAATCATACTAATAGAATTTATACTATGTTTTTAGAACAATTAAAGTATGAGTATCCTGATATTTATAAGGCTTTTACTGAAGAATTAAGAGAAATAGAAAAAGAATTAAAGAAACGTATAAAAAAGAATCCAACAGTAAAAAGATTAAATAAATATGCACGTAGAAAATTGGCAGCATTAGGAGTTTTTGCAACAATAAGTATGGGTGCAGCTGTAGGATATGCTGTAACACATAAAAGTGCTGATACTGATGTTAAAAGTCCAAATACAAATAAAGCATATGCTCAAGAAGAAATAAGTGATAAAACAGAAATCTTGGCAACGGAAGAAATTGAAGAATTTAGTATTCGTAATGATGAACCTACAACAGCATTTATTCAACCTAAAACGGAAGCTTTTAATACGAATTTAGATAGTAATACTTTTGAATTTACTTTTAATTATAATGTAGAAACACTTGAATATAGAGAATTAACTAAACACCCTGAGTATGAAAATTATTTAAAATATTATAGTGATGAATTTCATGTTGATTATAATTTAATGAGAGGTATTGCTTTACAGGAAAATGGTGATGGTTATAATGGTGCAGCTTATGGGATAATGCAAGTTGAAAATATTTGGGTTGGAAATGAAATAAGTGCTTATAGCTTTAAAAAAGGGGAAGTAGTTACATATAGGGTATATGATTCTAATATGTATGTGCCAGAACAACAAAATTATATTAATGATGCTGGAAGATACGTAGAGTGTAGAGATATAAATATTCCAGAAAATAATATTATGTTTGGATGTATGGTATTTCAACAATGCTTAAGTTATACAAATGATAATTTATTAGCTGCATTACAATGTTATAATTATGGGCCTGGTAATATTGATACAGTTCTTTCTAATTATAGTTGGGCAAGTGGATTATCTAGAGATGAAATATTAAATGATAAATCAAGTGTGGGATGGATGGATTATTTAAATTGTGTTAGTGCTGGGGATTCTAAGTATATTTCAAATGTTATGAAATGGTTGGGAGATAATAATACGTTTGTAACATTTGCGGATGATGGTAGTATTTTAGATACTTATAATGTTAGTAGTAGACAACGAAGAAAATAATTTAATTAGGAGATTTTATGAAGTTATATAAATGTTTAAAATGTGGAAATGTTATTGAAGTTATAAATGGGAACAATAATGATATTACTTGTTGTGGTGATACTATGGCACAATTAAAAGAAAATAAATCAGATGGTGCTTTGGAAAAACATGTTCCTTTTGTTGAAATAGAAGACGATGAAGTATATGTTAAAATAGGTGAGGTGACTCATCCAATGGATGAGAATCATTATATTATGTGGATTGGCGCAGTATATAGTGATTCATTTATTAAATTTAATTTAAAACCAGGTGAAGAACCAGAAGCATATTTTGATTATGAAGAGGGTATGAAAATATATGCTTATTGTAATTTACATGGTTTATGGATGAAGGAGATATAATTATGGATAATATTAAAGAAAAAATAGAACAAATAGTAGAAAAAGTAAAAAATGACAAAGACTTTGCAAAAAAATTTAAAGAAGAACCAATTAAAGCAGTTGAGGAAGTAATTGGTGTTGATTTACCAGATGATAAAATTAATGAGGTTGTAAATGGAGTTAAAGCAAAAGTTAATTTAGATAAAAGTGGGATAATGGGAAAAATAACAGGACTATTCAAATAGTCCTGTTTTATATAAAAAAAGAAACTAAATTTTAATATCATCAGTTTCTTCTTTATATTTTGATTCAAATAAATTTGTTTCTTCTTTTTCAATTTCTTCAATTGGTTTTAGTTCTGGTAAATCTTTAACACTACTTAATCCAAAGTAATCTAAAAAATCATTTGTTACCCCATATAACCTAGGATGACCGGCTAAATCAGCACGACCAACTTCCTGTATTAAATTTCTAAGAAGTAATTTTCTAACTACATATGAACTATTAACGCCTCTTATTTCATCAATTTCAATACGTGTTATTGGTTCATTATATGCAATGATTGCTAATGTTTCAAGTGCTGATTGACTTAAATTAGTATTTTCTTCTTCAAATACTAATTTTTTATAAATTTCTTTATGTTTTTCTTTTGTTGTTAGTTTATATCTGTTTCCTAATAATTCTAATTGTATACCTCTTTCATCACTTTGGTAATCTTCATATAATTCTTTTAAAGCTTTCTTTAGTTCAATGGCATCAAATTCAGTTATACTAGCAAGTTCTTCTAATGAAAGACCTTCACTTCCTTTTACAAATAATAATCCCTCGATGATTGCCTTCATTGTTTCACTTCCTCTAATATAATATTTTCAAAATTATTTTCTTGAGTAATAATTATCTCTTGTTTTTTTGACATGTTTAGTATTGCTAAAAATGTTACAACTATATATTCTTTTGTAGTTTCTTCAAATAATTCTAAAAAGTTAACTTTCTTTTTAATTCGCAATATGTCTCTTATTTCAGTACTTCTTTTTCCAACTGAATATTCTTTATTAGTTATTTTTGTTGTTAATGGTTTAGCTAATTCTTTATCTTGTAAAAATCTATTTAAAGCATTAGTTAAGTTTTCTAAAGATATATTTAAGTTAGTGTTACTAATATTATCTTTAAAATCTTCTAAACTTGGTTCTTTAGTATATACTTCTTTTCTTAATTGTTCATAAGAACGTAATTTTTCAACAGAATCTTTATAATTTTGATAATCAATTAATCTATTGATTAATTCTTCTCTTGGATCTTCTACTTCTTCTTCATTTTCTTCTTTTGGAAGAAGAGTTCTTGATTTCATTTCTATTAAATCAGATGCCATAACTAAGTATTCACTAGCAACATTTAAATTTAATTCTTCCATTAAGTTTATATACTCTAAGTATTGCTTTGTTATTTCATCTATTTTTATATCAAATATACTTATATCTGCTTTTTTTATAAGATGTAAAAGTAAATCTAGAGGGCCTTCAAACTCTGGTAAATTCACGTTATATTCCATTTAATCACCCTCCATAAACATTTTTATTATAACTTTTTTTAAATAATAATTCAATACAATATAATTTAGATTATTTTTTGAAAAAACTTTTTTTTTAAAAACTTTTAAGGTATACTATATATAAGATAGGAAGGGATTGAATATGGTTTTAAGAAAGCCTTATAAGTTTTTTATTAAGCACTTTAAATTATTCCATGTGTTTTTATCAGCTTTTATTATTTATTCAATTTTTAGAATAACAAGTACAGTATCATTTATAAATGATTATTTGGCTTCAAATAAAGCACTTATTACAATGGATGATGTTAGAAGTGTATATAAAGTTTCGGATTTTGTAGTGCCTATTCTAACACTTGTATTTTTAATATTACTTTTAGTAGTAATGACTATAAAGAAAAAACAAAATAAATTTTATGCATTAGGCACATTAGCAACTTCTGTATATTTAATTGTAAATATATATGGATATTCTACATTGAAACAGCTTACTACAATATGGTTAGATGTAAATAGATTAAGTTCTTTGGGAGATATTTATATATTTGTAATGATAGCGTTAATGATTGAAGCAGCTGTTACTTTGTCTAGGGCTATCGGATTTAATGTTAGTAGATTCGATTTTAATAGTGATTTGGCAAAGTTTGATTTATCTGAAGAAGATAATGCAGAATTTGAAGTTGTTGTAGATTTTGATATAAATGATCTAAAAAGAGATGCACAAAAAAATATAAGATATGTAAAATATTTTTTAAAGGAAAATAGGTCTACATTGCTTGTAACAATATCTGCATTTATATTAGCCGTTGGGTTGTATTTAGGTTTTAGTTTTATAAAAAATGCTAAAAAAATAGTAAAGACAAATATATTACAATATAATGGATTTAAATTTGAAATAAATAATTCTTACATTGTTAATACAGATTTAAATGGTAAAGAGTTAGATGATAATTTGTATTTAGTTGTAATAGATGCTAATGTAACTAATGAAAGTAAAAAAATAGATTCTATATTTAAAACAGGTACTTTAACAATTAATATAGGAAATGAAAGATATAAAAGTACAACTAAATATGGAGATTATCTTAAAGATTTGGGTACTATTTATTTAGATGAAAAGATAAAAAAAGAAGGAACTGTTAGAAGATTATTTGTTTTTGAGGTTCCTGTTAACCATATACATAGTAAAATATTATTGGGAGTAAGAGATTTGAATGCCAAATCAAGTGTGTACAAAAAAATAAAACCTGTTAACCTAAATGGAGATGATAAAGTAATAGAGGCTAATTTGGGTGATAGTATAGAGTTTAAAGATAGTAGTTTAAATAATATAAGTTTTAAATTTGATAAATATGATATGGAAGATAAATATGCAATTAATTATACATATTGTTATCAACCTAATCAGTGTATAGATTCTATTGAATATTTAGTAGCTAACAATAGTTCCTATAATTATGATAGAACTATACTAAAACTAGAGGGAAGTATTGATATAAACAATTCTACAGTAGATAGTTTTTATAATATGATTTCTAAATATGGATATATAGAGTACACAAAAGAAGGCAAAATACATAGACAAACAAATGCTTTTAAGGAATTAAAAAGTACAAAAATAGAACAAAAAAATACTTATTATATTGAAATAGATAAAAATATAAAAGATGCGGATACAATATATATTGGTTTTAAAATAAGAAATTACGATTATAAATATTATTTGAAGGGAAGAGGATAAAATGAAAAAGATATTATTTATATTTATTTGTTTGTTTTCTTTTCCAATAATATCTTTTGCGGATTGTGATAAAACTATATTGGGGAATTATAGAAAGTTAGCTACAAATGTTAATGTTACATATGAAATAACTGGAACTCCAGAATTTGTAATAACAATGACTAATTTACATAAAAATATGATAGTTTATGATGGTAATAAAATATATACTTCTGCAAATTTTCCTAATGGAGTGTTTTCATATAAAACAACAAAGAGTGGAAGATATAATTATACAATTTACGTTAAATCTTGTGGAGAAGTAGGTAATAAAAGTATAACTTTACCTAGTTATAATGCATACTATAAAGATGAGTTATGTAAAGGATTAGAAAATTATTCTATTTGTCAAAGATGGAGTGGTTATACAGCTACAAGAACTAAATTTGAATCTGATATTAAAAAGATAAAGAATCAACAAAATCTTGATAGAAAGGAAGAAGAGCCTACAACTAAACTTGAAAAAAGATGGTATGAGCAAATTACAGGAATATTTGTAAAATATTGGTGGGCAATTATAATACTTATGCTTTTAATAATAGGAATATATTATACAATAAGAGCTAAAAATAAAAAGAATGAATTTAATTTTAAAGTTTAAAATTAAATTATTCTTTTTTTTTAGTAAACAACCACTAGTAAAAAAAAAATGTTTATGATATACTTATGATAGTATTTATGATAGATAGGGTAGAGTTTGTCTTTTATTTATTCATAATACTTATTTGGCCAAAAAAGTGTTGATACTATAGTTTAGACTTAGTATTACGAAGGAGGTGACTAGATGAAAGAATCTTTTTGGGCAGTACTTATTGTAGGACTAGGAATTACTTCTATATTTTTAGTTTATTTCTTTCAAACAGTTACGAATACTAGTGAACATAATTATGAATTGCTTAAAGAAACTACGGAAGCAGCAATGTTTGATGCATTAGATTATTCTGCTTATAAAAAAGATGAAACAATCCGTATAGATCAAGAAAGATTTGTAGAAAGCTTTATTAGGAGATTTGCACAAGATGCTACATTAGCACATGAATATAAAATACAAATATATGATGTTAATGAAATGCCTCCAAAAGTAAGCATAAAGGTTAGTACATTCAATGTAGGTTTCTTTTCACTAGGTTCCGAAGCAACTTCGTTTTCATTAACTAATAGAATAGATGCTATACTAGAGACAAAATATTATAGTGAATAATACTAAATAGAAAAAAGAAATAAAAAAATTAAAATTGTTTAGAGAGGGGAATTATATGAATAATTTAGCAATTTCGTTAAAAAAATTTTTTACAAATAAAAATACTGTAACAATAATTGGTGTTGTAGCAATCTTAGTAATATTATATTTTCTTTATACAAAAACAATAAAGGATAAAACTCAAGAAATACAAGTGCCAGTTGCAGCTAAAACAATTAGCCCACAAACACAAATAACTGAATCAGATGTTACATATGTTAACGTAGCTAAAGCGGCTAAGCCAGACAAAGTATTAATGAATGATAATGAGATTATAGGTAAATACACTGGAGTAGGTTCTACTATACCAGAAGGAAGTATGTTCTATCGAGATGTAATTGTTGAAAAAGAAGATTTACCAGGTAATTGGTTAACTTTACTTGAAGCAGATGAAAGTACTGGTGGATTACAAATTCCATACTATTTTTCAGTAAATACAACTACAACATTTGGTAACTCAATTCAACCAGGTGATTATGTAGATTTTTATGCAAGAACATATTCAGATGAAACTGATAAAAATGGTGCAAACCAATTAATGTTTGGTAAATTATTATCAAATGTAAAAATATTATCAGTAACTGATGGAGAAGGAAAAGACGTATTTAGAAGTACAAATGATATTAGTGCTCCAGCATTTTTGAATTTTGGATTATCAAAAGATAATTATGAATTATTTAAAAAAGCTGATTATTTAAATGATGTTGATATAGAAATTATAGTTGTACCACATGGTGGAGCTGTAAAAGAAGAAGATTTAAAAGTTAATGTATCTAGTAAAGTATTAAGAGACTTTATCGTTACAAAAGCATATGATCAAGATGTAATAGACCAACCATTAATTACTACAGAAGCCACTACACAAACAAATGCTGAAGAAAATAATCAATAAGGACTAATTATGGAAGAAAATAACATTTTTGAACAGATGGACTTTGGACCATTACAACAATATTTGGATAACGATGATGTTACCGATATATCATATAGTAATGGTGGACAAGTATGGTTAAAAACTTTATCACATGGTATTTTTAGAATTGAAAATCCGGCGATAAATAATAACTTTATGGAGAAGTTAGCATTTCAATGTTCGAATGTAGTGGGACATAGTTTTAATGCAGCACATCCTTTCTTGGATAGTGAAGATGCAGAATTACGTATGAATTTTATTCATGAATCAATAGCAAGAAATGGTATAGCTTGTGTTATTCGTAAAACACCAGCTAAAATTAGACTTGAAAAAGATAAAATATTAAAAGAAAAATATATTACAGAAGATATACATGATTTCTTAATACATTGTGTACATGGTCATTGTAATATAATTGTATGTGGGGAAACTGGTTCTGGTAAGACAGAGTTTGTTAAATATTTAGCTTCACATACAAGAGAAAACGAAAAAATAATAACAATAGAAGATACACTAGAACTTCACTTAGATAGAATTTATCCACATAGAGATATAGTAGCAATGAAAACTAATAATGTAGCAAGTTATACTGATGTATTAGTTTCTTGTATGAGACAGAATCCAAAATGGATATTACTATCCGAGGTTCGTAGTGCTGAAGCTGTTACAGCAGCGCGTAACTCTATATCATCTGGACATTATATCTTATCTACAATACATGCAGATAAGGCATCATCTATACCAAATCGTATGTATAGTTTGATGGAAAATAGCCAAGATATGGATCAATTCTTGAAATCTATATATAGATATATACAAATAGGTGTATATATAAGAGGATATCAAGACAAAGTAACAAAAAGATTTGTACGTGAAATAGCAGAAGTGTGTGAATTTTACGTTACAGAAGATAATGATGCAAAATATAATATAATTTATCGTAAGACTCCAGATGGGCATATTATTAAGCATAAGCCAACTAAGTACTTATTAGATTATTTAGAGGCACAGGGAATATTATTACCAGAAGGATTAATTACGGAAGAAGATACGCAAACAGGAGAATCTATTATTGATGTTGATAGTGCAGAAACTCCTGGTGGAATGAAAATAGAAGAATTTACAAATGGGGAAATGAAAGTTAATAATGGGCAAACAGATAATAAACAAGCTGTACAACAAACATCTGCATCTGTACAACCACAAGTCCAGCAGACAGCACAGGTTAATCCACAACAAGTGGTTCAACCTACTTCTCAAACTACAGCAGTACAGAATACAACTTCTACCTCAAATGTAGGTCAAAATATAAATATTGGACAAGCAAATGCACAAAATAATGGAGTAGGGGTACAACCTATAAATAATCCTAATACTCCAAACACAGTAACAACGCCTTTGCAAAATCAAAATAATCAATAATTAGGAGGTGGAAAATGGAAACAATATTAGTTTTCGTATTAATAGCGTTAATATTAATATTTGTTATTATATATCGAAATGCTAGTGGTCAAAATTTATATAGATATATTGCAGATAATACTACATTTATTTATGATAAATTTGCACCATATTCATATAAATCAATAAGAGAAAAAATAAAAGATTTAGGGCAGGATTATACTCCACATCAATATATAATGCAAGCTATTGGGTTTGCTGTTGGAGCTGCTGTTATATCATATCTATATTTTTATAGTTTATTTATATCATTAGTATATGCAGCTGCAGCAGTATCAATTATTCCATACTTAAATTATTTGCGTTGTAAAAGATTATATAGTGAGTTTATATTTGAACAAATACAGGTATATACTTCAAATACAATAATGGAGTTTGCTACTACTCAATCATTCGTAAAATCACTTGAGGGTGTTTATGAATCAGGAGTGTTGGAAGATCCTGTAAAAACTGATGTAAAAATTATGATTGATATGGCTTATGAAAATGGTACTATAGATCAGTCACTAAGTTTCATGAGTACAAAATATGACTTTTATATGGTAAAAAATATGCATCAATTATTCCTTCAAATTACAAATGAAGGTGCTAAAGATACAGCAGAGTCACTTGAAAATATGGCTCAAGATATAGATACACTTGTTGAAAATGTATATAGAGATAGACTTGATAGGGCACAGTTCCATAAAAAGTTCTTACAATTTGGTATGATATTATACTTTATGTGTATGTTGCTTCAATTTATGTTGGGTGCAGAAAAGTATGATAATTTATTAAAACTATGGTATGTTAGATTATTAATACATGTAATATTAATAGTAAATTCATTCTTCCTTGTTAGAGGAGAAAAATATTATAATGAGAATGTAGGTGCTGAATAATGTGGTTTATATTAATTGGTATAATAATTGTATTTATATTAAATTATAATAGAGTTGTAGATACTCATAAATTCATTACTGATACTGGTGGAGTACTAGAACATGTAATGGAAGATGATTATGAATTTTTACTTTCTGTTAAATATCCTGGTAGAAATTTGGATGTTAACGCATTATTTCAAGCTAGATTACGTAATGCTGCATTATTAATGCTAGTTATGTTTTTCGTATTTTCTACAAAAATGAATTTAATGTATGCTATTATATGTATAGCTGTAGGAGTATTAATGTATAAGTTACCTTATATGCAATTACAAAGTTATTATAAGGCTAATTTACAATATATTAATACAATGTTACCTTATTATCTAAAAAGTTTAGAGATATTGGTACAACATTATACTGTACCAGTAGCATTATCTCGTAGTATTGAAACAGCTCCTGATGTTTTTAGACCTGGTTTAAGAAGATTAGTTGCTAGAATCGAAGAAGGAGATTCATCAGTACAACCTTATATAGATTTTGCTAATGAATATCCTGTTCGTGATTCAATGCGTATGATGCGTTTATTATACCGTTTAGGATTAGGTAGTCAACAAAATAAGCATGAACAAGTTATGATGTTTTCAAGAACTGTATCCGCTTTACAAAATAAAGCACGTGAACAAAAGTATAAAGAACGTCTAGAACATATGGAAAATCAAACATTAATAATGTTAGTATTTACTGGTGGTGGTGCTATGGCACTTATGTTCTTATCAATGATGCAACTTATGAATTTTAGTTAAATTAATCTAATGTATAAACATTAGATTTTTTTTGTAGAATATATCATTTTATGATATACTATTAATAGTAGAGGAGGAAGTATTATGAAGGAAGCATCAGGTGAAGCAAATTTGACTGTAGTTGCTATTATTTTAATCGCAGCAGTTGTAGCAGTAGCTACACCATTAATATCAAGTCTTATGAGAACAAGTGCACAAAAAGCATGCTGTGAAGATGCAGGAGGCTATGTAAAAAATAGTGCGTGTTATTATGATAAAGAAGTAAACACTTTTAGTGTAGATGAATGGGTTACATGTTGTACTAAAACTAAAGGTTCAAAAAATGGACATAGAAATCCATGCCAAAACGCAAAAGGAGTGTAATTTATAAAGAAATTTGAAACGATTGTTTCTTCTTTTTTTATGATATATAACATATTGTAGGGGAGCGTTTTGCAATGATTATTTTAAAAAATAAGATGATTATTTTATTTTCAATATTAGAAAGTTTTTTTCAAGTATATGGTTATATATTAACTAAGGGTAAATCAATTACTAATTTTAACTTTTACAATTTATTAAGTACAATTTTTTTGTTTATAGTTTTTGTTATATTGAATAATTTATTTTACAAATTTTTAAGTATTAAATTGGATAACAATATTAATTATAATTTTTCTAAAAAAAAATTTCTGCTTACATGGTTAATAATATTTTTATTGTGGGTACCAATTTTATTAGCTTTTTATCCATCAATATGGTCCTATGATGCATATAGGCAAATTCCACACATTAATAATACATCAGTATTAACATTTCAACCAATATTTCATACTTTATTTATTGAAGCATTTCTTTTTGTTGGAAAGTATATTTCTGGTTTTGAGTTAGGTTTATTATTATTATCAATCGCTCAAATGTTAATACTATCGTGTATTTTTGCTTATTGCATTGAGAAAATGAAGACAATTACAAAAGATAAAAAGGTAGGAAGAATAATTTCTATTTTAATGATTATATATTTTGGGTTAATACCATTTAATTCAGTTTTATCAATAAGTGTAACAAAAGATAATTTGTTTAGTGGTTTTCTACTTTTACTTATAATTGTTTCAAATGATATAATTAATTATGAAGAAGTTACAAATGGAAAAAAAATATTGTTTGTAATAAGTTCAATATTATTAATTATTATTAAAAATAATGCATTAAATATATATTTAATCTTTTTATTAGTTTCAATGTTTTTATTAAAGAAAAAAAAACTAATGTTTAAACTTTGTACTATATCAATTTTCATTTATTATGTGGTTTATATAGCTGTTGTTGTTATATTAGTACCTGAAAAAAATTATAAAATGGAAAAATATAATGTTCAATCACAAAATTTAATATACATTGTACTTAAACATCCAGAGTTAGATGTGCAGGAAGATGAGAAGTTATTTGATTT
>OCVV012825389.1_pt1 | contig 21906 bp, 12 predicted proteins | sample 1539721 | NCBI WGS metagenome assembly OCVV01 (sample SAMN02144230, study PRJEB22623) | gut metagenome | biome: sheep rumen | host: Ovis aries | place: New Zealand
ACATAGATGGTTTGGCGCACCCGCAGTGAATGTCTCGCGCAGACAACGACTGCCCTGCACCAAAAAGGGCGTTTACGAACGTTGGTCTTCTGACTCTAAATCTGGTAAATTTAAGTGTTATTGGAAGATGGCGCAATCGGAACGCCTACGTGGGTGATTTATCCGCAAGTCACTTGACAACCCTTATTGTATAGGTACGCATGTACATTTATATAATAATGCGGTATATGCAAGTGCTACTTCTGTATATCTCCCCGGCGTGGGCTAACTGGTTGCTAATCCTAATAACACGGTTTACCAGAGCCTAGAGTCGGGATTAGCAGGAATACAGCAACCCACGTCCTTTTGTTTCTACTAACTTTAATGCCGAAAGCCGAGGGTGGGCGAGTAAGGGACACGACTCAGAGGCTACCGATGGAACTTCCAAAAGCAATAAACAACATATCCGAGCGAGTAATAGATGACCTACAGATGAAGTTGTCTGTAAACTCAACTGTATCTATTGCTGCTGCATCCTTCTCCATCTATGCATATGAAGCGTTGAAGGACGAACTTGAAAACGTTGATGAGTTGCGTTTTATCTTTACTTCGCCAACCTTCATCAAGGATAAGGCGAAAAAAGAAAAGAGGGAGTTCTTTATTCCGAAACTCAACCGTGAGCGCAACTTGTATGGATCTGACTTTGAAGTTAAATTACGCAATAAGTTGGAACAAAAAGCCATTGCCAAAGAATGTGCCGACTGGATTCGTCGAAAGGTTAAGTTTAAGTCCAATGCTTCGCAAGAAGAAATGGGAGGATTCCTGCATGTCCAAAATCAGAAGCCAAGCGCATACGTACCCTTCAATGAGTTCACAACAACAGAATTGGGCTGTGAACGAGGCAATGCGATTTATTCGATGGTTAATGTCATGCCATCACCTTTCGCGGAGGAATACCTGAAGATTTTCAACGAACAATGGCAAAACTCCGATAAATTCAAGGATGTAACGGCACAGGTACTGGAGTATATCGAAACGGTCTATAACGAGAATGCTCCTGAGTTCATCTATTTTATCACTCTCTACAACATCTTCAACGAGTTCCTTGATGACATCAATGAAGATGTGTTGCCCAATGAGGCTACGGGATTCAAGAATAGCGTCATCTGGAACAAACTCTACAACTTCCAGAAAGATGCTGCACTTGCCATCATCAATAAACTCGAAAAGTATAACGGCTGCATCCTTGCCGACTCCGTAGGTCTCGGTAAGACCTTCACGGCACTTTCGGTTATCAAGTATTACGAGAACCGCAACAAGTCTGTGCTTGTGCTTTGTCCCAAAAAACTCTACGACAACTGGAGTACTTTCAAGACCAACTACAAAAACAATCCGTTGGTAGCAGACCGTCTGCGTTATGATATTCTTTTCCATAGCGACCTCAGCCGTGAGCGTGGTATGTCTGCTGGCATCGACCTCGAACGCATCAACTGGGGCAACTACGATCTGATAGTCATCGACGAGAGCCATAACTTCCGTAATGGTGGCAATGTGGATGACGAGGAACTGGATGACGACATTGAAAAGGATGAACCTCGCAAGGAAAACCGCTATCAGAAGTTGATGAAGAAGGTGATTCGTGCAGGCGTCAGGACCAAGGTACTGATGCTGTCGGCTACTCCTGTCAACAACCGTTTCAACGACTTGAAGAACCAGTTGCAACTGGCCTACGAAGGTCATGCGGAGCAGATTGACGATGCCCTGAATATCGGGCGAAGCATAGACGACATATTCCGCAGCGCACAGTTGGCTTACAACAAATGGGCAAAACTACAGCCAGAGCATCGTACCACGGAGCGACTGCTTGAAGAACTTAGTTTTGATTTCTTCGAACTGCTCGATGCTGTAACTATAGCCCGCAGCCGTAGCCATATCATCAAGTATTACGACACCAAGGATATAGGCAAGTTTCCGACCCGTCTTGCTCCAATATCACGCCGTCCAAAACTTACAGACCTCAATGAGAGTATCACATTCAGCGATATTGCCGAGCAACTCAACGAACTGAACCTCAGCATCTACACGCCATCGCTGTATATCTTCGACAGTGTGAAGGACGACTACGAGATTAACATGGAGGGGTCTGGTCTTTCTATAGACGGACGTGAGAAGGGCTTGCGCAAACTGATGGCTACCAACCTCTTGAAACGTCTGGAGAGTAGCGTCAATTCTTTCCGCTTGACATTGGGTCGAATCACTGACTATATAGAGCAGACTTTTTCTGTCATTGCCAAGAAAAATGATGGAGCAATAGACGTGACGACATTCACCGATGACCTTGACAGTACCGATAGTGAGAACGACCCGTTTGTGGGCAAGAAGTCGAAGATAAACCTTCGGGATATTGATGTGTTTCGTTGGTCGAATGACTTACGCCATGACCTGGAGATTCTGAAACTGCTCCTCCTGATGCTGAAAGACATAACACCTGAGCATGACTGCAAGTTGCAGATGCTAGTCTCAGACCTGAAACAAAAGTTCCAACATCCTATCAATGAGGGTAACAAGAAAGTGCTCATCTTCACCGCTTTTGCCGATACTGCCGACTATATCTACGAACAGTTGGCTGACCGTATCAAGAAAGAATGTGGCTTGAATGTGGGACTGATAACTGGTAGCACCGACGGACGATGCACCATTCCGAAGTTCCCGATGTCCTTCAATAATGTACTGACCTTTTTCTCGCCAGTATCAAAAGACCGCGCTGTCCTGTTTCCAAAGGCAACAGAAGATATTGACGTGTTGATTGCCACCGACTGTATCTCCGAAGGTCAGAATCTTCAGGATTGTGACTATTTGATCAATTACGACATTCACTGGAACCCAGTCCGCATCATCCAACGCTTCGGACGTATCGACCGTATAGGCAGCAAGAACGAAGTCATTCAGTTGGTGAACTATTGGCCCGACATCGAACTTGACAAATATATCGAGTTGAAAGGACGTGTGGAGAGCCGAATGAAGGCAACAGTCCTGACGAGTACAGGTGATGACAACCTGCTTTCGGCCAATGAGAAGGGCGACCTTGAATATCGCAAGAACCAGTTGAAGAAACTACAGGAGGAGGTCGTTGACATCGAGGACATGGATACAGGCATCAATATCATGGACTTAGGACTCAATGAATTCCGACTCGACCTGCTCAGTTATATCAAAGATAATCCCGATGTGGAACACGCTCCATTCGGTATGAACGCCGTGGTTGGGGCTACCGACTTGGCAAAGCCTGGTGTGATATACATTCTGAAGAACAGGAACGCAGGTGTCAATATCGACAAGATGAATCTGCTGCATCCCTTCTATATGGTCTATATGGGCGATGACGGAACTGTTATCTGCGACCATCTGCAGCCCAAGAAACTGCTCGACGTGATGCGCCACGTATGCAAAGGGCAGGACAAGCCAGACAAAGAACTCTGTGCCATCATCAACAAGGAAACTTGTGACGGTAGGAAAATGCAACATTACAGCGACTTGCTTGCAAATGCCATAGACAGCATCATAACCGTCAAAGAGGAATCGGACATCGACAGCCTTTTCACTGTGGGCGAGACTACCGCTTTGTTGGGTGAGGTGAAGGGGTTGGACGATTTCGAGTTAATCACCTTCCTGATTATTCGATAGCCTATGATTGACTTGAAGTTTCCCCGAACTACCATTGTGGGCAAGCCCGTACCCAAGAATGCTTTTTACAAGCATCTGGAAGTGAACGCCAAGATAAAGCAGCACTTTGTAGATGATGTGGTTAGCATTCATTGGCTCTACAAACTGGCTCCCTCCACTATCAATGTAGAGGATGGCAAGCGGGTGCATGAGATTGTGGTTTTCTCTGCTGTACTGAAATCAAAGGATTGTCCTGACGATGTCTTTCTTTTCATAGACCAGAACATGCCGCGCCATGTGGTGTTCATTCTTGAATTTGATAACCTATACAAAGTATTGCTCAACTACAAGGAGTGGAAAGACGGTCAGAACGGACAGTTCAAAATCATCAAGACTTTTGCCACGGAATGGCTGACAGATAACCAACTATTACTGACACTCGAAGGACAGAACATGGATGCCCTCTATGAGGCACTGGCTGGACAAGTTTCTGGCTTCGGCACAAAGAAGGCTGAAGACACCAAACGTATAGTTGAGTTGGAAGGGCTGATAGACAAAGCAAAGCGAGAGGTGGAAACCATCCAGAAACGAATACGGAACGAGCGCCAACTGAGCCGCCAAATAGAGTTGAACGGAGAGGCGCGAAGTATCAAGAAACAGATTGCCCAATGGCAAAAAGAATTACAGGAATTAAAACAATAAAAGAAATATAACAATGGAAAGACCTGAAAGATTAAGTTTGCAGTCAGCAGATGGAGCGCAACTCAACCTTGACGCACTCTATCAGATTGCACCTTCCTGTTTTACTGAGGCTGCAGACCCCAAGACAGGAAAAATCAAACGTGTGGTAAACTTCGATGTTTTACGTCAGTTGCTTGGTGACGACACCGTTGAAGATGCTACCGAAGCATACGAGTTCAACTGGGTGGGTAAGCAGGAAGCACGTGCCGAAGTATTACGTCCCATCAATAAGACGCTTCGTCCTGTTAAGGAGGATAGCGTGGATTGGGACAATACTCAGAACCTCTATATCGAGGGCGATAACCTTGAAGTGCTGAAACTACTACAAAAGTCTTATCTCGGTAAGGTGAAGATGATTTATATAGACCCTCCCTACAACACAGGTAATGATTTCATTTACCATGACGATAGTAGCCGTTCTCAAGAAGAGGAAGATTTAGCTGCTGGCAACATTGATAGTAATGGAATGAAGTTCAGAAAAAATTCTGATACGTTTGGTAGATTTCATTCTGCATGGTGCTCTATGATTTATAGTCGTTTGATGATTGCAAGAACCTTGTTAAAAGAAAATGGAGTAATTTTCATTTCTATTGATGATAAGGAAGAGGGAAATCTACGTAAAATATGCAACGAAGTTTTCGGTGAGAACAATTTCGTTTCAAACATAATATGGCAATCTCGTACATCAATATCAAATGATGACGAGGTTTCTACAAATCATAATCACACACTCATTTATTCAAAAAATAGAGAGACGCTTACCTTCGGTGGGGAAGATATTGACGAGTCTGATTACATAAATCCAGATAATGACCCACGAGGGCCATGGAAGTTGGTACCGATTGATGCTAACCACGTCGGTGGCGATACATCATATCCAATCAGAAATCCTAAGACAGGTGTTGACTATTACCCACCAAATGGTAGAATTTGGTGTTACAATAAGCAAACATTAGATGAATTGATGAAGGATGGACGCATCAAATTTGGTTTGACAGATGATTCATCACCTAAACGTAAGTTGTATTATAAAGAGCGTATAGAAAAGGGAGATGTTAAAACTCCTAGCTCAATATTGTTAGATGCAGGAACAACAAAAACTGGTACTACCGAGATAATGGAACTCTTCGAAAACCAAAAAGTTTTCGACTATCCAAAACCTACTACTTTTATTGAGCGTTTGATAAAATATGGTTTCGTCAAGAAAGATGATATCGTATTGGATTTCTTTTCAGGCTCAGGAACCACTGCGCATGCAGCTTTCAACTATAACCTGAAAGAAGGACAGAAATGTCAAACTATTCTTGTTCAATTCCCTGAGAATCTCGACGAATCATTTACTTCTGCATCAACTGATGCCAAAAAGACAATAAAGGTTGCTATTAATTATCTTGATTCTTTAAACAAAAAACACTTCATACCAGAGATTGCAAAGGAGCGTATCCGACGTGCTGGAAAGAAAATCAAGGAAGAGCATCCAGAAGCAAAAGCTTTAGATACAGGATTCCGCGTATTCCGTGTTGACGATAGCAACTTCGAGGATGTTGAGCGTACACCCAAGGAATATAATCAAGACCAACTTGACCTCTTCTTGAACAACGTCAAGAGTGACCGTAATGACCTTGACCTTCTGTTTGGCTGTATGCTTGACTGGGGTGTTAAACTGTCCTTGCCAATGTCCTCAGAAAAAGTGGATGGCAAGATGATTTATACAGTCAATGATGGCGACCTTGTGGCTTGTTTTGCAGAAAAAGTGACGGACAGCGTTGTAAAGGCAATGGCAGACAAGCAACCGTTGCGCGTTATTTTCCGTGACAGTTGCTTCGAGCAAGATGCCGACAAGATAAACATCTACGAGACCTTCAAGCAGTTGTTAGACTGGAGCGACGAGAATGTTAAAAACAACATAAGAGTGATTTAAGCCATGCAAATAAGATATAAACATCAACGATTCCAGACAGAGGCGGCTCGCTCTATAGCCAACGCTTTCACTGGTCAGCCAAAGAGTGACGGTCAGAGTGACCACACCATTGACCAGGGAAAGAATAAAGGGCTCTTTAAACTCGCTGGATTCGGTAATAAGAATGTCGTACTCGCTCGTGAAGCCGTCTGTGAGAATGTACGTGCCGTGCAGACAGAACAAGGGTTGAAGCCTGTGGACTACCTGCAAGACTTACAGGGTGTTGGCATGGCGTTCACCATCGAAATGGAGACAGGTACTGGCAAGACCTATACCTACATCAAGACCATGTACGAACTGAATGAGCGTTACGGCTGGACGAAGTTCGTGGTGGTTGTACCAAGCATCGCCATCCGTGAAGGTGTGCTGAAGAGTTTTGAGAGTATGCAGGAGCACTTTGCCCAGGAATACAACGGAAAACGAATGCAGTACTTCATATATAACTCCAAGCAACTGAGCAAGATTGATGCCTTTGCCAGCGATGCCGGTATGCACGTGATGATTATCAACACGCAAGCCTTCAACTCTTCGTTTGACGAAGAGAAGAGCAGAGGCGGCAGGGCAGACAAGGCGGCACGTATCATCTTTGACAAGCGTGATGAGTTTGGTAGTCGCCGTCCTATTGATGTGCTCAGTCAGTGTCATCCTATCATGATTATTGATGAGCCACAAAGTGTTTTGGGCGTTGATAAGGGCAATAAGACTCGTAAGGGACTGGCTCAGTTCAAGCCTTTGTTCACCTTATTATATAGTGCCACGCACCGTAAGGGTGACATCTATAATATGATGTTCCGTTTGGATGCCATTGATGCTTATAACCAGAAACTTGTGAAGAAGATTGAGGTGAAGGGTATCAAACAGATTGGTTCTACTGCCACAAACGGCTATGTTTATCTGGAGGAAATTATCATCAGCAAAGGCAATCCACTGGCTCGCATCAGTTTTGATGTGAAGACAGCAACGGGCACCAAGCAGACAAGTAAGGTGGTTGGTGAACAGTTTGATTTGTATGCCCAGAGCGGCGAACTGAACGAGTACAAGAATAACTTTATTGTGGAACGTATTGACGGAGTGGAGGGCACCATCCGCTTTGTCAATGGCTTAGTTCTGCATGAAGGTGATGCCGTGGGTGCTGTCAACGAAGATTACTTGCGTCGTATTCAGATACGTGAGACTATCCGCACCCACTTGGAACGTGAACGTCAGTTGTTTGGCCAGAAGATCAAGGTGCTCAGCCTCTTCTTCATCGACCATGTGGATAGTTACCGCTTATATGAGGGCCCGGAGACCAAAGGCAAGTTTGCCAAGATGTTTGAAGAGGAATACAGGAATGTACTCTCAGAACTTATGCCAACATTTAGCGATGAGGCTTATCTGCGCTATCTTTCAGACCCACGCAATGCTGCGGAGAAAATCCATCAGGGCTATTTCTCAATGGACAAGAAGGGCAAGGCTGTTGACTCTGGCAACAAGGAAGGCGAGAACGAAGAACGCGCCTTTGACCTTATCATGAAGGACAAGGAACGCTTATTGTCGCTGAAAGAACCTGTACGTTTCATCTTCTCGCACTCAGCATTGAAGGAAGGTTGGGATAATCCAAACGTGTTCCAAATATGCACCCTGAAGAACTCTGACAACGAAACAAAGAAACGTCAGGAGGTTGGTCGTGGTATGCGCCTGTGTGTGAACCAGAACGGAGAACGGCAGGATGCCGATGTGTTGGGAGAACACGTCTTTGATACCAATATCCTCACCGTCATAGCCAGTGAGAGTTATGACGATTTCGCCAAGAAACTCCAGACTGAAATGGCTGAAGCATGTGCTGACAGACCTATCATCATCACTCCAAACCTTTTTGAGGGTAAGCCCTATACTAAAGCCGACGGAACCAATGGGTGCTTTGACCTTGCGCAAGCACGTGCTATCTACAATGCCCTTATACGTCAAGATTATGTTGATGACGAAGGAGCGTTGACAGCGGAATATCATGAAGCTAAGCGAAATGGCACTCTTGACTTTGGTAAGGTTAACGATTTGAAGGATGGCATCATAGCGGCTCTTGACACCGTGTTTGACCCGTCTTCATTCAAACCAGATGATGGACGCAAGCCCAAGGCGGCAAAATTCCAGAAGGATAACTTTGACAAAAAGGAGTTCCAGAATCTTTGGAAACGCATTAACCAGCGCACTTACTATCAGGTAAACTTCGATACGTCTGACCTTGTGAAGAAGTCCATCAAGGCATTGGATGATAACCTGAAGGTAACGGAGATACGCATTGTGGTAGAAGGCGGTTCTCTTGATAACGTGCGAGATAAAGAATCCTTGGAGGCTGGTGTAGCCATGACTCATGGAAACACTCGTACCATTCATGTAACAGAGGCTATCGGCAAGGGAGTAACATACGACCTTATCGGCAAACTGGTAACGGCTACAGGCTTGACTCGTAAGACAATAGTAGAGATTTTGAAAGGTATCAAACCAGAAACATTCTATAAGTTTAAGATGAACCCAGAAGAGTTCATCATCAAAGCCGGCTTGATTATCAACGACTACAAGGCGCTTGCCGTTATACAGTGCATCAAGTATGAGAAACTGAATGACAAGTTCTCGACGGATATCTTCACCGAGAACATGCTTCGCGGAAAGTTGGGCATCAACGCCATCGAATCCACCAAGTCGCTCTACGACCTAGTTGTGCTCGACAGCATGGGTACGGAGAAGAATTTTGCAGAATCTCTGGAGCACGAAGATGACGTAGTGGTTTATACCAAGTTGCCAAACGGCTTCTACATCAATACGCCAATGGGCAAGTACAATCCCGACTGGGCGGTAGCCTTCCGAGAAGGAAGTGTCAAGCACGTCTATTTTGTGGCAGAGTCCAAAGGTAATGACTTGCAGAATAGTCAACTCCGTGGCTCTGAGGAAAGCAAGATTGAATGTGCCCGTCGCCACTTCAAGGCAATCAGCGACAACGGCTACATCTACGATGTTGCCAAGGACTACAAGTCACTATATGACATTGTGACGAAATAGTTTGCTAAACTTCGTACTAATAGTTTCGGGCGGAAACCGATGAAATGATGCAGTTTCCGCCCGAGTTATTCATATAAATAACTTCGTTTGCCCATTTTTCTTTAGTACATCAATTTGCTTTCTTATGAAATCTTTAATGGACACGTAGAAATAATAAAGTTGGCAATCTTCGGGTGTGGTTTAATTATCTTATCAAAAGCATCCTGAGCGAATGGTGCAATCCAATCCTCGCTACCTTCTGGTGGTGTCATTCCCATTTCCATATGATCCATATAATCAGAAGCCATTAGATAATGTGAATTGAGGTGAAATATAAATGATAGATGAATAAGAAAAAGTTGGTTCAACATTACTTCACAGTTTTTCAAATGTCGTACCCTGTCATCTATGTAAACAGTATTGCAATTCAACAACATTAGTTTAAAACGATTGGAATGGACACTATCATCCAACAACTCTCGGTTTTTCTTCAAATAGGTATCCCACCCAAACAGTGGATAGATGTCTTTTGTTCTTTGAGATTCTTTTAGACATTTCAATATCTTGTCTGTCTTTGGAATACGATGTTTTCCTTGGATCCATTCATTAACTTCTTGAACAAAAAAGTTATCAATGCTAAATTTGTCTTTCAGTATAACACCCATATAAATCTCAAGAAGAATATCATCAAAGAGTTTTCGTATCAGCGTGTATGCATCATTTATTCTCCCATTGTTTAACAGGATTGTAATAGAATCAAGGGTTCCCTCAATTGCAGAATAGACGTATGAAGCATAATTGGTTATTCCATGTGTGCCTGTTGCTACAAAACTAAAACAACTCATCGAAATTGAATCATAGAACTCCTTCATATACTTCAAGTCATCAAACACCTTATGCTTAAGGTAGGCTTCTGGCATCTTATGCTTAAAAAATTTCATATAGAATATTTAGGTGGTTAAATTAAGTTGACTCATTATATATGACTTGAATACTGGCGATGTGGCAGCATCGTAATTCATTACAATCCTCCAATGATTTCTACCATACGCTTTTGCATCCTCATCCGTTTTCCTGATTAACTTGCTTGCAGCATTATCGTAGTCTACCTCACAAGTTATATTCTCGCACTTAAAGTAATTAATTATATTAGGCAATTCTTGTACAGCTTTGTCATAAAACCTATCTATTAAATGAAAACGTTGGAAATGTCTTTCTAAAAGTGCATACAGATTGACATCAACCCCATTTCGGTTTTCTAAATAGTATTCAAACTGGACACCTCCCTCTATAGAAGTTATTCTAGCGAATAGGTATCGTATATCAGGCAAAGTGTCAGTGTAAAAATTAATAGTGAAGATTTTTCCATTGTGATCAAATATATCTTCACGCTTGAATGAGTTACATTCTGAACATGCAGGAATTAAATTAAAAACATTTACTGCATATTCTGGGTACATTTCCTTAGGAAGAATGTGTTCCGTAGTATTTGCACTATTTATAGTACAATACGGACATACATTATTGTATGTTTGAGGATTGTTATTGAAATGCCATGTTCTAAAATCCTTTACCAACTTGCATATAGACGAATACATTCCTAATAAGGGCTGTTTGATTCTTGATAACACCGTAGAAGAAGTTAGTAATCCCAACTTCTGGCTATCCATAGCACGCTCATAATATCGGTATGCAATCTCAACTTTATGTTTATGATCATTCAGTGCAATCGTATCGGCACTGTCCTGATCCTTTCTATCTACTGCTTCAGAGAAAAGTTCATATGGTGTCTTTCCTCCAGCATATTTTTTCATGTTAATCATGATTCAAATATTTATCAATTAACATATAAGAAGTAAGACTCATTGGCAAATCACCATTCTGGAGTTCTAGTAGTACTTGATCCATGTTTCTTTTACCTTCAACAGCCTTTTCTATAAGTCGTCTGTAATATTTATCTCGTTGGCCGTTGGAGAAAATTTCTTCGTTTATTGTAGTAAGGTTCTCGCCTAAACTTTCAATCCTCATTTGCCTTACAATAGGCATTCCATCTATATCTCGTTCCATTATTAGTACATTACGAGAGAGAAGTGATTGAATCACCAAAGGCGAATGAGTTGCCATAATACAACAAGAAGAGAATCTTTCACAAACAAGATTCACAACATTTATAATTTGTGTAATAGCATTTGGATGAAGATGTACCTCAGGTTCATCAATCATAATCAAACAGTTTGATCGTACATTTGCTGTAATATCAATAATGAGATTGGTAAGCATGGTTTGCCCTGAACTCATTTTACCGTAGTAATCCTCATAGGCATCATATTTAAACTTATTTTCCAAGTTTTCTTCAAACAAACTTTCTAACATGTCGTTGGGTAAAACTTTGCCTAGAAAATTCTTTAAATTCAGACCTCTATTAAGAGCATTAATGGTTTCTGCATTACGTTTATGTCTTGCTTTCAATTGTTCCAGATTCATAAGTCCTCCCTCGTTATTGTGCATGCCGCAATACTCAAAATTGAAGGCTCGTGCATCAATATCATAAAATCTATCAAAAACACTATAAGAAGCAGCTACTACCTTTGTAAAGATAGGATAGTGAGGCTGGAAACAATCTTTCTGTTGTTTTGCTATCGACTTAGCAAGATTAGACAATAAAGAAGTTTTGCCAACACCATTTTCACCGATTATGGCAATTACTCTGTTAAAATTGTCTTCTTTATTTATTTTGCCAAAATCAAACTTTATATTGAATTCAAAATTAGGAGCATATGCAAGTCGAGTCTTGTATGTGAAATTTACTCTATCGTCAGGATCAAAACCGGCAAGTACATAACGTCCTATGTTTAATGCTGTATCAGCACTATTATCTCTTAACAGAGAATGTCTGAATCCTGAGTCGTTTATGAAATCATCTGATATGCGGCTAAAAATAGCGGCATCTTTCATCGCGTAAAGAAATGCAATTGCATCTTCACCTAATATTCTTTTTATCTTTGAATAATAAGATGTTTCCTGACCTAAAGAGCAATAATCTAAATCTAGGGACATAAATGACTTAGGAATAACATCCAGAGTCTTGTTTTCATTTTTCTTGCATATCTTCACTTTGCCTACATTTGATTTGTTGCCATCTTGATTAACATAGTATAATTGGAATGATGTTTTATGTCCATAATCATCCCATACGATACTGTCTAAAAAGAAACAAGGCTTATCATCCCCAAGTTTGTCAACATAAATAGTAAACATATTGCTTTCTATGTTTTTACGCTCAAATGTAAAACCTGTTCCTGACTTTACAAGGAAATGGGGATTATCATCTATATAATCTTCTATGGCAAGTTCGCAATTATCCTTGTTTAGTAAAGGGTTAATCTCGTTCACATATTGCATTATCTCATCAGCATTTGCCCTAACAAATGGAGATACACATGCTTCAACGAACTTAACGAAATATTTAACATCACCTGCTAACAAGTTGAATCGTTGTTCAAATGTATATGTAAGGTTCCAATCGTCATTGTTTACCAAATGCTGTCTTGCATCAGCTTCCGCATTCTTGAAACGAGGGTCTTCCGAGGGCATTGCAGGAAGATCCCAAATCATTTTCAAGAAATCAACAATGTTCTGGTCTTCATAATTACCTCCTTGGAATACACCCATGAAGTCTGCATGAGACATAATCTTATTAAATATTGAACGTCTCGTCTCAGTAGAAATTTTAATCGGTTTGTTTTGATTCACCATTGTAAATTATATTATTAATCACGTATTCTGTTCTTTACGTCGGTTCCACATTTTTCATCTATGTGTCAACGCATGCCAGTGATATAATTCAATATTTATATTTCCAACTCCTTCAACTTCCTCATAAGCCTTCCCAACTCAGAGTATGCATAACCTCTGCCATCTTTTTGTTTCTCATCCATAGACCGATTGGCATTGGCCATAGCTTTTTCAAGACTGCCACCATTGTGCTCAAAGTAATTGTGTAGTCCTTTGGTCTTGATGAAGAACTCTATCGTCTTTCGATACTCGACACATTGGTTCAAATCTTTGAGCAATGGCTCTTGTGTTTCGTATGGACGTGAGGTGTAACGGAAATAGAAGAGAAAGAACAGTTCTGTGCAGCGGTGAGTTTCGAAGAACTCCACCTCGCAGTAGATGCCTTTCTTGGGTTTATTGATAGGCTTAGCGTACTTTGCCTTTAACTTCTGGTATTGAGAACGCTCTGGTTCCTTGTCCTTCGTATCCATGTCGATGATGCAGAAGATATGGCTGTAACCCATTGCTACACCCTCTGCTATCTTTGCATCCAGTTCCTTGATATTGGTATGCTTCGGATAGTCTGGCTTGATGGTCAGACGCTTGAAGACGTCGCATAGGGATTTGAAATAGAAGAACTCCGTTGGCCCCTCGCCCAAGATAAGGGCAGTTTGTCGTAACTTTCCCATATCAGTCCTCCAGATTTATAAAGATACTACCCAGTTCAGGTTTGGCTCCCAATCGGCCAATGCGGTATGAATTGTATAGCGAGAGGTTCTTGTGCAAACCGAAGGAGTCGCCACGAGCATACTCGGACGAAGCAGTCACCTTGTTCTTCTCGACAAACCACACCACACCTCGGTTCTCGTTAATCATATCCTGCGACAGAAGGGTGGTCTCCTGACTCGTGATAACCAGTTGTGACTTATCTGAATTGAAGATAAAGACATTGAGATAGTAGTACAACAGGTCGTTGTGCAAATCCTCGCCCAGTTCATCAAGATAGTACACATGAGGACTCGTTATCAAGTCGTACAGGGCATCTAATATACGGATATACTTCTGAGTACCCTTTGACTGCCATCTGAGGGGAATATCAAAGTCGCCATCGTCGGAATGATTCAAGAAGGTGATGGAATCAGTCGTTGGCTTCAACAGTACGTCTTTCATCTCCTCTGGGATGTTCTCTTTCTGGATGCGCTCGCGGAAATCGTTGGGTACAATGCGGTCTTCTACGACAGGACGATATTCCAGAATGTTCAAGTCTGCCTTTTGGAGCATGGTGTTATAGAACTTACGCTTCTTGGGATTATTGTAAGCATCCTTCAAGATTTCAACAATGCCTTTATCCCCATCACCATCTATCTCGTGGTAGTTATCCATAATCCAGGTGTGAAGAGCATTGAACGGAGCTATATCTTCTTTCAAGGCAGCCTTTCGGCAAACAGACAGCACACTGTGGTTGTTCAGTGTGTTTTCGCGGATGCTTTCCTGTGTCTTGACTTGCAGTTTGAGACTCGCACCAAACTTGATGTCAGCCTGTACGTTCTCCCCCACAAAACTACGTTCGTAGAACAGCGATTTGGATTTATTGGGATAATAGTACAAGGCTTCACTCAGGATGTGCTTGCCGTTGAACTTGACATCATAATCATATCGGGTGCCATCGGCATAGAATGATATGTGCATTTCTGTTGGCTCATCTTTGGTTAGCACAAAGGGTATGCAACCTCCAATTTCTACTGTCGCATCCGATTTTGGCATGACCAACAGGCGGAACACCTCGTTCATGGCTATCAACATATTAGACTTACCCGAAGCGTTTGAACCATATAGTATGCCTAACTTATACAAGAATACACCATCAGCAACTTCTGTGACAAGTTCCGAAGATGGTCCCTTGGCCACAAAACTTAATTCCTGCTTGTCGCGAATGGAAAGAAAGTTCTTTACCCAAAAATCTCGTATCATATCGCAATATTTTATTTATTATCGTAATTCTGCTACAAAAATACAAATAATTTTCGAAATGAATGCCACATTTATCATTCGTTTCCGTAATTACGATACGTTTTTATGTGTATTTAACTATAAAATAGATGCCGAGGTGGCAAATTAGCACCAGTTTACGCTCCGAAATTGTTATCCGATAACTTATTTTCCCTCTTTCACATCAGCAACACGACTGAATAAGTAGAAGTTCGCGATTCCAGGGTTGTTTGTAAGAGTAAAGATTTGGAAGATTTCTCGCAAAGCGACTCCTTACACCGAACTGACGTTATTCTAATATACACAATAGAAAAAACTGCCTGCCGCCTCTTTCATGGGGTGGCAGGCTGTTTGTATCTCTCTTCTTTTTTCCCTTTGTCATCAAAGGTCCTCAGAAGTCACATTTGCTTTCGGGGAAAGGTGTACCTTTGCACTTAGCAGTTGTGCTTCATTGTGCCAAGACCTGACAGAAGCGGTCTTGGTAGTCGCGCGCCTGCTTGGGGTCGAGGGTGCCGTTGATGAGGATGGAAAAGGCGAGTTGGTGGCCGTTGGCGGCTGTGACGTAGCCTGCAAGGGCGATGACACCCGTGACGGTGCCGGTTTTGGCGCGCACGTTGCGATGGGCCGCACCAGTGAGCATGCGCTCGTCGAGTGTGCCATCCACTCCGGCAATGGGGAGTGCCTGATAGAAAGGCTGATAGATGGCGGGCGTCTTGTAGGCATAGCGCAGCATGGCCACCTGGGCATCGGGGGTGCAGTAGTTGTAGAGCGACACTCCGCTGCCATCGGCCACTTTGACATCGTCGAGCGAGACTCCGGCGCGGCGCAGGGTGTTCTCCACCTGCTTGGCCCCGTCTTTCCACGTGCAACGCTTGCCTTTGAGGGCATTGGCCAACTGGAAGAAGACGGCCTCGGCATGGAGGTTGTCGGAGTTCTTGAGCATGCGTTGCATCACCTGTTCGATGGTAATGGTCTTGGTGTGGATGAGGGTGCCGCCGCCGGGGTAGTCTTGAGTTCCGTAGGGTGGGGCGGCGGTGTTGGTGCTGGTGATGCCGAGGTTCTTGAGTTCCTGGCCGAGAGAGTATGCAAAGTGTGCGGCAGGCTGGAAGGTGGCATCCTTGGAGTAGGAACCGAAGTTGGGATAGACGCGGCCTCGCTCCACCATGAGCGGGCAGAGGGGAGGCTGATATTTGGAGGGCACATCGTCCCAGCACCAGCCGTTGCCGTAGAGGTCGGCATGTTTCATGCTGGCATCGCCGTAAATCTTGCCGTCGATGCGCTTGATGCCGAAGTCGCGGATGGCGCGGGCCAGTTCCTTCAGGTCGGAGTGGGAATAGGTGGGGTCGAAGTCGCCCACCACGTAGAGGTCGCCCGAGAGGGTGCCGTCGTCGGCGATGGTGCCGGTGTGGTAGGTGCGGGTCTGTATCTCATGCTGCGCTCCGATGATGCTCAGGGCTGAGATGGCGGTGAGCACCTTCTGGGTGGAGGCAGGACGCATGACCTTGTGGTTGTTGTAGCCCCACAGGAAGCGGTCGTCGGTGAGGTCCCACACGCTGATGCCGGCCACGAAGGGCGAACGGTTGGCCTCGTGGGCAAAGGCTTCGAGGGTGGGGAGGTAGATTCCCCTGACGGGTGCTGCCGATGCAGGCTGAAAACCTTGCTCCACCGATGCAGGCTGGGCCTCTTGCTCCGCCCTGATGACGCCGGTGCTGACCACCGAGTCGGCCCTTCCGGGCTGTGCAGTCAGCACTGGCTCATGCTGGGTGTATTGCTGTGCAGGTTGTAGCGTGTGTGGCAGCGGGTCGGGGTCTTGTGCTCCGACGGCCAGCCACACCAGGCTGCCAATCAGTGAAAATGCTATCTTTCTCATCAGTTCGTTGGTTTAACTCTTACTTCTCCACCACCGGGCTGGTCATGCCGACTTCGATGCGGTTGCCGCTCTTGAAGATGTGCTTGGCCATCTCCTGAATGTCGGCCGTGGTGATGCTGTTGAGCGTTTCCTCATAGGTGGTCACGTTGTCCTGACCGTAGAGGGCATACTGCACCATCTGTCTCATCCAGTAGCCGTTATTCTTCACGTCCTCGGCATGTTTGCGCAGCATATACTCCTTGGTCTTCTGCAGGTCTTCCTCCTTCGGACCGTTCGTCACCATGTCCTCCACGCCCTGATAGACAATGGCCGTCATCTTCTCGCGCTTCTCGGGAGCCGTAGGCAACTGAATCTCCATGGTGGCCTCCTGCACGGGGTAGCGGCTCAGGTTGCCACTGGTCGGCACACCGTAGGCTCCGCCTTCGTCCTCACGCACCGTTTCCGTGTAGGTCAAGTCCATGATTTGTTCGAGGATGCTGACGATGAGGCTGTTCTTGAGGTTCACCTCCACTGGTGCATGATAGATGAAGAAAACGATGGCGTTGGGTGTCTCCTGATGCTTCTCAAACACGTTCGTCACCTCGCCTTCAGCCGCCTTGAGGTCGATGATGTTGTACTTCTCGGCTCCCTTCTTCACGGGCAGCGCACCCAGATACTTGGCCAGCAGGGGGGCGATGGAGTCGGCATCGCAGTCGCCCACGATGAAGAACTCAAAGTCGTTGCCATCGGCAAAACGTTCCTTGTAGAGTTCGATGATGCGGTCGTAGTTCAGTTTGTCAAGGTCGGCAGCCTTGGTGCGTACCGCGCGTACATTATTGTTATACACCACCTTGGAGATGGTGTCAACCAGTGCGGTGGTGGGTTGCAGTTCCTGATTCTGCAGGGCTGCCTTGGTGCGCTGAATCTGTGAGTTGAAAGCCTCCACGTCCTTGCGGGGAGCGGTGAAGTGGAGGTAGGTGAGTTGGAGCATGGTCTCCAGGTCCTTCTTCACACACGACCCCGACACGTTCTCGCTGTTGCTGTCCACGCTGGTGCTCGCACTGGCCTGAATGCCAGCCAGCCGCTTGTTCAGGGCAGTGGCGCTGAAGTTGCCCCAGCCGCCCACGCTCACCCAGTCGATGTGGCCCGTCTGGTCATATTCGCTGTTCGGATAGAGCGATGTGCCGCCCCAACTGTTGGCCGACATGCTGATTTGGTTGGGTGTGAAGTCCGTCTTCTTCACGTGTACCTTCACCCCATTCTTCAGCGTGATGAGTTTCGCTCCAAAATGGTCGTCCTCAATCTTCTTCACCTTGCCGGGCTTGGGCATCTTCTCGATGAGAGGTTCGTTGCTCACCTCCTCCTTCAGCGGCTCGATGGTTTCCTGCTCCACTTCGGCCATCCAGCCGAGGATGTCCTCCCTTGTGGGCAAGATGTTCCCCTCCTTGTCGGCAGCAAAGATGGCTGCGGCAAAGTTGGAGTCGGGTATCTGTTGCAGAATCTGGTTCACCATCTCCACGTTGGTCATGGGCACCAGTTGGTTGGCCATCGTATATTCCCATTCGATGCCCGGCATAGGCTCGTTGTCGATGAAGTGGCGCACACACTCCCCTACATAGTCACCACTGCGCACCTTGTCGCGCTTCTGGTATTGGTTCTCCACCTGTGAGAGATACTCCGACTTGAAACGCTCATACTCGCTGGCTGTGAAGCCGAACCGCTTGGCGCGCAGAATCTCGCGGTAGAGGGCCTGGATGCCCTGCTTATACTCGTTGTCCTTGATGACGGTCGTGCCGTCGAAAGCAGCCTTCGTCTTCGACACTGCATAGTCGCCATAGCCGAAACTTGCACTGATGAAGGGTGCGTTCTCCTTCTGCAGGATGTCGTCGATGCGCTCGTCGAACATGCTCGACATGGCTCCAGTGAGGAGTTGAACCATCTGGTAGGCCAGGGTGTTCTTCTGCTCGCGAGGGAAAGCCTCGTCCTTCCACATCAGCATGGCGATGTTGCGTGTCTGCTCCTTGTCCTTGTTGATGGACACGATAGGCTCCTTGTTGTCTGGCACCGGGAAGTACTCAAACTTGGCAGCATCGGGGCCGGCGGGTTGGATGTCGGCAAACACCTTCTGAATCTTCCCTTCCATCTCGTCCACATCGAAGTCGCCCACAATCACGATGCCCTGCAAGTCGGGGCGATACCACTTGTGGTAGTAGTTGCGCAGGTCGTCGTAGGGGAAGTTCATCACGATGTCCATCGTGCCGATGGGCAGGCGCACACCATACTTCGAGCCGGGGTACAGTTCGGGCAGTGCCTTTTCATACATGCGCTGCATGGCCGATGAGCGCATGCGCCATTCCTCATTGATGACACCGCGCTCCTTGTCTATCTCTCCCGCCTCCAGTAGCAGGTCGTGGCTCCAGTCGTGCAGAATGAGCAGACAGGAGTCCAGTGCGCCCGGAATCTCCACGTTCACATTATCTATATTATAGACCGTCTCGTCCAGCGAGGTGTAGGCGTTCAGGTTTTCGCCGAAGCGTACACCGATGCGCTCCAGATACTTTTTCAGTGCATCGCCCGGAAAATGGGTGGTGCCGTTGAAACACATGTGTTCCAGAAAGTGAGCCAGTCCGCGCTGGTTGTCCTCCTCCTGCATGGAACCCACCTTCTGTGCGATGTAGAAGAAGGCCCTCTTCTCCGGCCACTCATTGTGGCGCAGGTAATACGTGAGTCCGTTGTCGAGTTTGCCCGTGCGCACATTGGGGTCCATCGGCACCGTCATGTCTTGTGCCGAAGAAACTAAAAGTGAAAAACTAAAAACTAAAAGTGCAAATAACTTTTTCATTGTTTCGTGTACTCTGTTGAAGAAATAATTCGTTTAATTGGCTACGCCGAACTGAAGGTTCGTGAAATTCGTTGTTTTACTGTTTCTCATCCAGCGCATGCTTGGCATAATCCACCGTGTAGTGCAGGCCTCGGCTCTCCTTGCGTTCCAGGGCCTGACGGGTGATGAGGTAGCCCACGTTAATCATGTTGCGCAGTTCGCAGATGTCGCGGGTGGGTTTCACGCGCTTGAAGAGGTGTTCGGTCTCTTCGTAGAGCAGGTCGAGGCGTTCCCAGGCGCGGTGCAGACGCAGGTCGCTCCTGACGATGCCCACATAGGTGGACATGATTTGCCCCACCTCCTTCACGTCTTGCGCAATGAGTACCTTCTCCTCGTTGGTCATCGTGCCCTCATCGTTCCAGGCCGGAATCTTGTCGTTGAACTCATACTGGTCCACCACCTCCAGCGAGTGCTTGGCCGCAGCGTCGGCATAGACCACCGCCTCTATCAATGAGTTGCTGGCCAAGCGGTTGCCGCCGTGCAGACCGGTGCAGGAGCATTCGCCCACGGCATAGAGGCGCTTGATGCTCGACTGGCCGTCGAGGTCCACCTTGATGCCGCCGCACATGTAGTGCGCACTCGGTGCCACGGGGATGTAGTCCTTCGTGATGTCGATGCCGATGCTGAGGCACTTGGCGTAGATGTTGGGGAAGTGGTGCTTCGTCTCCTCGGGGTCCTTGTGGGTCACGTCGAGGCAGACGTGGTCGAGGGCGTGAATCTTCATCTCGTTGTCGATGGCGCGAGCCACGATGTCGCGCGGAGCCAGCGAGAGGCGTTCGTCATACTTCTGCATGAACTCCTCGCCGTTGGGCAGGCGCAGGATGCCGCCATAGCCGCGCATGGCCTCGGTGATGAGGTAGGCCGGATGGGTCTCGGCCGGGTTGTAGAGCACGGTGGGGTGGAACTGCACGAACTCCATGTCCTTCACCTTGCCCTTGGCGCGATAGACCATGGCGATGCCGTCGCCCGTGGCGATGTTGGGGTTGGAGGTGGTCTTGTAGATGGCTCCCGTGCCGCCCGTGGCCATGAGCGTCACCTTCGAGAGGTAGGTGTCAATCTTGCCCGTCTTGGGGTTGAGCACGTAGGCACCATAGCATTCGATGTCGGGTGTGCGGCGGGTCACACGGATGCCCAGATGGTGCTGCGTGATAATCTCCACCGCAAAGTGATTTTCCAGCACCTCGATGTCGGGGTGGTTGCGCACCGCCTCCATCAGTCCGCGCTGAATCTCCGCCCCCGTGTCGTCGGCGTGGTGCAGGATGCGGAACTCCGAGTGGCCTCCCTCCCTGTGCAGGTCGAAAGAGCCGTCCTCCTTCTTGTCGAAGTTCACGCCCCACTTCAGCAGGTCCTTGATGCCCTGCGGTCCGCCCATCACCACCTGCTTCACCGCCTCTGGGTCGCTGATGTAGTCGCCCGCAATCATCGTGTCCTCGATGTGCTTTTCAAAGTTATCCACCAGCAGGTTAGTCACCGAGGCAATGCCTCCCTGCGCCTTGGCCGTGTTGGCCTCCTCCAGCGTCGTCTTGCACAGGATGGCAATCTTGCCCTTCTTGGCTTCCGCCACTTTCAGCGCATAACTCATCCCGGCCACTCCAGAGCCGATGATGAGGAAATCATACTTCTTGGTCATAATTGATAATTCAGAAAGATGCCCAACGTGTGGGCTGGTCGAGTGCAAAGGTAGTGATTTTAAGTGAAAGTGACCTCAAAAAAGTTGAAAATGTCTTTTCATGTGTGCATGAAAAGTGAAAAATCTATATCACCAGCCATTCTGGTTGTTTTCCAGCAAGCAAAGTAACTTGGATTTTTCCCTTTTCACTATTAAGTAGGTGAACAAAAAAGTTTATGTGATGCGGCAAGCCGCATTGTTTTCTCGGACAATAATTTCCAATTTAAGTTTCGGATGTTCCAAACGCTTCATTTTCAACAACGAATAAAACGAATCATTCTAATTGACCATGCGGCGAGAAGATGTATTTCCCTAATGCCGCAAGCGGCTACGAATGGAATCGAATGGCTACACTCAGCATTCGTTTTTATTCGTTGCACCTTTAG
>OCVV011286208.1_pt1 | contig 21895 bp, 11 predicted proteins | sample 1539721 | NCBI WGS metagenome assembly OCVV01 (sample SAMN02144230, study PRJEB22623) | gut metagenome | biome: sheep rumen | host: Ovis aries | place: New Zealand
ATTGAATCGCCCTCCACTACGCCGAGTAAAGATTTAAACTCACCCATAAGCTCATTCTGAATATCAAAAGTCACTTCTCCTGTAGCGCCAAGAATGACGCCCTTGCCGAGGAATCCCACACTTCCAAGCATCTTTTTTACAAAATCAGCATTGCCTGAGGTATCAATTGCATAATCACAGCCCCCGTTTGTCAGTTTGTGTATCGTACCCTGAATATCACTACATTCTTTTCTGTTGATAGTATGAGTGGCACCCAGTTCAAGCGCGAGTGAAAGACTTTTCGGATTACCGCCTACCGCGATGATCTTTTCGCACCCGGCAATCTTTGCAGCCATAATAGCGCTCATACCGACTGTTCCGCAGCCAAAGACAGCAATACTGGATCCGAAGACCGGATGGAGAACATTAAGTACGGCGCCTGCACCTGTCTGAATGCCGCATCCGATCGGCGCCACAAGACCGAGGTCAATGTCAGTGTCTTCTACTTTGACAGCGGCGGCTTCATTTACCACGATATGACTGGCAAACGAAGATTGTCCGAAAAAGGTAGATAGTTTTCTGCCGTCGGGAAGGGAAAGACGTGTTGTCCCATCTGGCTGAATACCGCCAAAATTGATCTTATTCAGATTTACACAGGCGGCCGGATGCCCGGATCTGCAATTCTTACAGATGCCGCAGAAACCAAAGGAGACACAAACGTGATCTCCCTCTTTAAATTCAGTGACATCAGGGCCTGTTTTTTCTACAATACCCGCACCTTCGTGCCCAAGCACAGCAGGCAGCGGAACAGGAATGAACTGGTGTTGGACTGCCGCATCAGTGTGGCAGACACCGCTGGCAACCATCCGTACCAGTATTTCATGAGACTTCGGAGCATCAAGGTTTACTTCTTGGATTTTAAAGGGTTCACTTTTTGCGTTAGTAACAGCAGCTCTGATTTTGATCATATCGCTCCTTCCTGACCATGTATGGAAACTCTGGTCTTATTAAACTTCGAAATAGTTTCAAATAAATTGTAGCATATGTATGATGCTTTTTTCGGACAGATATTATAGCATCGACGACTGTAATCAGGAGAGAAAACTGAACTTTTTATAATTAATTGTTTGCAGCTTATTTGATATTAGAATCAAGGAACTTTTCTTTTTTACGGAATAAGCAAATTAACCAAATTGCAGTCTGAAAATAAGTGAATATAACTATTTCTATTTGGAAAAATGACAATTATTTGTCAAAAATGTTAAAAAAGGACAAGATGCAGAGAAACAAGTCTGAAAATGCAATCGACAGAATATAAAGGCAAAAATATGATATTGTCATACATTAAAGCTGCATCAACAGGTTTAGTTGCAAAATAAGGACATCAAAAAAATAAAAGGAGGAACGATTATGGCAGACAGGCAAGAAATCATAAATCTTGAAAATCTGGCGTTTGAAATGCGCAAAAAGCTACTGGATCTCTGTGTACAGTATGAAGGATCAGTACATATAGGCGGAGATCTATCTATGACGGATCTCTTGATCGGACTATTTCATCACGGGATGAATATTGATCCTAATGATATACGTATGCCGGAACGGGATAGATTCATTTTAAGCAAAGGTCACGGCGCGGTGTGTATGTATATTGCAATGTGTTTAAGAGGGTTCTTTGATTATGATGAATTGGTAAAGACATATGGAAAGCTTGACAGCGCATTTGGAATGCATCCGTGTCGTGTAAGACTTCCGGCTCTTGAATGTTCTTCGGGATCACTTGGTCATGGACTCCCCATGGCAGTAGGTATGGCTTTTGCGGCAAAAGCAAAGAAACAGAAACACCGCGTTTTTTGTATGGTGGGTGATGGCGAATCTTGTGAAGGATCTATCTGGGAGGCCGCTATCTCAGCAAGGTCCCGGGAACTTGGAAATCTTATTGTTATTATCGATCGTAATAAACAGATGATGTGCAGTCACACGGAAGAGGTAACAGTTCTGGATCCATATGCAGATAAATGGCGGGCTTTCGGATTTAATGTTGAGGAGATAGATGGACATAACATGGAAGAAATAATAGATACGTTGGATAATCTTCCCGGTTCTGATTTTGATCGTCCTACTGCGATCGTGGCAAATACAATAAAAGGAAAAGGCGTAGATTTTATGGAGCGAAATATCGGATGGCATGCAGGAAGCCTGAATCAGACCGATTACGAAAAAGCGATTAATAGCATTAACAAAATATACGGAAGGGAGGCAAAATAATGGCTGGATCATTTAATTTTGGAGAATGGATTTCTGCAAGAAGCGTTATTGGATCTGCTCTTAATGAAATTGGGGCGGAAAACCAAAAGCTGTTTGTATGTACACCTGATGTAGCAATGAATCTGATTGAGTTTAAAGAGAATTATCCGGAACGATATATTGATGTGGGTATTGCAGAACAAAACTGTATCGGTGTTGCGGCGGGTATTGCGCTTGAGGGAAATATCCCGGTTGTAATGGGTATGCTTCCTTTTTTGTCCATGAGGGCCTGTGAGCAAGTTCGTACCGATGTATGTTATCAGAACTTACCGGTACGTATTATTGGTACAGGAGGAGGATTAACTTCCGGAGGCGGTTCTACGCACAATGCAATGGAGGATATTGCTATTCTTAAATCCATGGTCAATATGACGGTTCTCTCTATTGGAGATCCAAATATGATAAGAGATATTCTTAAACTCTCAATGGATTATAACGGTCCAATGTATATTCGTCTTGCTCAAGGAAAAAAGGATCGTCAAATCTATGAGCCGGGAACAATACAATTTAAAATTGGAGGAAGTGTTACAGTGCGTGAAGGTAAAGATATTTCTATTATTTGTCATGGAGAAATGGTAGGAAAAGCATTGGATGTTGCCGAAGCGCTGGAAGAAGAAGGAATTGATATTCGAGTTATCGATATGTATACGATAAAGCCCTTTGATCGGGAAGCTGTCAAAAAAGCAATAAAGGAAACCAACGGAATTATCGTGTGGGAAGATCATTTAATGGAGGGCGGCCTGGCCAGTTCTTTGGCGGATTATTTTTTGGACACCAATTATTACCCAAAACAGTTCAAAAGGTTTGGCATTCCTCAGGTGTATGCAGGATTTGGTGCAGGCGATGAACAGCAGAAAAAGTATGGTTATTCCGAAAGCGAAATAATTGCTTGTGTGAAAAAAATGATGACTTGATAGCAATTGAATAAATGGGGAGGATCGTTTTATGAATAATGATAATGGAAGAGCGACTCCGGTTAATGAATTCGCCAAGCTGAATGTACCGAGAAAAATTGGTTATGCCTGCGGCGATTTCGCATGTAATATGAGCTGGTCTTTGGTGGGATCGTACCTGGTATTCTTCTTAACCGATATTGCACTTATTCCGGGTGCTGTTGTTGGAATGGTTATATTTATTTCTAAATTCTGGGATGCGGTCAATGATCCGGTCATTGGTTCTTTGGCGGATCATACAAATACTCGATGGGGAAGATACAGACCATGGATCATATTTGCTTTTGGACCGATGTTGATTTTTAATGTTTTGACATTTACGACCGTACCCTCATGGTCTGCAACAGCTCGAACCTGGTGGGGACTGGGTATGTATTTTATACTTGTTCTTCTCTACACTATGGTTAATGTTACGTATTCAGCAATGCCGGCATTGATGACACGTGATACTGAAACCAGAAGTTCACTTTCAAGTTACCGAATGACAGGCGCGTTTTTAGCAATGACGGTATTATCGTTTCTGACGTTACGCGTAGTTAATTATTTTGGCGGAGGTGCAAAAGGATATCAGTATGCAGCAATCTTCTTTTCTTTGCTTGCGGTACCCTTCTTTATAATTACGTGCGCATCCACAAAAGAAATTGTTCAGATTGATGACAACAAGGGAGTACAGGCCGGGTTTATCAAACAGTTCAGAACACTGGCAGGCAACTGGCCGGTCATTCAGATCGCGATAGCTTATCTGGCATGGGGGATTATTCAAGGAGGCATGACTTTCAGGCTATATTATTGTACTTATAATGCACATAATGAATTACTTTATGCTAATACGCAGACGTTATGGTCAATTATGGGGATGGCAGGCGCTTTTTCTGTCACTTATCTTGTCAGAAAAGTAAATAATAAGGGAACTCTGGGAGGTCTTGCATTTAGTATTATCGCAATTGCATCTATTATTTCCTATTTCCTGCCAATTGAATCCTCTGCAGCACAGGGGGTTTATTACATTATGCAGGCGATCGTAGGGCTCGGAACCGGTATGATGCTGGGAAATGTATTTGGCATGATGCCTGATACCGCAGAGTATACATATGATAAATATGGAATATATGCCGCAGGTTTTCTGTCAACGTTCATTAATTTTATGCTGAAGGTTGGACAGGCAATTTCCATCTCAGGAGCAGCGCTGATTCTGGACAAAGTGGGTTATGTGCCGGGGAGCGAACAAACCGACCGTGTCCTTTTTACAATGAATTTCGGTGCGCATATGTTTGTAGGCATTTGTTGTATAGTAGCAGCGATTGCATTGTTCAGTTACAAACTTGATAAGAAAACTTACAATGAAATTGTAGAAAGACTTAGGAAGAAGGGAATGGCTAATTGAGGTGTTTGCTAAAGCAGGAGGGCTGATAATGAATACTATGAAACAATTATGGTGGACGCATGATAAAGAAATAGAGCTAAGGAATGTTGAAATTCCTTCAGCAGGACCAAATGAAGTGAAAATCAAAATGGCATATGCGGCAATCTGTGCAAGCGATGTTCATCAGGTAGAGCAAAATGTAATGGGAGCCCAGCCGCCTGCTCCGCTTGGGCATGAAGGTTCCGGGATTATAGTAGAGCTCGGTGAGCAGGCTTTAAAAGCAGGATATAAAAAAGGAGATAAAGTTACAATGTTTCCTGTATCACATTGCGGTATGTGTGAAAATTGTAAGAATGGTATGCCACAATATTGCAAAAATGCTGTGCCCACAGGGTGTTTTGCAGAGTATGTTGTTACTGACTGTAAGACCATTTATAAACTGCCGGATAATGCGGACATGAAGAAATATTCAATCGTTGAGCCAACGAATTGTTGTCTGCGCGCATTGGATCTTTCTCCGATCAAGCATGGAGAAAATGTGGCTATTGCAGGCATTGGAGGCATAGGTTCAATTATGTTGAATCAGATTATTTTATCCGGAGCAACAAACATAACGGCTATAGATCCCGTTCCGGAAAAAAGAAAACTGGCATTAGAAATGGGGGCAAAATATGTGATAGACCCATTTAAGGAGGATGTCATTGCAAGAGCGATGGAAATAACGGGTGGTGAAGGTTTTGATCAGGTTTTTGAGATGTCTGGATCGCCAAAAGCGGCACAAACACCGATTGATATTTTGGCCCGATGCGGGACTGCTGTATATTTTGCGGTTTTCCCGCCGAGTTTTGAGATGCCGTTAAATTTACATAGTCTATACATGAAAGAAGGTCGAATTCAAACTGTCTTTACTACACAGACTATTATGCATCGTTCAATAAATATGATTGATCGAATGCAGACAGATAAAATAATAGGTCATATTATGCCGCTTTCAGAAGCGGTTAAGAGCTTTGAGGTATTTCATCAAAGTAAATATTGCAAAATCCTTCTGGATTGTAGTAAACCTTAATGTTTAATACATGACAGTTTCGGGTTTTACTATTTCAGACAACGATCTGTCTCAGTGCGAGAAGCCCCCCTTCTTAAGTGGCGGGTTATGACAAGCTTGTCTCGCGAACGAGACTTGAATACATAAGGTGTGTTTAAATGGAGGATAATATATGAAAACATTATGTGGTGTATTTGTGGGAGATATGAAGGATTCCAATCCGAAAACAAGAGGACGTGTAGCGCTTGTGGATATCCCAAAACCAAAAATGGGCCCGCAGGATGTCAGGATCAAGGTGGCATATTGCGCGATTTGTGGATCAGATCCACATTGTGTTGCAGGGTGTTTTGGAGAGCCTGCAGGCTCTACAGATCCAATTCCTCTGGGACATGAGGTCTCGGGTGTGATTGTGGAATTAGGATCTGAAGCAACGCACAAAGGACTGAAAGTCGGTGATCGTGTAGCAGGGAATTTTCTACGCTTTTGCGGAGGCTGTTATTATTGTCAAAATGGTCAGCAACAGTATTGTATTAATGCGCAGGAGTATAATCGGCCAGGATTTTCTCCGGAAATTGTATGGCATGAAGATCAGGTCTATAAACTTCCTGATGATATAAACTTAAAAAAAGGCTGCCTGCTTGAACCGATGTCTATCGTCGTTAGAATGCTGGACAAAGCAAATATGAAGGTTGGACAGCGCGTGTTGGTAAGCGGAGGCGGTCCGATAGGTCAGATGGCTTGTCAGGCCTTTAAAATGTTTGGTGCTACGAAGCTTACTATGAGCGAGCCAATTGAGGATCGGAGAAATCTGGCACTTTCTTTGGGGGCGGATTATGTAATAGATCCTGTAAATGAAAATTTTAACGAGAAGTGTATGGAGATTACTGACGGACTTGGTTATGATGTGGTTCTCGATTGTTCCGGTTCGATACATTGTGTTGAAGATTTGCCGGAAGTGACGGCAAATGCAGGAACGCTTATCTATGGAGCCCAGTATCCGAATGATTATTATATGCCATTTAATATATCTAAACTGTGCTATTTTAAAGAACTGACTATTACCGGAGTTTTTGTAGCACCTTATGCATATCCCCGGGCTCTGCAAATGCTATCCAGAATGGAACTAAATGCATTGACAGATCATGTATTTGAGCTGGATGATGCAGTTGAAGCCTTTGCGGAACAGCTGACAGGGAAATATCCAAAAATTTTGATAAGGTGTAATCCGGATATAGACTAACTCAAAAAAGTAAAAATTTTAACTCTTATGCTGGACCGCCGGAAATAAGGTGGTTCAGCATTTCTTTAAGATTTAAACCTGAAAAGGTTATCTTTTTATATGATGATCGAAATTCAAAAGGAGGGTTTTCTGCTATGGGGAAATATTTTGAACAAAAAGTCAAAGAGCTGAAGGAACAGAAAAAACCAGAGGAAAAGATCAAATACATTCCCGAATTTAATGCAGTGCGAAAGATGGTTTTTTTCGTGGTGATCGCAGTACTCTCTTTTTTGACCGGACGAGCATTGCCGGGAAATATAGTGATAATGGTTATCACAAATATTATTTCCATGTGGATGATGGTTTACCTGGCTCAGACTCTGATTGACACTCAGGAGTCATGTATTATTATTACAGACAAACGTATTTATGGAAGAGCGGGAAAAGAAATTAATTTGTCATATTATGATATCGTAGAAATTATTAATACTCAAAAAGGAATTTTTATCAGGGCGAACGATCAGCAAAGAAGTGTAATGATTCGGAATTTAAGCAAGAAGAATGAAGTATTCCGGATGATTGGAATACAGCTGCAACGTCGTGAAAACTAAAGATAAAAAGTCATAGGACAACTGGCTGCGGGACAATGGAATTTATTGATATTTACATTGGGATAAAACACCAGGGAAACCTGCCGGATTCTGGTAATAATGGACAATTATAAAAGGTAAGGTAAGATAAGTAATGAATTACAAAAAAAATGAAAGTGTCTCTTATAATCCCCATATTATTCAACTGGTATTTGGAAACAACACTGTAGCAGTTAATTATTCCGAAATAACAGACGAAAGCTGCCTTGAGTTTTCGCATGTTCATTCAGATTTTGAAATATATTATTGTCTGGAGGGAACAATGCATCTGATGGCGGGTGATGATTGCATAAAAATGAAGAGAAACATGTTTACAATTATCGGTCCTGGAAAATTCCATCATACTTTATATGAGCCAAAACTGCAGAAACGTTACTTTATTATGGTTTTTGAATCACCTGTTAAATGCACACAGATTCTTAAGGGAGATTACATGGAACATGTAAATCAATATTTGAACGAGGCAATTTGTCATATAGAAAAAGAAAGGATTCTGACACTTTCGGATCGATTTGAATGTCATAGGATAATAGAAAGATTAGAGCGTGAAATGAATATGGACCTACCTGGAAGAAATGAGATGATCCGTTCTATTTACACAGAATACCTGATCCATATATTCAGAAACCTTGATATTTATTCGGGGAGGCATGGAGAGGGAAAGAATGTTGAGCAGGGAAACGTCAATCTTGCATTAGAACTGACACGTTATATGCATAATAATTATAGTAAAAATATTAGTGTCCGAGATGCTGCTGAAAACTTTCATATTTCCGAACGCCATGTGGGAAGAGTATTTGACAAATATTTTGGAAAATCTTTTAAACATACTTTGAATGTTTTCCGCATTAATTATGCCAAGAACTATTTGCTGGACACATCATATTCAATTGAGAAAATAGCAGGGCTGGTAGGAATATCATCGATTCGTACATTTAATCAGCTTTTTCGTGAAATGGAAAACATGTCTCCTACGGAATATAGAGAAATCCATAAAGGTGATACCAGTCATTATGGAGTGCCAAAAGAGTAACTATTCCGCAAATATAGGCATGATCATTCAGATTACGCTATGAGGATGAAATCTATAAAGGGCAGATTCGGGGGATAATCATGTTGTGATAAAAGAATAAGATCGTTATTTGAATAAATGTGAGGTTCCGATTTAAATAAACACAAACCGCTTGACAAAAATCTTCACATAGGTTACTCTTAAAAATGCACTATTATGGCAAGGTATGCTATTTGTGTTAGATTATTTGCAAAAAAAATAATCTCAATAGCAATCTTTATTTCATAATAAATATTATACACACAAGGGGTGAAACGTCAATGGAGAAAAACAGGATACGTCCGGTCGACAGCGGTAGAAACATACGGATGACCTACCAGAGACAAAAAGAAGTTTTGGAAATGCCAAATCTGATTGAAGTTCAGAAGAATTCCTACAACTGGTTTCTTAACGAAGGCCTCAGGGAAGCTTTTGATGATATATCTCCAATCGAAGATTATAGCGGAAAACTCAGTCTCAATTTCGTGGATTTCAAGCTGTATGACGATGAAGTGAAATATTCCATCGAAGAGTGTAAGCAGCGTGACGCGACCTACGCAGCGCCTATGAAGGTGAAAGTCAGGCTGTATAATCGCGAAAAAGACGAAATAAACGAAAACGAAATCTTCATGGGCGAGTTACCTTTAATGACAGAAACAGGTACGTTCGTGATCAATGGCGCAGAGCGTGTCATTGTCAGCCAGCTGGTACGTTCACCCGGTATCTATTACGGAATTGCCCATGATAAGATCGGAAAAGAACTGTATTCCTGTACAGTTATCCCGAACAGAGGAGCATGGCTCGAGTATGAAACTGATTCTAATGACGTTTTTTATGTGCGTGTCGACAGGACCAGAAAAGTACCGATCACACAGCTGATCAGGGCACTGGGCATCGGTTCCAACGCTGAGATCGTTGAATATTTCGGCGAGGAGCCTAAGATCCTTGCAAGTTTTACGAAGGATGCTTCCACGAATTATCAGGAAGGTCTTCTGGAGCTTTATAAAAAGATCAGACCGGGCGAGCCTCTTGCTGTAGAAAGCGCTGAAAGCCTTATCAACGCAATGTTCTTTGATCCGAGAAGATACGACCTGGCAAAAGTAGGCCGTTATAAGTTCAATAAGAAACTTGCGCTGAAAAACAGAATCGCCGGACATGTTCTTTCTCAGGACGTAATTGATACAAATACAGGAGAGATCCTTGCCGAGGCAGGCACAAAAGTAACGCGTGAAATGGCTGACGAGATCCAGTATGCAGGCGTTCCGTACGTGTGGATCCAGACTGAGACAAGGGAAGTTAAAGTCCTTTCAAACCTGATGGTAGACATCAGCGCGGCAATGCCTGATCTGGGATGTGATCCTGAGGAACTCGGTATTACGGAAGAAGTGTATTATCCGGTTCTGGAAGAGATCATGGAAACATATGCGGACGATCATGAAGGAATGCTCCGCGCGATCAAAGCAAGAGCAGGTGAATTGATTCCGAAGCATATCACAAAAGAGGATATTTTTGCCTCTATCAACTATAACATGCATCTGGAGTATCAGATCGGCAACAGCGATGATATCGATCATCTGGGAAACCGCAGGATCCGCTGTGTCGGCGAGCTTCTCCAGAATCAGTACAGAATCGGTCTTTCAAGACTGGAGAGAGTAGTACGTGAGAGAATGGCTACACAGGATATTGACACCATTTCTCCACAGTCTCTGATAAATATCAAACCTGTAACAGCAGCTGTAAAAGAGTTCTTTGGTTCTTCACAGCTGTCTCAGTTCATGGATCAGAATAACCCGCTCGGAGAGCTTACGCATAAAAGACGTCTTTCCGCGCTGGGACCGGGAGGTCTTTCCAGAGACCGTGCCGGATTTGAGGTTCGAGATGTACATTATTCTCATTATGGAAGAATGTGTCCTATCGAGACCCCTGAGGGACCGAATATCGGTCTTATCAACTCACTTGCATCTTACGCAAGGATCAATAAATATGGCTTTATTGAGGCGCCATACAGAAAACTTGACAAAACAGATCCGCAAAATCCGCGTGTCACAGATGAAGTAGTATATATGACTGCGGATGAAGAGGATAATTATCATATCGCACAGGCTAACGAACCGCTGGATGAGGAAAGACATTTTGTTCACAGAAATGTTTCAGGCCGTTATAAAGAAGAGACGCAGGCGTACGAGCGCCATATGATCGATTATATGGACGTCTCTCCTAAGATGGTATTCTCTGTGGCTACAGCGCTCATTCCTTTCCTGCAGAATGACGATGCCAACCGTGCCCTGATGGGTTCGAACATGCAGCGCCAGGCAGTTCCGCTTCTCTTTACGGAGGCTCCTGCTGTGGGTACTGGTATTGAGTCAAAGGCAGCGGTCGATTCAGGTATCTGCGTTGTGGCAAGAAAAGCCGGCACGATCACTTATGCCGGATCTGATGAGATACGCATGAATAATGATGACGGAACGAAGGATGTATACCATCTGACAAAATTCATGCGAAGCAACCAGAGCAACTGTTACAACCAGCGTCCTATTGTAAATAAGGATATGCATGTAGAAGCCGGCGAAGTTATCGCGGACGGTCCGTCCACCTCGGGTGGAGAACTTGCGCTCGGAAAGAATCCGCTCATTGGATTTATCGAGTGGGAAGGCTACAATTACGAGGATGCCGTTCTGATCAGTGAGAGACTGGTTCAGGATGATGTTTATACATCTATTCATATCGAAGAGTATCAGGCGGAAGCCCGTGATACAAAGCTCGGACCGGAGGAGATCACAAAGGATGTTCCCGGCGTGGGCGAAGATGCACTTAAAGATCTGGATGAGCGTGGAATCATCCGCATAGGCGCCGAGGTCCGTGCCGGAGATATTCTGGTAGGCAAGGTGACGCCGAAGGGCGAGACGGAACTGACAGCCGAGGAAAGGCTTCTTCGTGCGATCTTTGGTGAGAAGGCGAGAGAAGTGCGCGATACATCCCTGAAGGTTCCGCACGGTGAATATGGTATCGTCGTTGAGGCCAGAGTATTCACAAGAGAGAACGGGGACGAGCTGAATCCGGGCGTAAACGAAGCTGTTCGTATTTATATCGCTCAGAAGAGAAAGATCTCCGTGGGTGATAAGATGGCCGGACGTCATGGTAACAAGGGTGTCGTTTCACGAGTACTTCCCGTCGAGGATATGCCGTTCCTGCCGAACGGACGTCCTCTGGACATTGTACTGAATCCTCTGGGCGTGCCTTCACGTATGAATATCGGACAGGTACTTGAGATCCACCTGAGTCTTGCGGCCATGGCTCTTGGCTTCAATGTGGCTACGCCTGTATTCGACGGCGCGAACGAGGTCGATATCCAGGACACCCTGGAACTGGCGAACGACTATGTAAACTTTACATGGGAAGAGTTTACAGAGAAATATAAAGATATCCTTTTGCCGGAGGTTTATGACTATCTTGACAAAAACAGGGCTCACAGAGAGCTGTGGCGCGGAGTGCCGATCTCCAGAACCGGTAAAGTACAGCTTCGCGATGGACGTACGGGAAAACCGTTTGACAGTCCGACAACGATCGGCCACATGCATTATCTGAAGCTGCATCATCTGGTAGATGATAAGATCCACGCAAGGTCCACAGGTCCTTACTCCCTTGTCACACAGCAGCCGCTGGGCGGTAAGGCACAGTTCGGAGGACAGCGTTTCGGAGAGATGGAGGTATGGGCGCTGGAGGCATACGGCGCGGCATACACGCTTCAGGAGATCCTGACAGTTAAATCTGATGATGTAGTGGGACGAGTTAAAACCTATGAGGCAATCATCAAGGGCGAGAACATTCCGGAGCCGGGAATTCCGGAGTCCTTCAAGGTACTTCTTAAGGAGCTTCAGTCACTGGCACTGGATGTAAGAGTGCTGGATGAGGATGGCAATGAAGTCAAATTGCTGGAATCCCAGGATTATGGCAATACGAATCTTCGTTCCATTATCGAGGGAGACCGCTATTCCGGCAAAGAGAATGAGGAGAAATCTCTCGGAAAATATGGATTCAGCCGTCAGGAGTTCCGCGGAGAGCAGCTGCAGCCGGTTGAAGAGGAAGAGACTGAGGAAGAGGAAAACGAAGAAGATTTCCTCGATGATATTTCCGACGACGAAGTGTTTGATGATCAGGATTGATCCGGATTGAAACAAGATCAGTCATCTGATGTTGTTAATGGATGAAGTTAATAGATACCGTTTTCCCGCTTTTTCGCGGATGCACGGCGTACCATAAGCGGGAAGTGCGGTATCCGTAGAATTATATTCGCCTTATGAAAGGGGTTATCAAATGCCAGAAACCGTAAATAAAAATGGAACAAATCAAGCATTTACATTTGATGCGATCAAGATTGGTCTTGCGTCTCCGGATAAGATCCGCGAGTGGTCCTACGGAGAAGTAAAGAAGCCCGAAACGATCAATTACAGGACACTGAAATCTGAAAAAGACGGTCTGTTCTGTGAGCGTATTTTCGGACCGACCAAGGACTGGGAGTGTCATTGCGGTAAATATAAAAAGATCCGCTATAAAGGTGTTGTCTGTGACCGATGCGGCGTTGAAGTCACAAAATCTTCCGTCAGACGTGAAAGAATGGGACATATCGAACTTGCAGCACCGGTTTCACATATCTGGTACTTCAAAGGTATCCCGTCCAGAATGGGACTTCTGCTGGATATTTCTCCCAGATTGCTGGAGAAGGTCCTTTATTTTGCCAGCTATATCGTCCTGGATCCGGGCGAGACGCATCTGCTTTATAAGCAGGTTCTCTCCGAGCCCGAGTATCAGCAGGAGCGGGAGAATTATGGCAATACATTCCGTGTAGGAATGGGTGCCGAGGCTATCAAAGAGCTTCTTCAGAGAGTTGATCTGGAGAAGGAATATGAAGAGCTGAGGGCAGGTCTTGAGGATGCGACTGGTCAGAAGAGAGCCCGCATCATCAAACGTCTCGAGGCGATCGAGGCTTTCCGTGAGTCTGACAATAAGCCTGAGTGGATGATTCTTGACTGTATACCTGTTATTCCGCCGGATCTTCGTCCTATGGTACAGCTCGACGGAGGACGTTTCGCCACGTCTGATCTGAATGACCTGTACAGAAGGATCATTAACAGAAACAATCGTCTGAAAAGACTTCTTGATCTGGGAGCCCCGGATATCATCGTCCGTAATGAGAAGAGAATGCTTCAGGAAGCTGTCGACGCTCTGATCGACAACGGCCGCCGCGGACGTCCGGTAACAGGCCCCGGAAACAGGGCGCTGAAGTCTCTTTCCGATATGCTTAAAGGTAAAGGCGGACGTTTCCGTCAGAACCTGCTGGGAAAACGAGTTGATTACTCCGGACGTTCTGTAATCGTAGTCGGACCGGAACTGAAGATATATCAGTGCGGACTGCCTAAGGAGATGGCTATTGAGCTGTTCAAGCCGTTCGTAATGAAAGAGCTTGTGGCTAACGATATGGCGCATAATATCAAGAGCGCCAAAAAGATGGTCGAAAGACTGCAGCCTGAGGTATGGGATGTGCTGGAGGATGTGATCAAAGAACATCCTGTAATGCTGAACAGAGCGCCTACGCTGCACCGACTCGGAATCCAGGCGTTTGAGCCTGTCCTGGTAGAGGGAAAAGCGATCAAGCTTCACCCGCTGGCATGTACGGCCTTCAACGCCGACTTTGACGGAGACCAGATGGCAGTTCATCTTCCGCTGACAGTGGAAGCGCAGGCTGAGTGCCGTTTTATGCTTCTTTCTTCCAATAACCTTCTGAAACCTTCCGATGGAGGTCCGGTTACCGTTCCTACACAGGATATGGTTCTTGGTATTTACTATATTACCCAGAAGAGACCGGGAGAGAAGGGTGAAGGAAACTATTATAAAGACCTGAACGAGGCTATTCTCGCATACGAGAATGATTATATTACACTGCATACAGAGATCAAGGTGCGCCGCTACGGCAAAGACGCAGAGGGCAAAGATATTTCTCAGGTGGTAACATCTACCATAGGACGTCTTCTCTTCAACGAGATCCTTCCGCAGGATCTTGGCTTTGTAGATCGTACGATTCCCGGAAACGAGCTTCTTCCCGAGGTCGATTTCATGGTTTCCAAGAAATACCTGAAGAAGATCATCCAGAGTCTGATAGATATTCACGGCGCTACTAAGACTGCAGAGGTTCTTGATTATATCAAAGCGATCGGATATAAATATTCAACGCTTTCCGGAATTACCGTTTCCATTTCCGACATGACGGTACCTGCCAGCAAAAAGGATATGCTTGCAGAGGCAGAGGCGACAGTCGACAGGATCACCAGAAACTACAAGCGGGGTCTGATCACTGACGAAGAGCGTTATAAAGAGGTAGTTGAGACTTGGAAAGAGACCGATGATGCTCTGACGAAGAAACTTCTCGGCGGTCTTGACGCCTACAACAATATTTTCATGATGGCTGATTCGGGAGCCCGTGGATCTGATAAACAGATCAAACAGCTGGCCGGCATGCGAGGCCTTATGGCTGATACGACCGGTCATACGATCGAGCTTCCTATCAAGTCGAACTTCAGGGAAGGTCTTGACGTACTGGAGTACTTCATGTCCGCGCATGGTGCCCGTAAAGGTCTTTCTGATACGGCGCTCCGTACGGCCGATTCAGGATATCTGACACGTCGAATGGTTGACGTATCCCAGGGCCTGATCATTCATGAGGCCGACTGCGCAGCTAACAGAAAAGAAATCCCGGGTATGTATGTATCCGAGTTTGTCGATGGAAAAGAAGAAATCGAGACATTACAGGAGCGTATTACCGGTCGTGTTTCGGTAAATGAGATCTGTGACGCGGAAGGAAATGTGATCGTTAAAGCAAATCAGATGATCACTCCAAGACGTGCCGAGAAGATCGTTACGAAGGGAGTAGCTGAAGACGGAGGACAGATCACAAAGGTTAAGATCCGTACTATCCTTACCTGCCGCTCTCATATGGGTATCTGCTCCAAGTGTTACGGAGCAAACATGGCTAACGGCGAAGTAGTTCAGGTAGGCGAGTCCGTAGGTATCATTGCAGCTCAGTCTATCGGTGAGCCGGGTACTCAGCTTACAATGCGTACATTCCATACCGGCGGCGTTGCCGGCGGCGATATCACACAGGGTCTTCCCCGTGTAGAGGAGCTTTTTGAGGCACGTAAACCTAAAGGTCTTGCGATCATCACTGAGATCAAAGGCGTTGCAACGATCAAGGATACGAAGAAAAAACGTGAAATCATTGTAACGGATGATGAGGAAGGCGTATCAAAGACATATCTGATCCCATATGGCTCACGTATCAAGATTCAGGATGGAGTTACGCTTGCTGCCGGTGATGAACTGACAGAAGGAAGCGTGAACCCGCATGATATCCTGAGGATCAAAGGCGTAAACGACGTTCAGAACTACATCCTTCGGGAAGTTCAGCGAGTATATCGTCTGCAGGGTGTAGAGATTGCCGATAAGCATGTAGAGGTGATCGTCCGTCAGATGCTGAAGAAGGTTCGTGTAGAGGAAGCCGGCGCTACAGACATGCTCCCGGGATCCATGGTGGACTTCCTTGACTTTGAGGACAAGAATGCCGAGGCAGAGGAGCAGGGACTTGAGCCTGCAACAGGAAAGAGAGTGCTTCTGGGTATCACAAAGGCCTCACTTGCAACTGATTCCTTCCTTTCGGCGGCTTCTTTCCAGGAGACTACCCGGGTTCTTACAGATGCTGCCATCAAGGGTAAAGTCGATAAGCTGGTAGGTCTGAAAGAAAACGTTATCATCGGTAAGCTGATCCCGGTAGGAACAGGTATCCGACAGTATCGTAATCTGAAACTGGATACAGATGTGACTGCATCACCTGTTATTGAAGAGGATATGGATGAAGAAGTTACTGTAATCGGAAATACAGAGGATGAAGTACTCACCGAAGAAAACGTGGATGAAGAGATCCTTGATGAGATCGAAGAAGAAGAGGAGCTGATCGAGGAGCTTGAGGAGACTGAATAAGATTCAGGATCATATAACTTATGAAAACTTTCCGCTTCATGCTGAAGGGGCTGTCGGGATCATGAAAAATAACATCGGAAAGTTTTGTCTTGCGGCCGGCACTTTGAATTTTCAAGTGTCAACGCCGAAAATTCATTAGTACCGCTGACTGCAAGACAGAAGCGGGAGCGCTCTGACGATGTATTTTTCGTGATCACAAATGTTCAGAGATGACATGTGGGAAGTTTTCGTAACTTAATAATAAAGCTGGCGTATATTGAACAGTGATCGTAAACACTGCCATATATGATATGTATCCACATTGCAGGAACACTCATATATGGCAGTGTTTTGTTTGTATCATAGGAAACTACGGATTTCTTCTTGTGAAAAGTTTGCTCTGCGAAATTGTTACAATTTTGTGGTCGATTGTATTAAATGTGTAATAATTCACTATTGAATAATGATTCAATTCTAGTTATGATATAAGAATAATGAAGATACTATGCTGTTCTGCAGGGATTCGGCTTGGAGGATGTCAGCTGAAGCTGACCCGAATCACGCGCCAAGTCTCGCGAACGAGACTTGTAAGATTTGGAGCGGTATTTATCTGATCACAGTAAACACTTTTCCGGAACTGCCGGAAGAGGAATTATGCATTATTTATGAAAGAGACCGGATATATCCCATGAGCACAGATGACAGACAGATCATGGAACATGAATTAAAAAAAGAAACGCGGAAAAAGCGAAAACGCCGTCCGTCGGAGGATGCTTCTCCGGTAAGAAGAACATCGGGAAGCAGGACGTCAGAAAGCAGGAGAACGGGAAGCAGGATGCCGGAAAGAAAGACGTCCGAAGGAACCGGGCCGGCTGTTTCGAAGACCGGGAGAAATATGGCCAGACGCCGTCGTCCGTCAGATGATGCGGAAATACGCTTATCCGGAGAAGGTACTGTAAAGCTCGGTCGATCAGAAGAAGGCTCAAAGACAGCAGCTTCCGGAAATGGTACGGTAAAGCGCCGCCGTCGTCCGTCGGCGGAAACTTCATCCGAAAGAAAAACGTCGGGAAGAACTGTAGAAAGCGTGAAACGCCGCAGACCGTCAGATGATACGGATGTACGCGTATCCGGTGAAGGTAGGGCAAAGCGCCGAAGAACAGAAGAAGGCTCAGTGGCGGCAGCTTCTGAGAATGGTAAGACAAAGCGCCGCCGATCTGCAGATGCTGCCGAAAGAGGTACCTCCGCCGACCGGAACGAAAGAAAGCGCCGTACCCGGTATGAAGAAAACGATACGGATGTCCTGGATACCTCCAAAGAAAAAAAGGATGCAGCCAGAGCTGAAAGAAAAGCTGCAAAGGCGGAGGAAAAGGCAGCCAGAGCCGAGCGAAAAAGGCAGGAAAAAGAAAGATTTGCCCGGGAACTCGATCCCGTAAAAGAAGCAGCACGCCGCAGAAATGTAATAAAGAAATACGCAAAGACCGCTGCAGGTACATTTGTGGTCATAGTTGCAGTTCTTATCGCATGGCTTATCATGAAGCCTATTAAAACACGGGCAGCATGGAATGAAATAGAAAATTCATCCTCTGTCGCGGAAACGGAGGTCTCGATCGTAAATCCCGAGCGGGAGGATGGATCAGGTCAGGCAGGATGCGTTCAGGTCACAGGATCGAAGAATATTTCCTATGATGCTCCCGGATGGCAGCATGATGAGAACGGATGGTGGTATGCCTGTGACGAAAGCACCTGCTATGTAAACGGATGGCAGACGCTGGATGATCAGCAATACCATTTTAATGCGGATGGCTATCTGGATACCGGATGGGTAGCACTGGGCGGACAGGGATACTATTTTGACGAAGATGGAGTCTACGATCCGAATAAAGATGCTTCCAAACTGGTAGCGCTGACATTTGACGACGGTCCGGGAGAGTATACTAACAGACTGCTTGATATTCTGGAAGAGAATAATGCAGTAGCCACGTTCTTCATGCTTGGCGAATGCGTTGATGTTTACGGGGAAGATGTTATTCCGAGGATGATCGAAATGGGCTGCGGAATCGGCAATCATTCATATGATCATTCTGATATGAGTACGCTGTCTACCAGCGATTGTTTAAAACAGTTTCAGGAGACAGATGCGTTGATCGGTCAGTACAATAACGGTCAGGGAGCCAGCTATATCCGCTTCCCATATGGAAGCTATACGGAAGAGGAGCTGGCCGCGATTGATAAACCGAGCATTTACTGGGATCATGATACTCTCGACTGGAAGATCACTCACGCCACCACACTTGCGGGAAATGTAGAGGAAGAAATGGAAGGCGGAAATATCGTCCTGATGCATGATATACATGAATGGTCTGTAGAGGCAGTGGGAATTTATCTGCCTAAGCTGGTACAGGAAGGATATGAGTTCGTTACCCTTGATGAGCTTGCTGCGGCGAAAGGATATTCCCTGGAGCCAAATACCACATACTTCGGATTCACTGATTACCTTATACAGAATGGAAGCGTGGATGACAGCAACAGGTAAAAGCGTTAGAAATGGCAAGACTTTTACCACAGCTTTGGTTGTGGTAAAGGTCTTTTTTTATGCCCTCGTCATGCAATAAGTGAGATTTGGAGGCACGAATGAATATTTTTTCCATATTTACATTACTCGGTGGACTGGCGTTTTTTATCTACGGCATGAATCAAATGTCCCATAGCCTGGAGATCATTGCCGGTGAAAGAATGGAAGCTATTATAAATAAGCTTACAAGCAATCGTTTTCTGGGATTACTTCTGGGGTGTGTAATCACAATAGCAATTCAAAGTTCATCCGCTGTAACGGTTATGCTGGTCGGTCTTGTCAACTCAGGGCTCATGGATCTTTCTAACACGGTCGGAGTTATCATGGGCTCCAATATTGGAACAACAGTCACAGCTTGGATTATGAGCTTGATCGGCATTTCAAGTGAAAACATCTTCGTACGGATGTTGAAGCCGGAATCGTTTGCTCCTCTGCTTGCATTCATCGGTATTGCCATGATCATGCTTGCCAGGCATCCTAAAAGAAAAGAAATTGGTAATGCTTTTGTTGGATTTGCGGTTTTGATGTTTGGCATGATGTTGATGAGTAGTTCGGTGGCGCCGCTTGCCGACAGTCCTGCGTTTACAAAACTATTGACCGCATTTAAAAATCCGTTGTTAGGTGTACTTGCAGGATTGATCGTTACGGCTATTATACAGAGCTCTGCTGCAAGTATAGGTATGCTTCAGGCTTTGTCAATGACAGGAGGAATTACATTTGGTATTGCGATACCGATCATTATGGGACAGAACATCGGAACCTGTGCAACAGCATTACTTTCCAGTATTGGTGTTAACAGAAACGCAAAAAGAGTAGCCGCTATTCATTTGTCATTCAATCTGATCGGTACCGTGGTTTTTATGATTATCTACAGTGCGCTTCATTTTTTTCTGGATGACGCATTTCTCAATTTAAGAGTAACTCCTGTAGAAATTGCCATGTGTCATAGCATTTTCAATATATCAACTACGATCCTGCTTCTGCCATTTTCTAAAATGCTTGTCAGGATTGCCGAAGGGGTCATAAAGGAAGATGTTGTTCCTCAAATCGCATTCCTTGATGAAAGACTTTTTCACACTCCCTCTATTGCCGTGGGAAAATGCAATGCTTTTGCAAATGAGATGGCAGAATCAGTACAGTTCGCTGTTCATCTGGCTATTGAAAACTACTTTGACTATGAAGAAAACAATGGGCGCGCAGTTAGTGAACTCGAAAGCAGAATCGATACATACGAAGATCGATTGGGAACTTATCTGATAAAGCTCTCTGGAAGCAATAATACACAAAGAGATAAGCGGCGGATTGCTAAGATGCTGCATTCCATAGGAGATTGGGAGCGCATCAGCGACTATGCCCGGGACTTAACAAAAAGTTCTATGGAGATCAAAGAGAAAAAGCTGGAAATTTCCGAACAGGCAAAAGAGGAACTAAGAACACTTTCGAAAGCAGTTGAGGAGATCGTATCAATAACCACTGATGCCTTTGCCCATTCTGATGTAGAACTTGCCACAAGAGTTGAGCCGTTGGAGCAAGTGATTGATCTGTTAGTAGGAAAATGCAGGGAGAACCATATACATAGACTCCAGGACGGCGAATGTACACTTCAACGAGGATTTGTTCTTGCTGATACACTAAACAGTTATGAAAGAATATCCGATCATTGCTCGAATATCGCAATCGCCATACTGGAGGAAGGCAAAGAGAAATTCAGTCCTCATGAATATATGCAGCATGTAAAATCCGGTGACGATCCTGGTTTTCAGAAACTGTTCCAGGAATATCAGGCGTGTTATTTATCCTCAGTGTGAGAAGATTCCCCGCTTCTTAAGCAAAGCGCAAAGTCCGGTTCGTTCCCCTCAAGATTGAGGGGAGCGAACCGGACTTTGTTTTCCTGATTATAGGAGAGTTCGTTGATTTCTTAATGAATCATGCCTTTTTTGCCAGCTGTTCACGTTTACGGAGACGTGAATCCAGCTGTCTCTTTCTGATGCGGAGACTTTCCGGCGTGATCTCGAGAAGCTCATCCTGATCAATGAACTCCAGAGCTTCATCAAGGGAAAGGATCTTCGGAGGCGTCAGTGTCAGAGCCTCGTCTGCGGAGGAAGAACGGGTGTTTGTAAGGTGCTTTGTCTTGCAGACATTAAGCTCGATGTCTTCCACCTTTGCACACTGTCCGATGACCATACCTGCATAGACCCGGACGCCTGGTCCGATGAACAGCTGTCCTCTCTGCTGTGCCTGAAAGAGTCCGTACGCTACGGAAACTCCTGTCTCGAAAGCGATCAGTGATCCCTGCTTACGATAGGATATATCTCCCTTATAAGGACCGTAGCCATCGAAAATGGTGTTCATGATTCCCGTGCCTTTAGTCATGGTAAGGAAGTCTCCCCGGAAGCCGATCAGACCCCTTGACGGAACGGAGAACTCAAGCCGGCTCGTACCATCGGAGCCCATACTCATTCCCTGAAGCTCTCCCTTACGCTCACTGATCCTTTGTATAACGGAACCGGAGAATTCCTCGGGAACGTCGATGTAAGCTATCTCCATCGGTTCCAGAAGTTTTCCGCGTTCATCCTTTTTATATATGACTTCCGCACGGCTTACGGCGAATTCGAAGCCTTCGCGGCGCATGTTTTCAATCAGTACGGAAAGATGCAGCTCGCCCCGGCCGGATACCTTGAAGCAATCGGCAGAATCAGTTTCTTCCACGCGAAGACTTACATCTGTGTTCAGCTCGCGGAACAGGCGG
>OCVV011330466.1_pt1 | contig 21869 bp, 18 predicted proteins | sample 1539721 | NCBI WGS metagenome assembly OCVV01 (sample SAMN02144230, study PRJEB22623) | gut metagenome | biome: sheep rumen | host: Ovis aries | place: New Zealand
CGGAGGGATCAATTTCTATTCGCGAGCTGAGATAAAGGATATACTGGCTTATCTTAAAGTCATCGATTCCGGAATAGACGATCTTTCCGTACAGAGGATAGTCAATGTTCCGAAAAGATCCATAGGTAATGCAACACTTGAAAAGGTCAGGGATTACGCGGAGAGCAGGGATAAGTCTTTGTTTGCCGCAATGTGCGAAGCGCGTGATATCCCCGGACTTGGAAAGGCGGCATCAAAGCTTTCTGTTTTCACCGATCTGATCGGTGTGCTCAGGGCTTACAGGGACAATGCAACACTTGGTGAGCTTATTTCACAGATAATAGAGCTTACGGATTATGAGGAGTACCTGAAGGATCTTGATGAGGAAAAAGCAGATGACCGTATAGGGAACGTTAACGAGCTTGTAAGTAAGGCAGTAGCCTTCTCCGAAAACAGACCGGATGCCACTTTATCCGATTTCCTTGAGGAGGTCGCTCTGGTAAGTGATCTTGATAATGCGGATATGAATTCCGAAAGGGTCGTTCTTATGACTCTTCATTCCGCCAAGGGACTTGAGTTTCCGGTCGTATATCTTACGGGAATGGAGGATGGATTATTCCCGGGGTATCTGTCCATATCCTCCGGTGATGAGGAGGATATCGAGGAGGAGCGCAGACTTGCTTATGTCGGTATGACAAGGGCTGAAAAGGAGCTTTTCCTGACATGTGCGAAGGCAAGGATGCTAAGGGGAGAAACTCAGTTTAATCCCGTGAGCAGATTCATTAACGAGATCCCCTCCGAATATCTTGACGGATATATTCCAAAAAAGAGAAAGGATACATATGAGGACAGATCCGATATCGGAGGATTCGGCTCTTTGGGCGGCTCATATATAAAGCCCGTGTATCCGAAGAACTCTTTTGTATCCCTCGGAATACAAAAGGGTTCGGAAAGAGTCAGCGCACCCGCGGCCATAGATTATCAGGTCGGGGACAGGGTCAGACATTTTAAGTTCGGAGCCGGAACCGTTACGTCCATAGTGAAGGAACCGCGTGATCATAAGGTTACGGTTGATTTTGATGCCCACGGAACAAAAGTTATGTATGCTTCCTTTGCAAAACTTGTTAAGGAGTGATATACTTAATTGATTTTGAGTGAAATGAAGGGCCAAGAGCCCCGTACTTAACAGCTGATTTTTAGAAAGGCGGTATATATGAGTTGTAAGAACGCATGTAAGAAGGATGCTCTTAAGAATAAGATCGGTATCGATCTTGACCAGCTTAAGGATTTCGGCGGCTCACAGGCTGCCAGAGTTGCAGAGCTTGCAGCAGCTGCCGGACTTGGAAACTTTATGGCTAAGTCCGCAAGTGATGAAGAAGATGAAAAGAAGTCCAATATCGGACTTATCATTTTCGCGATCGTCGGCATCATCGCTGTGGGATGCATCGTAGGTTATCTTGTGTATCGTCATTTCAGCCCCGATTATCTCGAGGATTTTGATGACGAATTCGAAGATGACGATTTTGAGGACGAGGATTTCTTCGCAGACGAAGCGGATAACTGATCATGAAGAGAGGCCAGATTGTCGAAGGATGGGTAGAAAGCTGTGATTACCCCTGCAGAGCGCGTGTAAAGTGCGATGAGGGGATTGTTACAGTTAAAAATGCTCTTCCCGGACAAAAGGTCGTGATCCGTATCGGAAGAAGTCACGGAGAGAGAGCAGAGGGCTCTCTTGTTGAAGTTAAAAACCGCAGTACACTTGAGACAGGCAGGATATGCGCACACTTCGGGGAATGCGGAGGTTGCGCATATCTTTCTATGTGCGGAGAAGATCAGGTTGCCCTGAAGGGGGATCAGATCGTCAGACTTCTTGCCGGAAGGATTCGTGAGAGCAGCGAAAAATACGGGCGTGCTCCTGCGTGGGACGGGATCAAGTCTTCTCCCGAAATGTACGGATACCGTAATAAAATGGAATTCACATTCGGCAACGACCGGATAGGCGGAGAGCTTAACGTCGGGCTTCATAAAAGAGGTGCATTCCATGATGTGCTTGATGTCAGCGACTGTCTTATAGTCGATGAAGATTACAGAAGGATCCTGACAAATACAAGGGATTTTTTCAGAGAAAGGGATATACCCTTTTATCACAGAAAAGATCACAGCGGATATCTCAGGAACCTCATGGTCCGGAAGGCTGCTCATACGGGAGAGGTCCTTGTATGCCCCGTTACTGCTTCGTCAAAGGCATGGGGGACGGATGACAGCGGGCTTTTGAAGGATTACTGCGATATGCTTACCGGCATTTCGTACGACGGGAAGCTTACCGGAATAGTTCATATAATATGTGATACTTTATCCGATGCCATAATCGCGGACTCTTCCGAGGTTTTATACGGTCAGGACCATATAAGTGAAACGCTTCTGGGACTTACTTTTAAGATAGGACCGTTTTCGTTTTTCCAGACCAACACCTACAGTGCCGAGGTACTTTACCTGCTTGTAAGGGATTATGTGTCCATGTGCGACGGCGGCGCCGGAGGAAAGACCGTATTTGATCTTTACAGCGGGACCGGCACCATTGCCCAGATAGCTGCAAAGGCTGCGGGAAAAGCCGTAGGGGTGGAAATAGTTCCTGAGGCTGTTGAAGCCGCCAGGGAAAACGCCCGTTTCAACGGGATAGATAATTGTGAATTTCTGTGCGGAGACGTGCTTAAGGTTCTTGACGAGATAGAGGAAAAGCCCGATCTGATAATACTAGATCCGCCAAGAGACGGGATACATCCTGAAGCACTTCCCAAGATAATCGCTTACGGAGTGGATCATATTATCTACATATCCTGTAAGCCGACTTCGCTTGAAAGGGATCTGGGTCCCTTGCTGGATTCCGGATATGAGATCGTAAGATATGCATGTGTGGATCAGTTCCCCTGGACCAAAGAGGTGGAAACCGTCATGCTCCTTAAGAAGGCAGAATAAAAATTTATATATAAGAAACAGACCGGGCAATGAAGCCCGAAAGCTCAGAAAGGAAGATTCAATATGAAAAGAACAGACATCCATCGAATCCTCATTATCGGATCCGGCCCGATCATAATAGGTCAGGCATGCGAATTCGACTATTCAGGAACTCAGGCCTGTAAGGCACTGAGAAAGCTTGGCTATGAGATCATCCTAGTCAACTCCAATCCTGCGACCATCATGACAGATACTGAGACGGCGGATGTCACATATATCGAACCTCTCAATGTAAAGCGTCTTACTCAGATAATCGAGAAGGAACGCCCCGATGCACTTCTTCCCAACCTTGGAGGACAGTCGGGCCTTAACCTTTGCTCCGAGCTTGCTCAGGCAGGGGTTCTCGAAAAATACGGAGTAAAGGTTATCGGTGTCCAGGTTGATGCCATCGAAAGAGGCGAAGACAGGATCGAGTTCAAGAATACAATGGATGAGCTCGGAATCGAGATGGCACGTTCCCAGGTTGCATATTCCGTGGACGAGGCTGTTGAGATAGCAGGAAAACTCGGATATCCTGTAGTCCTCAGACCCGCTTATACCATGGGCGGTGCAGGCGGCGGACTGGTTTACAACGTGGAAGAGCTTAAGACCGTCTGTGCAAGAGGTCTTCAGGCTTCAATGGTTCACCAGGTGCTTGTTGAGGAATCGGTCATCGGCTGGGAAGAGCTCGAGCTCGAGGTTGTAAGAGATTCCACCGGAAAGATGATCACCGTATGCTTCATCGAAAATATCGATCCCATGGGTGTTCATACCGGAGATTCGTTCTGCTCTGCACCCATGCTCACCATTTCCCAGGAGGTTCAGGACAGACTTCAGAAATATGCCTATGCCATAGTTGATAAGGTACAGGTCATCGGCGGATGTAACTGTCAGTTTGCACATGATCCCAAGACCGACCGTATCATCGTTATAGAGATCAATCCCCGTACATCAAGATCCTCCGCTCTTGCTTCCAAGGCTACAGGATTCCCCATCGCTCTTGTATCCGCAATGCTCGCATGCGGACTCGATCTTAAGGATATCGAGTGCGGTAAGTACGGCACTCTTGATAATTACAAGCCCGACGGAGATTATATCGTAATCAAGTTCGCAAGATGGGCATTTGAAAAATTCAAGGGAGTATCTGACCATCTCGGAACCCAGATGAGAGCAGTCGGTGAGGTCATGAGTATCGGTAAGACCTACAAGGAGGCTTTCCAGAAGGCTATCCGTTCTCTTGAAAAAGGAAGATACGGACTCGGATATGTTAAAAATTTCCACGAGATGAGCCTTGATGAGCTCAGAAAAGAGCTTGTAAATCCCACATCTGAAAGACAGTTCATCATGTATGAAGCTCTCCGTAAGGGCGCAAGCGTTGATGAGCTTCACGAGATGACTAAGATCAAGAAGTACTTTATCGAGCAGATGAAGGAGCTTGTAGAGGAAGAAGAAGCGATCATCGCTTCTTCAAAGGGTAAGGTACCTGATACCGAAATGCTTACACAGGCAAAGAAGGACGGATTCTCAGACAAGTATCTGTCACAGATCTGTGAGGTTCCCGAAGAAGATATCAGAAATGCACGCGAGGCAGCAGGCGTTACGGAAGGCTGGGAAGGCGTTCACGTAAGCGGCACCAAGGACAGTGCATATTACTATTCAAGCTATAATATCGAAGACAGGAGCACCGCTACCGATAATCCCAAGAAGGTCATGATCCTCGGCGGCGGCCCCAACCGTATCGGACAGGGAATCGAGTTCGACTATTGCTGCGTACATGCTGCATTTGCGCTTAAGAAGCTCGGTTATGAGACTGTTATCGTTAACTGTAACCCTGAGACCGTATCAACCGACTATGACACATCCGACAAGCTTTATTTTGAGCCTCTTACTCTTGAGGATGTTCTCAGTATCTACAGAAAAGAAAAGCCCGTCGGTGTCATCGCGCAGTTCGGGGGACAGACTCCTCTCAATCTTGCTGCAGACCTTAAGAAATACGGTGTCAATATTCTCGGAACGACTCCCGAGACCATCGATATGGCAGAGGACAGAGATCTGTTCCGCGATATGATGGACAGACTTCAGATCCCCATGGCAGAGTCCGGAATGGCATCGGATGTCGAAGGTGCCAAGGAGATCGCTCACCGCATCGGATATCCCGTTATGGTACGTCCTTCCTATGTCCTCGGCGGAAGAGGAATGGAGGTTGTACATGACGATGAGCAGATGGATGTATATATGGCAGAGGCTGTCGGCGTAACTCCCGACAGACCGATACTTATAGACAGATTCCTTCACAATGCCACCGAGTGTGAGGCAGATGCGATAAGCGATGGCGAGAATGTATTCGTTCCCGCAGTCATGGAGCATATCGAGCTTGCAGGTATCCATTCCGGAGACTCCGCATGTATCCTTCCTTCAAAGCATCTTACCGACAAGCAGGTTGAGACCATTAAGGATTACACCAGAAAGATCGCAAAGGAAATGCATGTTGTCGGTCTCATGAATATGCAGTATGCCATCGAGGATGATGTTGTATATGTACTTGAGGCTAATCCCAGAGCATCACGTACTGTTCCCCTTGTTTCCAAGGTATGCGACATCAACATGGTAAGACTTGCAACACAGATCATGATGAGCTCCATCACCGGAGATCCTTCACCCGTTCCCAATCTTAAGGACAGGGTTATCCCATACTACGGAGTCAAGGAGGCGGTATTCCCCTTCAATATGTTCCCTGAGGTTGACCCGCTCCTCGGACCTGAGATGCGTTCAACAGGTGAGGTCCTCGGTCTTTCCGAGAATGTCGGAAAGGCATTCTATAAGGCAGAAGAGGCGACCAAGACTGAGCTTCCTCTTTCCGGAACCGTACTTATCAGCGTGAACCATAATGATAAGCCTTATCTGCTTCCCATCGCACAGAGCTTTGCGGATGACGGATTCAAGATTCTTGCAACAGGCTCCACATACGAGAAGATAAAGGAAGCAGGAATCGAATGTGAGCGTATCAACAAGATATTCGAGGGACGTCCCAATATCGTTGATGCTATAAAGAACGGACAGATCGACCTGATTGTTGATACTCCCAGTACCAAGAAGGATGATGTCAGCGACAGCTACATCCGCCAGAATGCGATCAAGCATCACGTGCCTTACATAACCACCATTGCCGGTGCAAGAGCTACAGCCGAGGGTATCAAGGCAGAGCTTTCCGGTGAGGGAGTACATGTACGTTCGCTTCAGGAATATCACGCAATGATAAAATAATGCATGTTCTAAAGTAAGATCATTTATTACCGGTGTCCGCTTTAAAAACGAGGCACCGGTAAGTGTTTTAAGAGATAAAGGAGGCCGCGGGTGGAAGAGAAGGAACTGAATGTATCGGAAGAAGAGATCGAATACGAAGAAGAGATAAGGTCCATCATATTAAGTGGCCTGTCCGATGAAGAACTGTCCGAGCGGCTGTATGATTACCATGAAAAAGATATCGCCGATGCAGTAGAAGAACTTGATGAAGATGCACGTAAGCATGTGTTCGATGTTATCGGTGAGGAACGTGCGGCCGAGATAATCGCATATCTGGAAGATTCCCATGAGATACTGGCAGACATGCCTGCACAGGAAGCTGCAAAGCTCCTTGAAAACATGGACTCCGACGATGCTGTAGACATTCTTGAAAACATGGATGACAAGACGGCAGAGTCCATTGTGGGAATGATGGATCAGGAATCCGGAGAGGATATCAAGCTGATCCGTTCCTATGAAGATGACGAGATCGGAAGCCGCATGACTACCAACTACATCGTTATCAGGAACGACCTCGACATAAAGGCTGCCATGAAGGAGCTTGTCAGACAGGCCGGTGATAACGATAATATCATGACCATATATGTCACCGATGAGAAGGATGTCTTCTACGGTGCCATCGACCTGAAGGATCTGATAGTTGCAAGAGACACCACCGATCTTTCGGATGTCATCATAACTTCATATCCTTATCTTACCGATCACGAAAAGGTCTCAGAATGTATTGAGAGAATAAAGAGCTACTCCGAAGACTCCATCCCTGTTCTGAACGATGACGGATTTATTCTCGGAGTCATCACCTCCCAGGACATCGTAGAGGCCGTGGATGATGAACTCGGTGAAGACTATGCAAAGCTGGCAGGTCTCTCCGAAGAGGAGGATCTTAACGAAAAGACCTCCGCATCCATAAAAAAGCGTATTCCATGGCTTATTGCACTGCTTCTTCTCGGAATGCTCACATCAACTCTTGTAGGAGCATTTGAAGGGGTTATTGCTACGATCCCGGTAGTCATAGCATTCCAGTCCCTGATCCTTTCCATGTCAGGTAATGTGGGAACGCAGTCCCTGGCTGTTACGATAAGAGTGATCGCAGATGAAAACCTTACCGCTGCAGATAAGGTAAAGCTTGTTTTTAAAGAGAGCAGAGTTGGACTTGGAAACGGGCTTATTCTCGGACTGATATCCGTTCTTGTCGTAGGTATTTATATACATTTTGCAAAGGGGGAGGCCTGGAATTATTCCGTGACGGTTTCTCTTTGTGTGGGATTTGCGATGCTTGTTGCCATGCTGGTCGCTTCGATCACTGGAACCATAATCCCGCTGTTTTTTAACAAAATTAAAGTGGACCCTGCCGCGGCATCGGGTCCGTTCATCTCAACGCTTAATGATATTTTGGGAGTTGCACTGTATTACGGGCTTTGCTGGTTTTTACTGATACAGGTCTTTAGCATAGGAGCATGAAGGTTGGATGGCTGGACATAGGCATTTATCTTTTCCGGTGTGCGGTCTTTTTCGAGCAAGTCAAAATATCTGTAGAGCATCTGGGTTCCGTTTTCCAGTATGAAATAATGTCTTATATACGGAACCAGAAGTATGAGAAGCAGTACCATAAGTGCGGCAAGAGGCATATAGCCTGTGATACATATTCCCATGAGTGTCATAACGGTCATGAGAGCAAAGGTCATGGTCACGATCAGGTGAATGAATCTTTCATGCTGAAAAAAACCGATCTGGGTCAGGGCCTGTTTTCTGAGGACGGAGAGCTCCTCCGAAGAAAATTCACCTTTTTCGGCTCTTTCGGAAATGTCCTTCAGATATGCCATATAACTTAACAGTCTTTTTTCCATGATTCATCACCTCTCCTGATAAGGGTATCGTACCGTTATTCAGATTATATCACCGGGCAGATGTATGGAGGCTGTTTTATAAAAGCTTTTTTATTGATTTTTTTAGGATTTACATTTGGAGAATATGGGCTTTTCAGATCTGTATCCTGCAAAAGAAGAAGATTCGGCTTATCTTATCCCTTACGAAAGCTACTACGCTCTCGGAAAAAGAGGGATCATTTATGATATTGACAATACGCTCGTTGAGCACGGGGCTCCTGCCACTGAGAAGAGTATCGGGCTTTTTAAAAAGCTGAAGTATATAGGCTTTGATACCGTGCTTTTATCCAATAACAAAGAGGAACGCGTAAAACCTTTTGCGGATGCAGTCGGTTCCAAATACATTTGCAAAGCCGGGAAGCCTTCAAAAAAAGGGTATCTTAAGGCGATGGAGGTAATGGGCACGACACCTGAGACCACGCTCTTTATCGGTGACCAGATCTTTACGGATGTATGGGGTGCAAACAGGTGCGGTATAGAGACGATCCTTACAAAGCCCATCGATCCCAGGGAAGAAATACAGATAGTTCTGAAGAGAAGACTAGAATGGTTCGTACTTATGAGCTACAGGAAAAAGAGGAAGAATAAATGAATATCATTAACGGACATACCGAGATCGCGGGAGTTATCGGAAATCCCATCGGACATACTCTTTCCCCTTCCATTCACAATATGCTTGCGGAAGAGACCAGTTATGACCTTGCATATGCTGCTTTCCCGGTAAGTGACGGAATGCTAAAAAAGGCTGTTGAAGGAGCATTTGCCCTCGGGATAAAGGGACTTAATATCACCGTTCCCTACAAGCAGGATGTGATCGAATATCTGTCAGATATAGACCCTCTGGCAAAGAAAATAGGTGCCGTAAATACCCTCGTCAGGACGGATGCGGGTTATAAGGGTTATAATACGGATATGCCGGGACTATTAAGAGCCTTTGAAAGAGACGGAGTTGATATCTGCGATGAGGATATAATAGTGCTCGGTGCCGGAGGCGTTGCGAGGGCTGTTGTGATGCTCCTAGAAGAAAGCGGAGCAAAGAGTGTAACCATAATCAACAGAAACAGTGACCGCGCCGAGGAGCTTGCCGGAGCTGTTAACAGCATCAGCGGAAGGAATTTTGCCAGACCAATGTCCATAGGCAGCTACGGTATTTTGCCGGAGAGCGGGGATTATATCGTGATCCAGGCAACCAGCGTCGGTATGAGTCCGAATACCGGTATTGCTGTGATAGAGGATCCGGAGTTTTATAAAAGAGTCAGGACAGGCTATGATCTTATCTTTAATCCCAGGGTCACCAGGTTTATGGAACTTTGTGAGGAAGCCGGCGCAAAGAGCTATAACGGTTCGAGAATGCTCCTGTATCAGGGGATAATAGCATATGAATACTGGACCGGTAAGAAGATAGATGATGAGCTGGCTGACAGAGTATACGAAAAAGTATTTGCCTGATGGGAAGTAAGCATAAAAAAAACAGAGAATACAAAAAAGGGCCGCATCTGATACTGATCGGTTTTATGGGAAGCGGTAAGACATCCATCGGAAGAGGACTGTCCTATAAACTTCAGAGAGCTTTCTGTGATACCGACAGGATGATCGAAGCAAAAGAGGGGATGAGCATCTCGGAAATCTTTGCCGCTAAGGGCGAGAGTGCATTCAGGATGATGGAGACATGTGAGCTCAGATCCATCCGCGAAGACAGATCTCCGAAGATCTATTCGCTGGGCGGCGGAACACCCGTGCAGCTTCAGAACCAGCCTCTTATCAAAATGTGCGGAACGGTTGTTTATCTTCGCATAACCCCGGAGAGCGTATATGAAAGGCTTAAGGGGGACAAAACAAGGCCTCTTTTACAATGCGAGGATCCGCTTGGCAGGATAAGAAAGCTTATGGCTCAAAGGATCCCGGCATATGAAAGATGTGCGGACATTATTGTGGATACCGGTGATACGGACAGAGAAGATGTGATGAGAGCGGTTCTTGACAGGCTCAGGGATATCGGCTGGGAAATACCCGATGATGTAAAGGATGATCGCAGAAAGGACAGCATATGAAGATACTGGTCATAAACGGTCCCAATCTGAATTTTCTTGGGATCAGGGAAAAAAGCATTTACGGCGACAGGGACTATGATCATCTGATAGGGATGATAGAAGATTATGCCGGAAAGATCGGAGCTGAGATATCATTTTTCCAGTCCAATCACGAGGGTGCTATCATAGACAGGCTGCAGCAGGCGTATTTCGACCGTGAAGACGGCATCGTGATCAATCCGGGAGCATATACACATTACAGCTATGCTATACATGATGCCCTGAAGAGTCTCGAAGAACCCGTCAAGGTGGAAGTGCATATCTCGGATATACAGACAAGGGAAGAATTCCGAAAGGTATCCGTTACAGCTCCGGCATGTGATCATCAGATCTACGGAAAAGGATTTGAGGGTTATCTTGAGGCCATTGATTATATAATTGAACATAAAAAATAAATTTTGTTGAAATCCCGACTCTTTTAATGTAAGATATTCGAGGATTATTTTGGCTGCTTAGTATAGTAGGAGGTTTTAATTTATGATTTCTGCAGGTGACTTCAGAAACGGTATTACCATCGAACTTGATAATTCCGTTTATCAGATCATCGATTTCCAGCATGTTAAGCCCGGCAAGGGAGCGGCATTTGTCCGCACCAAGCTTAAGGACATCAAGAACGGTGGCGTTATCGAGCGTACCTTCCGTCCCACCGAGAAATGTCCTCAGGCTCATATAGATAGAAAGGATATGCAGTATCTGTACAAGGACGGCGATCTTTACACCTTTATGGATACAGAGACTTATGATCAGGTTCAGCTTTCCGGCGATCTTGTTGGCGATGCTCTCAAGTTTGTCAAGGAAAATGATATCTGTAAGGTATGTTCTCACAACGGTAATGCATTCTCAATCGAGCCTCCTCTTTTTGTAGAGCTCGAGATCACTGAGACTGAGCCCGGCTTCAAGGGCGACACCGCTACCGGTGCCAGCAAGCCCGCTATCGTTGAGACCGGAGCACAGGTTGCAGTACCTCTCTTTGTAGAGACCGGTGATAAGATCAAGATCGATACCAGAACCGGAGAGTATCTCTCAAGAGTATAAGCCCTTTCTTTCATAGCAATGCAGATCACAGCCATGCGGATGACGCGTGGCTGTTTTTTGTGTCCGGATCTTTCTCATGTTAACGGATCAATGTGACAGCCGAAGATAATGCTATGAAAGGATGATTATGGAAATAAGAGAATTCTCTGGAAATATGAAAAAAGCTTTGGAAAAGAAACTTGGAGACGGCTATACGGTCGAGGAGAAAACAATAAGCAAGAATAACGGTGTTTCTCTTGAAGCACTTGTGATTCGGAAGGATAAGATCAATCTGTCGCCTACAATCTATCTGAGGTCATATTATGAAAGATATACGGGCGGTGAAGGGCTGAAGTCCGTCAGTGAAAGCCTGCTTAGCGACTATTACAATGCTGTTCCGCCGCAAGGCATCGATATGGATTTTTATACCGATTACGAAAAGGTAAGAAAAGGATTGTTCTATAAGCTGATCTCAACCGAAAGAAACAGCGCCCTTCTTGAAGAAATCCCCCATATTCCTTTTCAGGACCTTGATATCGTGTTCTATTATTCTCTGGATACCGAAGGGATGCCCGAAGGAACGATCCTTGTAAGAAATAAGCATATGGAAATGTGGGGGATCGGTACCGAAGAACTGATGAAGGATGCAACGGCAAATTCTCCTCTCTCGATGCCTGCCAAATGCAGCAGGCTTTTGGATGTGATAAAGGAAATGAAACCGGAATCTGCGGAATTCATTAGTGACTATGATAATCTGCCTCCGATGTATATCATCAGTAACGAAAAAATGATAAACGGAGCTTCGGCTATTCTTTATCCCGGATTGCTGAGCGAATTATCGGATAAGCTGGGTTCCGGTCTTCTTATCATTCCGAGTTCTGTGCACGAAGTTATCGTCATTCCGGAAAACGGCATAGATGACCGGGACTATCTCAGGAAGATGATATATTGCATTAACAGAAGCCAGCTTGATCCCCAGGATATCCTGTCGGATACTCTGTACTATTTTGATGCGGAGACCGAAAAGATCACCGTGGCCTCATAAATACGGAGGCGGGAGCAAAGGCCTGCACACCGGATCCGGCTGCAAAAGGCCCAGGCAGGCTGCAAATGATATGGGCAGGCTGCAGGTGGCCTAAAACTTTACACTACGGACTATTTATGGTAAAATTCCAAAGATTGTAATAATTTTGTAACAAGTCGTCATTTGACCTGTTACGGACAATTTTTCGTGCAGCCGTAGTCTAATGGATAGAACGAAGGCCTCCGACGCCTTTAATGCAGGTTCGATTCCTGTCGGCTGCATATGGAGAATAGATGAACAAGGATTTTTACAAGAAAATAGTTCCGTTTGTTCAGAAGAATATAAAGATAGTCGCTCCTGTACTTCTTATCCTGGTATCTGCCATAGTGACGTATGTGGCTCTTTCCGCAAGGGACAGAAGAGCTCAGGCTCCCGAGGCTCCGGTTCAGGAGACAGTGATCACAGAGCCGACAGCTCCGGTTGTGGAAGCTCCGGCACCTGTAGTGCTTACGGAAAATACCGATGAGTCACTTTCAGATTTTTTCGGAGGCTATTATCTCTGCCTTTCAAACGGAGATGTAGACACACTCGAGACCATGCTTGATTCGCTTGAACAGCTTGATAAGCTCATTAAGGCTGAGCAGAGTCAGTACCTTGATTATGAGCTTTCAAATATCTATACCATTCCGGGATATGATGATTCCTCGGTGATAGCATTTGCCGTCACCAATGTGACATTTGATAAATATCCGGATAATCCGCTTCCTGCTTATGACGGTTTCTATCTCAAGAAGGATCAGGAAGGAAAATATATCATAATAAACGGTGAGCTTTCATCCGCCGAAAATGAGTATATTGCCGAAGCGCTGACCTGCGATGATGTTGTGGAGCTTGGGAACAGGATCACAGCGGATTATAATGATAAGATCACCGCAAAGCCGGAACTCCTTACATATATGAAAGAGCTTGATTCCATTGTGAGCCTTGAAGCCGGAGAAAAGCTTGCCGCACTGAATTCCGGAGAAGAGATAGAAATGCCCGAGATAGAGACTCCGACCGAAGAAGGTGAGGAAAACGACGTAAGGATGGCAACAGCCAATTCCAATGTAAACGTCAGAGTATCGGATTCCATGAATGCTGATACGATGGGACAGCTTCGCGGAGGCCAGTCGGTAGAGGTTACCGAGATCAGGGGCAACGGATGGTCACAGATCAATTACGAAGGCAAGGTCGGATATGTAAAGTCAGAATATCTTACCCTTGATATCGATATAAGTACCGTGGAGACCATCGGAACCGTTACCGCTACGGAAACCCTGAATATAAGGGCAACCGCAAGCACGGACGGAATGATAATGGGATCCTTCGCGAAGGGCACAACGGCAAGGCTTGTATCGGAAGAGAACGGATGGTGTGCAGTAGTCTATAATAACAAGGTGGTTTACCTGAGTTCCCAGTACCTTGAAATTGAACTTGATTAATATTTTTATGAGTCAGAAGGCTGAGCCTTCTGACTCATTTTTTTGGAAAGCTGATGCGCTATTTATATTTTCCCTGCCGTGGCAGATTTGTATAAAAAAATAATTGTATACATGTATTTGTGTATTTACTTTATCGATTTAAAGTGATATTATTTTTTTTGGTTTTGAATAAAACCGACTATTTGAAACAGTTTGCGACCAGCGCAACGAACCTAAGATTTAAGGAGGAGTTTATTTATGTCTTATGTTGACGAGATCTATGACAGAGTAGTAGCACAGAATCCCGCCCAGCCCGAGTTCCATCAGGCAGTTAAGGAAGTTCTCGAGTCCCTCAGGGTCGTTATCGAGGCTAATGAAGAGGAGTACAGAAGAGATGCTCTTCTTGAGAGACTTACCACTCCCGAGCGTCAGATCCTTTTCAGAGTTCCCTGGGTAGATGATAAGGGACAGGTTCAGGTCAACAATGCAATGAGAGTTCAGTTCAACTCTGCTATCGGACCTTACAAGGGAGGCCTCAGACTTCACCCTTCAGTTAACATCGGCATTATCAAATTCCTCGGCTTTGAGCAGATATTCAAGAATTCACTTACCGGTCTTCCTATCGGCGGAGGCAAGGGAGGATCTGATTTCGATCCCAAGGGAAAGTCAGACAGAGAGATCATGGCATTCTGCCAGAGCTTCATGACCGAGCTCTTTAAGTATATCGGAGCAGATACCGACGTTCCCGCAGGTGATATCGGTACCGGCGCTCGTGAGATCGGATTTATGTATGGACAGTACAAGAGACTTACAGGACTCTATGAGGGAGTTCTTACCGGAAAGGGACTTTCCTACGGCGGATCTCTTGCAAGAACCGAAGCTACCGGTTACGGACTTCTTTACATGACTCAGGAAATGCTCAAGTGCAACGGAATCGACATCGCAGGCAAGACCTGTGCTGTATCGGGATCAGGAAATGTTGCCATCTATGCTATCCAGAAGGCTCAGCAGCTTGGCGCAAAGCCTGTTACATGCTCTGACTCAACCGGATGGATCTATGATCCCGAAGGAATCGATGTTGCACTCCTTAAGGAGGTTAAGGAAGTTAAGAGAGCAAGACTTACCGAGTATGCAGCAGCAAGACCTTCAGCTCAGTATCATGACAAGGCTACCGAGGGAACCAATCAGTGGGAGATCAAGGTTGATATCGCTCTTCCCTGTGCAACCCAGAACGAGCTTAATCTTGACGATGCCAAGAAGCTTGTTGCAAACGGCGTTATCGCTGTATGCGAAGGTGCAAATATGCCTACCACTCTTGAAGCTACCAAGTATTTCCAGGAGAACAAGGTTTACTTTGTTCCCGGAAAGGCAGCAAATGCAGGCGGCGTAGCTACTTCAGCACTTGAGATGAGCCAGAACTCCGAAAGACTTTCATGGACATTTGAAGAGGTTGATGCAAAGCTTAAGAACATCATGGTTAATATCTTCCATAATCTTGATGATGCATCCAAGAAGTACGGACTTGAAGGCGATTATGTTGCAGGCGCTAACATTGCAGGCTTCCTCAAGGTTGCTGACGCAATGAAGGCTCAGGGTATCGTATAAGCTCCGAGTGATCTGAAAATATAAAAATGCCTATCCCGCAGACTTTATGTCTGCGGGATTTTTTTATGGCTGTCATGCGGCGGCTTTTGCAGAAAATACATCTTAAAATTCGGTAAAATGAAGTGTCCCGTCATGTAAAAAAAGAGCATTTTGTGGTATCATAAATAAGTATTTTTATGTATTGAAACGGGGTATCCGGTGGCAGCAGGAAATGTGATAACCGCATATGTTGACGGGTCGTTCAACGTAGAGACCGGAGTGTATTCTTTCGGTTGTGTTTTTCTGCCCGAGGACGGAACCGTAAGGGTTATGTGCGGAAGCGGAAATGATCCAGGGAACGCAAAGCAGAGGAATGTGACCGGTGAAATGCTCGGCGCAATGAATGCCGTTTTGTGCGCCATAAAGAGCGGTTACAAAGGGATAGATATTTATTATGACTATCAGGGTATAGAAGCCTGGGTTACCGGAGCGTGGAAGAGCAAGAACGATCTGACCAGGTCATACTCAATGGCCATGAGGGGCTGGATGAGTCATATAGACATAGGCTTTCATAAGGTTGAAGCCCATACCGGTGTGAAATATAACGAGATTGCCGACAGGATGGCTAAAAGAGGCTCCATGACGGTCGGGATACCTGAATGCCGCATGATAGAGGATATGGAAGAATGGACTCAGGAAAAGTGAGACTCAATAAGTATCTGGCTGAGTCCGGGATCTGTTCAAGACGTGAAGCGGACAGGCTTATTGAAGCCGGAAAGATCATCGTTGGCGACCATGTTGCCGTATTGGGGGAGATGGTATCTCCGGACGACAGGGTGGAATATGAAGGCAGAGTATTGAAGGGAATGGAGAAAACTGTCGTACTTGCCTTCTATAAGCCGAGAGGCGTTACAACATCCGAGAAGGATGCACATGCGGACAGGCTGGTAAGCGATTATATCGATTATCCTGTCAGAGTCACATATGCCGGCAGGCTCGACAAGGATTCGGAAGGACTGATCCTTCTTACGAATGACGGTGATCTCATAGACCGGATGATGAGAGGTTCAAATCGTCATGAAAAGGAATACCTTGTAACAGTTAACCGCGAAGTTACGGAAGAGATGTGCGAAAAACTCCGTACAGGTATTTTTCTTCCGGGACTCGGAGTTAAGACCAGGCCCTGCAAGGTTGTGATAAAGGACAAAAATACCATATCAGTTACGCTTACACAGGGGCTTAACAGACAGATCAGGAGAATGTGTGAGCAGGTAGGGCTTAAGGTCAGAAAGCTAAAGAGGATCCGGGTCATGTCCGTAACACTGGGAAATCTGAAACCCGGTGAATACAGGGAGCTGACAGGTAGTGAGATAGAAGGGCTGCGTCAGGCAAAATAATGGCAGATGAAGTTAAGATAAACAGAATAAAGGAACTGAACAGCATCCTGAAAAAGGCATCCGAGGATTATTATGCCAAGGATGAGTCTCCGCTCTCTGACAGAGAATATGATGCCCTGTATGATGAACTGGTTAAGCTTGAGGAGGAAACAGGCGTAATACTTGCGGGAAGTCCCACCCAGAATGTCGGTTACGAAGCGGTGGATGAGCTTCCCAAGGAAAGACATCCATCACCCATGCTTTCCCTTGGCAAGACGAAATCAAGGGAAGAGCTCGCACAGTGGCTCGGAGACCATGAAGGCGTCTTAAGCTGGAAGCTTGACGGACTTACGATCGTCCTTACATACGAAAACGGAGAGCTTGTAAAGGCTCTTACAAGAGGTAACGGAGAGATTGGTGAGGTCATAACACCAAATGCCAGGGTGTTCGATAATGTTCCCCTCAGGATCTCTTTTACAGGTGAGCTTGTAGTCAGAGGCGAGGCTGTTATCTCATATAAGGACTTTGAAAAGATCAATGCATCGATAGTTAACGATGCCGATAAATACAAAAATCCCAGAAACCTGTGCAGCGGATCGGTAAGACAGCTGGATTCCGGGATCACAGCAAAAAGACATGTCAGGTTCGTGGCATTTAATCTGGTTTCCGCAGAAGGGGCCGAAGAAACGATAATGGACTCTGCGGACGGAAGGCTTTCATTTTTGGAGTCGCTGGGATTTGAGGCTGTACAGAGGATGAAGGTGACTTCCGCTACTGTTGCGGATGCAGTTGCCGAATATGAAAAGAGGGTAGCTGATTATGAGATACCCTCCGACGGGCTTGTGCTGACCTATGAGGATATAAAGTACGGCATTTCTCTCGGAAGGACCGCAAAATCACCCAGGCATTCGATAGCATTTAAATGGGCGGATGAGACAGCGGAGACGACTCTCAGAGAGATCGAGTGGAGCGCCAGCAGAACGGGGCTTATCAATCCCGTTGCGATATTTGATCCCGTTGAACTTGAGGGAACAACCGTAAGCAGGGCCTCAGTCCACAATATCAGTATCGTTAAGGAATTAAAGCTTGGTATCGGTGACCGCATCACCGTATATAAAGCCAATATGATAATTCCGCAGATTGCGGAGAACCTTACGGGAAGCGGAAATCTTACCATTCCCGCCAGATGTCCTGTCTGCGGAGCAGAAACCGAGATAAGAGCACTTAACGAAGCCGAAAGCCTGTATTGTACCAATCCGGGCTGCGCCGCAAAACAGATCAAGACATTCTCACAATTTGTTTCCAGGGATGCATTGAATATTGACGGTCTTTCCGAGATGACTCTCGAAAAGCTGATAGATATGGGATTTATCAGGGAATTTGATGATCTTTTCCATCTGGACAGATACAGGGAGAAGATCGTACATATGGAAGGCTTTGGCGAAAGATCCTATTCCAATCTGGTGGAATCAGTAAAGACCGCATCAAGGACGACCCTTCCCAGATTTCTCTTCGGACTCGGAATTGCCGGAATAGGTGTTGCGAACGCCAAGGTTCTTGCAAAAGCCTATGGCCATGACATAGAGAAGATAAGGAAGGCCGATACTGCCGAGCTTTCTGCCATTGACGGCATCGGCCCCGTGATGGCACAGGCTATATGTGATTATTTTGCCTCCGGCGAGAATAACCGTATCGTAGATGATGTGCTGAAGGATCTTGATATCGAGATCCCGTCCGCATCCGGAGAACAGAATCTTTCGGGGCTGACCTTTGTTATCACCGGAAGCCTTGAACACTACGGAAACAGAAATGAACTGAAGGAAGAGATCGAAAACAGGGGCGGGAAGGTTGCAGGAAGCGTATCTGCCAAAACCACCGCGCTTATCAATAATGATGCTGCTTCGGCATCTTCCAAGAATAAAACAGCTAAAAGCCTTGGTGTAACGATCATCACCGAGGATGAATTCATAAATACATATTTGAAGGAGTGATCTATAAATGCCTATCAAGGTACAGAGCGATCTGCCTGCAAGACAGATCCTTGAAACTGAAAACATATTCGTGATGGATGAAAACCGCGCTATGCATCAGGACATAAGACCGCTTAGCGTGCTCATCCTCAACAATATGCCGGTGAAGCAGGATACGGAGCTGCAGCTTTTGAGAGCATTATCCAATACGCCGCTTCAGGTTGATGTAACATTCATGATGACATCAACACATGTGTCTCATAACACCTCTGCATCTCATCTGAATAAATTCTATGTCACATTCGATGATATCAAGGATCAGAATTTTGACGGAATGATAATCACCGGAGCTCCTGTTGAGGATATCTCCTTCGAAGAGGTTGATTACTGGGATGAAACGGTAAAGATACTCGACTGGGCGGATAAGCATGTAACGAGTATTTTCCATATCTGCTGGGGAGCACAGGCCGGTTTTTACCATTATTACGGGATCAATAAAAGGCAGCTTCCCGCAAAGCTTTTCGGAGTCTTCGAGCACAGAGTGCTGAACCGGAAGATACCTCTTGTAAGGGGATTTGATGATGTATTCCTGGCACCGCACTCAAGACATACGGATACTCCTTCCGAGGAATTGAAAAAATGTCCCGAACTGACTATCCTCGCGGAGTCGGATGAAGCCGGAGTATATCTTGCAATGGCAGAGAACGGCCATAAGATATTTGTTACGGGTCATTCAGAATATGACAGGATGACGCTTAAGAATGAATATGACAGGGATAAGGGTAAGAGAGATGATGTCAATATTCCGGTGAATTATTTCCCGAATGACGATCCGGAGCAAAGACCATTGCTCAGCTGGAGATCACACTCCAACAATCTGTACAGCAACTGGCTGAATTATTACGTTTATCAGATGACGCCTTATGATGTTAACACCATAGGAAAATAACATTTTCCGCATATATTATAAATGGAGGTTTATGTTATGAGTAAAAAGAGAAAGTCACTGAAGCAGATAATCCTGTTAAGAGTGCTTGTTGCGGTTGCATTGATCATTGTGATCATAACTGAATACAACATGAACAGACAGTCCGAACAGATAAAGAGCCTGTCAATGTCTCTTCTGGCACGTGACTCCGTGGCATATTCCCAGGAGATCAATAACTGGTGGAGCCTTATAAAGAGCAGGGTTGAGATGACTTCCGAGATGTGGAAGAGTTCTCCTTCCATGGATTATTCGCAGACCGGAAGACTTCTTGTTGCCCTTACCGAATCGGATCCCGATTCACAGGATATCTATATGGCATACGGAAATGCAGGCAGATTTATCGATGGCTCGGGATGGGTACCTGATGATTCGTTTGTGTTTACGGACAGAGTATGGTATAAGGGCGCTGTTGCGGCAAACGGAGAGATCTATACATCCGATCCTTATGTGGATGCATCTACCGGAAAAACATGTCTTGCCTGCTCGATACTTGTAAGAGAAGGCGTTGTTCTCAGCAGCGACATAGTATTCGATAAGATGCAGGAAAAGCTGGATAACTTTGAATCAAGCTCCGATGAGGTTAAGATCTATATAATCAATAAAGATACCGGAGACATTCTTCTCAGCAATGATGAAGCAACGGTCGGAACCGTTATGACAGACTCATCAGATCCTGTTCTGAAGGGACTTTCTTCCATATTCGGCAGCATGAATCTCGATCTTACATATGACACCGACAAGGTTCAGATAATAAAGACCGATCTCGGAAAAATGATGTATGTAGCTACTGCCATAGAGAATACTTCATGGGTGGTTGCAAGTGCCACACCGTACAGCTTCGTTATGGATCCGACGATCTCTTCACTGAATGTGAGCCTTATCATCACACTTATACTTCTTGCGATCCTTGCTGTATTCCTGTTCCTGACTATCAAGAAATATCTTGATCCCGTTTCCAATGTTACCGAGAAGATCGGTGATATTACCGGGGGAGATTTTACTACCGAATTAAAGCCTGAGGGCAATAATGAGATCACCACTCTCAGTGAGCAGCTGAACGGTTATATAGAGCGTATGAGAGGAATGCTGGTTCACATAACCGATATATCCGGTGAAATGTCGGAGAGCGCCGAGCAGTGCAGGGATATATCCGGTAACTTAAGTTCATCGAATGCATCACAGAGTGATTCCATTGAAAAGCTCAATGATCATCTCAGCAGCCTCAGCAGCTCCATAGATGAGGTTGCATCCGCAGCTACCGAGCTTGCCGGCGTATCATCCGGACTTGCAGTCAATTCCGATGAAGCAAGACAGTTGTGTTCTGAAACGGTAAGATCCTCCGAGGCCGGCAGAAATGAGATGAAGGGCATGACAGAGAGTGTTACGGTCCTTAACGAAACCGTAAGCGAGCTTACAGGAATCATCAGGACTACTGCAGAGACCGTGGATGAGATCAAGGGAATAACAAGTACCATAAGCGATATCTCTTCACAGACCAATCTGTTGTCACTCAATGCATCAATAGAAGCTGCAAGAGCGGGAGAGATGGGAAGAGGCTTTGCGGTTGTTGCAAGCGAGGTCGGTGCGCTTGCCAATCAATCATCCGAGGCTGCAGCGCATATTTCGACCCTCGTTGAGACCATCACCGCAAATATCGCGAATATAAACAAGAAGGCAGATGACTGTATCAAGGATATGGAGAAATGTCTTGCGGGCGTCAGCCGCTCCAATGAATCCTTTGAGTCGATCTACAACGATATCACAAAGGCTACCGGAGCAATTACCGATATTGCGGACGGAATCGGTAAGATCAATGATGTTGCAACGAGCAATGCCGCAGCGACCCAGGAGCAGGCTGCAACGGTTACTCAGATCCTTGAACTCAGTGAGACGCTTGTTCATGACAGTGCCAAGATCTCCGGTGAGACCGAAAATCTCGCTGATGTTTCAGAGGTGCTCCATGGATTCTCCAATGATATTGAAAATGATCTGAGAAGCTTTAAGCTGAGTTGATGATAAATGTCTGAAAGATGATCTAAGCTGAACTTATAAGATTTTTATTGAAATTAAAAGAAAAAACATGGCCGGAAGCAAATGCTTCCGGCCGTTTTTTATGTGCGCCTAGCGGCGCACGTTTCTAACGGGTTCAAGTCCCGAATCCGCCCGGTAGTGGGAAGGATATAGCCGAAGGCAAGGGTGTC
>OCVV011181951.1_pt1 | contig 21866 bp, 10 predicted proteins | sample 1539721 | NCBI WGS metagenome assembly OCVV01 (sample SAMN02144230, study PRJEB22623) | gut metagenome | biome: sheep rumen | host: Ovis aries | place: New Zealand
ATCACCGCGATCTATGATGCGGTTGTTTCCCAGCCGGAGGATCCCACACAGGAGGATTGTGTATTCCTGGGCTGGGCACTGAAGGACAGTGAGTCTCAGGATCCGGTGGCACTTCCGGATCATATGCCGGACACAAATCCGGTCTATGTGGCGCTTTGGCATCATCACACGCCCGGAGACAAGTGCCGGGAGAATATCGTCCAGGCAACCTGCGAAACGGACGGTAAGGTCGAGGAGGCGTTCTACTGTACAGGCTGTGGCGAAGAGCTTTCCAGAGTGATCCGGATGGTTCCGGCCTATGGTCATTCCTGGGGAGACTGGCAGGTGACATTTGCGCCCACCTGCAGTAAGGAAGGTTTGGAAGAACGGGTCTGCAGAAATGATCCGTCCCATACCGAAATGGAGGGAATCCCCATAAATCCGGATGAGCATGACTGGGGTCCGTGGACGGTAGTGAAGGAAGCAACGGAACTGGCAGAAGGCGAGGAGGAAAGAGTCTGTCAGGATAATCCCGAGCATAAAGAGACCAGAAAGATACCGACGAAGGATCATGAGCATAAACTGACGAAGGTTTCTTATAAGGATGCGACCTGTACCGAGAATGGAAATATCGAATACTGGATCTGTGACAGGGGCGATAATCCCTGTAACCGCTGCTTCGCGGATGTGAGCGCAGATGCGGATGACGAGATCAACATAGAGGATACCGTCCTTCGTGCCATCGGACATTCCTGGAATGACTGGGTTCGGACGAAGTACCCGACCTGTATGGCCGAAGGGCTTGACGAACGGACCTGCAAGAATGATCCGACGCATGTGGAGACTCGTATCATTGACCCGATACCGGATGCACACGAATTCACGGATTGGGTGCAGACGAAAGCACCCACCTGTACATCCAGGGGGGAAGAGGAACGTGTCTGCCTGAACAATGCAAATCATAAGGAAACAAGAACCCTCGCCATCGATCCGCAGGCTCATAACTGGGGAGAATGGACTATGGTCCAGGCGCCCACCTGCGCTGTGGCCGGTGTGGAAGAAAGAGTTTGCAGCTTAAGTGACAGCCATAGAGAAACAAGGGAAATCCCCATCGCATCGGACAGCCATGACTGGGGTGACTGGACGCTTCAAAAGGCTCCTACCTGTTCTTCCGAGGGTGAAGAGATCCGTATCTGTAAGAATGATCCGAAACATGTGGATAAACGAGCAGTTTCGATCGATCCGAATGCACATGATTTCGGAAAGTGGGAGGTGACAAAGCCCGCAACGGAAACCGAGGAAGGCCAGGAAACAAGGTACTGCAGCTATGATCCCGGTCATACCGATACCAGGATCATTCCGAAGAAGAGCCATGTTCACAAGCTGACCCGGATTCCTGCAAAAGCTGCTACCTGTATTGAAAACGGACATATTGAGTACTGGATCTGTGATCAGGGGGAGAATCCCTGTGGTCTGTATTTCCGTGACGCTGACGGGAAGATCCGGATCGACAGGGAGGATACGGTCCTTACTGCCACGAATCATGATTGGGGAGACTGGACGGTCACAAAGCAGGCCACCTGCTGTGAGAAGGGAGAAGAGACCAGAGTCTGCAAGCTGGATGCCACACATAAGGAAACAAGAGAGACGGACATGGATCCGAATGCCCATGACTGGGGACAGTGGAAGGTGACCAGGACCGCAACGGAGACGGAAGAAGGAGAAGAAACCCGTACCTGCCGGTACAACGAGGAGCATACGGAGACACGACTCCTTCCGAAGAAGGATCACGTGCATCAGTTGAAGCATGTGTATTCAAAGCTTGCAACCTGCGAGACGGACGGAAATATCGAGTACTGGATCTGTGATCAGGGAGAGAATCCCTGCGGACGGTATTTCAGGGACAAATACGGAAATCTTTCCATCGATAAGGAGGATACCGTGGTCCGTGCCACCGGTCACAGCTACGGAGACTGGATGCTGAAGAAAGCGCCCACCTGCGCACAGATGGGTGAAGAAATCCGTGTATGTTCCTTAGATCCGACCCATACGGAGTCTCGTCCGGTGGCAATCGATCCCAATGCACATGCATGGGGGGAATGGGTAGTGACGAAGGAAGCTACCGAACTGGAAGAGGGAGAAGAAACACGCACATGTAAGAATAATCCCGTTCATACACAGACTGTGACCATACCGAAGAAAGGACATGTCCATCAGCTGACCAGGGTCGAAGCAAAGGAAGCAACCTGTACGACGGACGGAAATCAGGAATACTGGATCTGTGACGAGGGAGAAAATCCCTGCGGAGGCTACTTTACGGATGCGGGAGGAAAGAACGAGGTTGATAAGAAGGATATCCTGATCCCGGTTACCGGTCATGATTACGGTGACTGGACAGTGACAAAGAAGGCTACCTGTGCTGCCGGCGGAGAGGAGATCCGGATCTGCCGGAATGATTCGGAGCATTTCGAAAAGAGACTGATCGCCGTTGATGATTCGGCACATCGTTGGGGAGCATGGGTTGTTACGAAGGAAGCTACGGAGACGGAGGACGGAGAGGAGATCCGGACCTGTCTGAATGACCCGACACATATCGATTCCCGAAAGATACCCAAGAAGGGGCATGTTCATCAGCTGACGAAGGTCAGTGCAAAGGCCGCTGACTGTCTGACAGACGGAAATATCGAATATTACATCTGTAATCACGGAGAAACCGCATGTGGAAGATATTTCACGGACGCCTTCGGAGAACATGAGATAAACGAAGAAGATATCGTGATCCACGCCACCGGTCATAATTTCGGTGACTGGATCCGGACAGAATCCGCAACCTGTGCTGCGCCGGGAGAAGAAACCAGAACCTGTCTGAATGATCCGACCCATACGGAGAAACGGCAGACTGCCATAAATAAAGATGCGCATGACTGGGGTGAGTGGATCGTAACGAAGGAAGCTACCGAACAGGAGGAAGGCGTGGAAACACGTACCTGCAAGAATGATCCGTCCCATAAGGAGACACGTGCGATCCCGAAGAAGGGACATGTGCACCATATGACAAGGATCCCTGCAAAACAGGCTTCCTGTACGGAGAGCGGAAATATCGAATACTGGATCTGTGATCAGGGAGAGAATCCCTGCGGACGTTACTTTACGGACGCCATCGGAACCAATGAGACGGACAGAGCGGCTACGGTGATCCCGGCTACCGGTCATATTTTCAGCGACTGGACACGCACGAAGACCCCCAACTGCTCGGAGGCCGGTGAGGAGATCCGGATTTGCCAGAATGATTCCAACCATATAGAGAAACGGGTGATCCCCATCGATGAAAATGCGCATAGCTGGGGCCAGTGGATCGTAACGAAGGAAGCTACGGAGACCACTGAAGGCGAGGAAATGCGTACCTGCCGAAATGATGCGACCCATACGGAGATCCGAAGCATACCGGTGAAGAATCACGTACATCAGCTGACGAGAGTGGATGCGAAGACGGCTACCTGTCTCACACCCGGAAATATCGAATACTATGTCTGTGATCATGGGGAAAATGCCTGCGGAAGATATTTCAAGGATGCATCAGGGAAGCTGGAAGTGCAGAAGGAAGAGATTCTGATCCCCGCTACCGGACATGACTACGGTGACTGGGTGGTAATGAAGGAAGCTACCTGTGCCGCAGGAGGAGAAGAAACCCGTATCTGCAGGCATGACTCGACACATAAAGAGACGAAGCTGATCCCCATTAACAGTTCCGCACATCGCTGGGGCAGTTGGTCCGTGACGAAGCAGGCAACCGAGACGGAAGAGGGTACAGAAACCAGAATCTGCCTGAATGATCCTTCTCATGTAGAGGAAAGGACGATTCCGAAAAAGGATCATGTCCACGTGCTGACGAAGGTGGATGCAAAGGCTGCGACCTGTCTTGATGCCGGAAATATCGAATACTGGATCTGCGATCAGGGAGAGAAGCCCTGCGGCAGATACTTCGCGGATGAAGATGCACAGGTTGAACTGAATGCGGAAGAACTTGTCATTCCGTCTGCAGGTCATCTCTATGGTGAGTGGACCGTATCGAAGGCTGCTACCTGTACAGAGCCGGGTGAGGAAGTACGTGTCTGTGAGCGGGATGCGTCTCATGTTGAGAAACGCCCCGTCTCCATAGATCCGGAAGCCCATGAGTGGGGTGACTGGGAGGTTACGAAGGAAGCTACCGAGACAGAAGAAGGAGAAGAGGTTCGAACCTGTATGCATGACCCAACGCATACTGAGACCCGTGTGATCCCGGTGAAAGCACATGTTCATCAGCTGACTAAGGTGGAGGCCGTAGAACCGGGATGCGAAACGGAAGGACATATCGAATACTGGATCTGCGATCAGGGTGAGAATCCCTGCGGAAGATATTTTGCCGATGACGACGGACAGGAGGAACTCCGGGAAGAGAAACTTACGGTACCCGCAATCGGTCATGTTTACGGCGACTGGGAGATGACGAAGGAACCCACCTGTTCGGAACCCGGTATCGAGGAAAGAATCTGTGAGAACGATCCGTCACATGTAGAAACAAGGCCGGTTGCAATCGATGAAGAGGCTCATACATGGGGAGAGTGGATCGTCATACAGGAAGCTACCGAAACAAAAGAAGGGGAGGAAAAGCGGATCTGTGAAAATGATCCCACGCATGTGAAAACGCGATCCATCCCGGTAATCGAAGCGGCAGAAGAAGTGGTATACAACTGGGTTGACGGAGAGAATAAGGAATATAAGCAGGGAAGCAGTGATGCACTGATATTCACCATTAAGCGTTCTGTGAATGACGAAGAAACCTTCGGACGGTTCCTGGGTGCAGATGTGGATAACAAGCCGCTTACATCGAAGGATCATTCGGCGGAGGCCGGAAGCGTGATCCTCCGGATATTCCCGGAATACCTGGATACGCTTATCCCCGGAAGTCATATACTGAAGGCACATTTTGATGATGGAGATGCGATGACGGTATTCACGGTTACCGCCGGAGAAAATCAGGAACAGACCACAGAGTCATCAGGGAATGAAACCGAAAGGGGCAGTGGAAGTGGTAAAGGTACGGGATCACCGAAGACAGGGGATGACAGCCCCCTGCTGCTGTGGATCCTGCTGATGGCCGGTTCGCTCATGGCGATTCTGGGAATTCTTGTGGTAAGGCATAAAAAGAACAAAGAAGATTGAGCACATGAAGTATACTAAAACATAACCTGGAGAGAAGGGAGAAGCTGCTTGGGATCGAACAGCTCCATAAAAGATATCCAAAGGAGCTGTCCGGAGGGGAGACACAGAAGGTCTGTCTGGCCCGGGCGTTGATCAACTACCCGCCAATTCTTTTGGCGGACGAGCCTACCGGCAATCTGGATCCGGCAGCTTCGGAGGAAGTCTTCCGTCTCTTCGAGATCATCCACCGGCAGGGAACCACGGTAGTCATGGTGACGCATGATCCGGAAACCGCGGAACGGATTCGGACCACACACCGTATGGTATCTCTGGATCAGCTGAAGAAGGTGGATGTACAACGTATGCTATTCAGGACATAACGGAAGGATGATACACAGTATGATAATCTGGGTAAAGGAAAAGGAATTGGATGGATTTCTCCCGCTGATCCCTGCAGACATGCAGGAACAGGTCAGAAGCGGAGAATACTTCTGCCTGGGTGCACTCCCGGATGGTACACCGGATGAGAAGGAGAAGCTTTGTGCGGGGGTTCTGATCCTTTCCGCGGAAGACGGGCTCTCCTACGGACAGGAGATCCTGACCATGATCCGGATCCGGTGGATCTTTGTTACCGAATCGGAGAGGGAGCAGGGCCTCGGAAATGAACTGATGGAGGCTCTGGCGGATATCCTTCAGGATAATCCGGCCGAAGGTATCCTGGTGGATGTTCCCTTTGGTTCCGAGTATGACATGGCGGAGGATTTCTTCTCCGGCTGGGGCTTTGATTTTGAAGTGATCGCCGACAAGGAGCTTGTGATCTCTAAGGAGGATGCCATCCTCCGACATGGATCCATGACGAAAGCCAAGGAGCTCGTCAGGGGCCGGCTGAAGAATGTGCATGATGACATCCGTCAGCTGAAGGTGATCCCCGGAGATGTCTTCCGTAAGGCGCTGAATATCATGGTGTCCCGGTCGGATACCCTGTACCTCATCAACATTTCCGATGATCCGAAGGATTATGATCAGGAAATGAGCTGTGCGGTAATGAAAGACGGGAAGATCTCGACGCTGATCCTGTACGACCGTGTGGGAGAGAAGGAACTCCGGCAGGTGCTGATGTCCAGTCTTTCGGACAACGCGGTACAGGAGCTGATGAATCTTCTGGTTTACTGCGCAGCTTTGTATTATTGCAAGGAACCAGATGATACCGTGGTAAGGATCGTTATGGACAGTCCGAAAATGGCGGAGCTTTTTGATCATGTGTTTATCTACAGTGAACCATGCCTGATCCGACGGGGATATTTCGGATGATCGGATTGTCATACTGAACACGCAGTGTGAAGAATCTCGTGAGATCAGCCGAGTGAACCAAAACGAAAAAAGACGCGGTATGGTCAAATCAGAGACTGTAAACAGGAAATACTTGGAGGATAAGTTCTATGAGTGATAAGGATCAGGTCGGTAATCTGCATATGCCGGAGCAGCAGAGGATGAATGCTCCCATTCAGGTAAACGCACCCCAGCAGGAACAGAGAAAACTCAAGGAAGAGAATCTTTACAGGGTTCAGAAACAGACGGGGCAGGAATACTATAAGGACGTGAACCGGCTGAAGGGCGATGTACAGCAGAACACAGGGAAGCATCTTGTCCGGAATGCGATCATAAAGAATCTCGGAAGCGACCGTTATGCCGCCATCGACGGCCTGAAACTGAAGAAGGCAGAAGAGCCGTCAACTCAGGAAATCAAACTGCATCATTCTGCAGGAACAAAGCTTCTTGCGGAAGGAGAGGACGTGATCGAATTCAGTGTTGCGGGTCTTAAGTCTCTGCAGTACAGATCACAGCCCTCTGCGGATGAACAACTGAAAGAATCCAGGGTCCGGTGGTATAACAAGAATAAATTCCTTACCTGGACCGGTCTCAGCAAAACAAAGAAAGAGGTGGAACGGGACAATAAAGAAATCCGAGAGAAGAAGGAAAAGGCAAAAGCAGAGCAGGAGAAGGTGAACCGGCGGATCGAGAAGACCTACGGAGATAAGTATGAGGAGATAGTTGCCGGAAAGAAGCTGAACCAGCTACGAAAGAAGGAAGTGGTAAACCAGAAGACGGGGGCCACCAAAACCAGATTCCTGATCTCCGCACAGAAGAATAAGGGAAAGTACAGCGAAGAGAATATCGAGGAATATATTCTGGAGCTGGGGAAATCCGTTCTGAAACAGAAGCTGGATGAGGCGGACTGGGGAGAGGATGATGCTGTAGCTGCTTTCCGCCCGGTAAATATCGTGCTTCAGGGACACGGCAGCGGTGCCGTGGCAGTTGGAAAAGGCGCCATGCGGATCCGGAAATGGGTGGCCGATAACTATCCCCGGTTCCTTTCCAAGATCAATTTCCAGATGATCCAGTATGATCCCAGATCCAATGAAGATGATTCCGAACTGGATCTGGCGGATGAGAAGCTGGCGAAGAAGGACCCCCGCTATATGCCCCTGGGTGAAAATGCCAATACAACCGTGGTTTACTCCCTGAAGAACATGTCAGATGCGCCCCGGAAGGTGAAGAATGCAAAGCGGATCATCCTCACCATGGCGGATCACAGTGTAAAGCTGGAAGAGAAGGATGAGTCTCAGGGTACGACCACCAGAAATACCTACTTTGCAGAAAAGGAGGGAAAGGTGGAGGCCTTCCGTGCCACCGGCCTTGGAGAACTGGATGAAGGCATCTATATCGCGGATGATCATAATAACCTGATCAGACTGAAGAGCCTTGAAGAGTATGACGCTTTGCAAAAGTCCCTGATGAAGGGGGAGAAGAAGAAAGACAGTATCAAGGCGGTTCGGAGCGTCGTAAAGGACTTTTTCCGTGCCAACGGGGAAGAGGTAACGGAGGAGAAGAAGGCGAAGGTCAAGGCAAGGGAAGAGAAGCCGGTAGATCAGGAGGTAAAGCGGGTATACGCAGAGGTACTCAGCCAGCTGAAGGATGAAAATGAGATCTGGAAAAAGCTCGCCAGCCGGAGCAAAGCTGAGGATAAGCAATCCGTTCCGTATAAGCAGCTGCTGGATGCGGCGGAGCTGGTAAGAAGGCTCGCAGCACGGCTTACCAACAAAAATGGGGAGCTCTCCAAGCGAGGTGCCGGGACCATCGATGTAAGAGATCTGATGGATGCCATGAACCGGCTTTCCGAGACGGCAAATATCTTCTATGATACCCATAGAGGCCATCAATACACCCAGGAGGGCAAGGATCACAGGGCCGCCTGTGATATGCTCCGTCAGCTATCGGACGAGTTTTATGACAAATTAAATATCGCCATGGGCGGAGTGGGAAAGTCCGCCATCACCGAGAAACCGGTCCGGGGAAAGATCTCCACGAAGGATGGAGTAAAGGCCGGAGAAAGAATCTCGGAAATGGCTTCCGTCTATGCAAAGTGGAAAAAGCATTTTGCCTTCCGGGAGGGCTCCGAGCGGATAAATATCCGTGATAAGGCCAATATGTTTGCGGCCTACCAGAAGGATATCGAGATCTACAAGTCAACCCATCTGGTGAAGGACTGGCCGGCGGATGTGAAGGATGCCATCCGGGCGGCAAATGACTATCAGTTCCGGAATGCCGTGATCGAAAAGGTCGAGGAGAAAACCGGCGGCGTTATGGATGAAATGCAAAGCTTCACCCGCAGTTACGCGGAGGAGATGGACAATCGGTCGAAGAGAAAGAATAAGCTGAAGAAGGAGGAGGTGGATCAGAACCTTTCTCCCGAACAGGTTCAGGCTGTGGAATCCATCGATAAGTGGTTTATCCGGAATTATAACAATGCGGGACTGGCAGGACGGTTTATCGGCGTCCGGAATCATCATGGAGAGATCATTTCCGCTCTCCTTGCAAAGTCGAAGAGGGAGCGGCTCTTTATCTATTATCTGATCGAAACCGGAAAGAGGAAGAGTCCGGAGGTAATGGATGCCTATGCTTCCCAGGGGGCCTATATGCCGGACCTGGACAAGTTTAAGGATCAGATGCTTGCTTCAAAGCTGAAGGTCATGTCCCGGGTATTCGGCGGCTATGTATATATGCATAAGCTGACCGAGGCCATGCAGATCAATGAAGATTATCAGGAGCTGATCAGCGACTGCGCCGAGCTGGACGTTAAGGACGCAAGACCGACATCAGAGTTTAAGGATAAACCGGTAGAATACCGCGCGCATCTTTTAAAGGATCTTTACACCAGTACAAAGCATCTTCGGGATGAACAGCTGAAGTATAAGAAGGATTATCTGGATAAGAAAAAGAAGAATGCTGGAAAAGAGGAGGAGCTGCATGCGCTGGAGCGGACCGCACAGCTTTTGCTGGAAAAGCTGATCGAAGCGGATGAAACAGTAGGGAAGGAGAAGAGCTACGGCGCGATCGGTGAGAAGGGCGAAAAGAAGGCAGAGCAGCAATATAACCTGAAGAATCAGAATCTCATGGATCTTCAGGACAATACGGGAATGGCAGCTTCCGCCGGCTCAGCGCTTGCTGCAAATGCCGGAATCGTCGCCGGATGGGGGCTTAAGGATAGCGCACTGGCGAAGTTCAATTTTGTATCCAATTCGATCACTGCAAACAGTATCGCCGGGGCAGGGCAGGTGCTTTCTGCAGTATACAGCATTTATCATATTGCAAAGAATCATGAAAATATGCACTACGGAGACATCATCGGCCAGGATGTGGCTTCGGCCGTAAAATCAGTGCTTCAGACAACCACAGCTATCTGGACAGGTATCGAATCCGGGAAGCAATATCAGGATCTGGCAAAGAACTTTGTGGAGGGAGCCGAGATCACGACCTCTACTGCTCTTAAGGGCGTGGGAGTAGCAACGGCCGGCATCACAGCGCTTCAGAGCACCTATCAGACGGTGTCAGGAACCCTTGATCTGAAGAATAATAAAAATGCTTCCCAATATCTGAATAAAAAGATCAATACAGCTTACAGGGCAAAGCTTGAGGTTTCTTCCGAAGGGGACCAGGATCCTGCAGAGCAGACCGAGGAGCGCCGCAGGCTGGAGGAGGAATTCCGTCGAGCAAAGTATGACAAAAACATAAAGAAGCTGTCGAAGGATCTGGGAACAAGGAAGGCTGCTTATTCCGCCATACAAGCCGTAGGAGCGGGACTCTCCATCGCAGGCGTGTTCATTCCGGTTGCCGGTACGGTCGTCGGACTGGCAGGCACTGCACTTACCACAGTTGCAGGGGTACTGAGCGGTATGCATCTTACCAGTGCACGGACCATGATGTTTGATGATTATTTCCAGTTTGATAAATATCTGGATCAGGCGAAGGCTGTGATGAAGAAGAATCATCGGAAGATTTACAATGAGGAAGAATTCGCAAACCGGATGCGCAGGACGCTTATGGCATCTCTGGGATACTCGGATCTCATCTCTGCCTGTGACCAGATTGCAAAGCGGTATGCGGATCAGATCCGGATGAGACTCTTCGGAAAACCGGAGGAGCAGACGAAGGATAAGGCGGAACGGGATGGCTACATCCAGATGATCAAGAGCTTCGGACTTCCGTATGATGAGAAGAAGAAGGTTCCGTCCTTAAATGCTCTTGCGCGAAAGATGAATGGAAGATAGTCAGGTGTTAAGAAGCACATGGACGAATGAGTATCAGATATCGTTTTTGTTAGTAACGAGGAGGATAAGTCAGATGAATATAGATGAAAAGAAGCAGGAAAGGCGCGAGCTGCTGGAGCGGATGAAGGAATCACTGCAGGAGGAGCTTATCGCCTGTGAAGTGGCAGAACCGGAACAGGAGGGACTTCCTCCGGTGCTGAATGTGATCTTGGACGCACTGGCAAAGGATAATGCAGAAGAAGGAGCTTTCGGGGAATTCTATTTCGAACCCATCGTCTCTGAAGAGGATGAGATCCAGCATTTCTCCGGTGTGATCACTCTGATGGATGATCTTCCGAAGGAGCATCTTGCGGAGCTTTTTGAAGCCATCGCGTATATCAATTTCATTCTTCCCTGCGGAAGATACTGCATTGATAAGGGGCAGTCTTTCCTTGCCTACCGGCTTACGGTGCCTTTCTCCGTGGAGCTTTCCGGGGATGCGCTGTTTGACCAGATGAACATATGCATGGCAAACGCTGTTGCTTCGGCAGACCTCTTCCTGGAACCGCTGGTTCAGCTGGCAGAGGGAGAGATCACACTGGACGAAGTGAAGGATATGATCGAGGGGTAAAGAATATTGAAGATGATCAGCCTGGCGGAGATGCTTCGCTGTTCACTTCTTGCTGCAGGCAAAAAATACGATAAGAACACGAAGATCGTTCTTCCCTATGAGGAGGAAAGGCAGCTGCCGTTTATCAGCAGGCTGTTCGGAGAATGAAAGGGTAGATCGCTGACCGGCTCCGGGGCCGCGGTCTTGAATGGGAGAGAGTGCGTATGATCACGGAAATCATCACGGAAGAAAGCATCGGTACCTACATAAAGGTTCTGAAGAATGAAGAGATCTTCGGTATCCTGGATGGCAGGATCACGGGGATCGGAGCCCGGAATGAAGAGACCGGACTGCCGCAGGGGGTTCTCACAGCCGAGATCCATATGGAGTATATTCTGGTACGAAGGATCTATATCCGTCCGGAATACAGCGGGGGAGAAACGGCAGACGGACTGATAAGAATCATTACGGATCTTCCGGACGACCTTAAAGCGCCAATCCTGCTTTACGGAGCGGAGGATACGATAGACAAAGGGCTCCTTTCGAGATACGGCTTCACCGAGATACAAAGCAGGTATTCCCTGATCCAGGGAGAGCTTGAGAATTATAAAGAGATCAGAACCCCGATGAAAACCTATGAAACCGCCACCCTGGACAAGGCGCCGATCGATCAGGTTCAGGCCTTTATCCTGGGGTCGGATTACGACCGGTTCATTCAGATCCCGGATGGATACCTGGATGCCGCCAGATTTTCCGATGGCAGTCTCGTCTGTCTGGATCATGGAAGGGTCGCAGGCGTGATCCTGATGGAGGAACCGGACGACGGGATCCGGATCACGTACATGCATGCTAAGAATAATATGGTACTGCTTCATGCCATGTACGTACTGAAACGGGTGCTGATGTCGGAGTATCCTCCGAAAGCCAGGCTGCAGTTTCTGATGAAGGACGGGATCGGCCGGGAGGCCATCAGTGTACTGATGAATCCGGGAGCGGAGAAGAAGGTCAGCATATTCCGGCACGAGGACGGAGTATAAGAAAACCATAGGGAGGTACAAGTATGGGACGCGATGAAACATTTATCCAGAAGGAACGGAGACTGAAGGAATATGAGATGATCTCCAACCGCAACAAGACGAAGGATGCCACCCAGCTGGGCTACCGGGATATGAATACCCGGTTCCTCAATGCAGAGAAGCATGATCTTAAGGAACGGGAAGGCGTCGAAATCCAGAAGGTCGTGGAGGCACATGAACAAAAGAAAAAACAGATTGAGTCCGCATGGCATGCCAATACAACAGCGTTAGTGAAGGATCTGAAAAAACGCGCTCCGAAGAAGAGCAGTGAAAAGAGCGCTGCATACTATGCGGGGTATTCTCTGAAGGAATTGGAGACCTTCCTTAAGAACAGTGACCGTGGGGGAAACTCCGACGAATTCAATAATGTCGCCACGGATCTGGAGCTCTATAACCGGGTAATGGACAGCGCGGATGCCAGAGAAGGCATGGGTCTGCTTACGCAGCTGAAGGAGAGCTGTTCTAAGTATCTGGAGACCAGAAAATCGCCGGTTACCTCCAAGGGAAAGATCCGAAGAGCCATTATCTCCCAGCTCTCGCAGAAGGTGAATGCCGAGCTGGAAAAGCAGAAAAATGATTACATCACCGCACAGAAGAATACGCTGGAAGCTATGCGGGAGAAGGCTGACGCTCAGAATGTGGATGAAGCCATGAAAGCCCATTTCAATCTGGTCTACCAGTCTCTCTCCGGCAATATCGAGCTCACTCCGGAAGAGATGGCGAAGCTGGATCAGGAGACGGAAGAGGTCTTTACACTGCTGAAGAAGCAGGAGGTGGATAAGAACCAGAGTAAATCCCTGTGCTCCAAGTTCTTCAACGCCATCGGCTGGTCCGGAAATGATCCGCGAATCGTAGACAGTCAAGACTTCCATGGGAAGGAGATGGAGAATTCTCCCCATAAGAAGCTGTGCTATCACTCCATCGATCCGCTGCCCATCATGGACCCGAAAACAGGAGAAGTCATCGGGTACGAAAAGGACGCTATCCCGCAGGCAAAGCAGCTGGCCGGATTCGCAAAAGAGGGGAAGAGGATATACTATGGGATCGGAAGATTCGGAAAGGGCGTCTATACTGCGGCAAAGGAGGACGCTCCCGGAACAACGGATCAAAGAGCCAAATCCCATAGCTGGAGCTACGGGGAAAGGAAGGGTGCGGTAATGTTCACCATGCTGGTGAATGAGCACGCCAGGATCACAACAGAAGCGGAGATGCTTCATCATACGAGAGAGCTTGAGGAGAAATATCCCAGGATTACCCAGTATATCCAACGTAATGAGAGAGGACGGTTCCGTGATTTCACAACGATCCTTGCCGCATTTTTGGGCTATAATACCATCACCGGGGAAGGCGTAAGTGGAGAAGTCGAGTACTTATCAACATCAGATCGTAAAGCATTGACCATGCTTGACACCATCGAGGTCCGTACGGAGGACGGGGATGAATATTACACGAATGAAGTGAGTCTGACAGAGCTGAAAGAAGAGGAAGAAAAGGAAAAGAAAGCGGAAGGGAAATAAGGAGGGATCGATATGTACGAACTCACAACAGGAGATATGAGGACCATAGCCGGGGCAACTGCGGGCTGGAGGATGTATGTGAATCCCATCCTGGACAGCATGGAATCGGTCCCGCAGGAAGTGACAGATCGGATTCAGGCGTTGGAAGACGCTTATCGTAAGGACTATCTCGGCTTTTACAGAGACGAAATGGATAAGGATGAATCACGGCTGGAGGGTGAGATCCAAAACGATTTTGAAGAAGGCTGGACGAAGGAGCATCCGGAATTCTATGATATGGATCAGCTGTTCCGGGGCTGCAGCGATCAGGATCTGGCCGCTGCGGAGGAGCAGCTCACGGCAGCGAAGGATGCTTTGCATCCGGGGACGTTGGATGCTGAATAGTTAGCCGAAGTACGAGGGTGAACATCCTGAACTCCTTTACAAATAAGCTGAGCGGCGGCATGGGATTTCATCTGAATCTGAAGCATCCGGGGGAGATGAATTCGGAGATCGCCATGAAGCTCCTGCAGCTAGCCCAGGGCATCACCGACTCCGCCACCAAGACAGCGGAAACGCTGGATATGCTGGAGAAGGGGCAGATCCGGGTACGGTCGGACCTTTCCTTTGAAGAGAAGACCATGAAGTTTGTAAGCCGGATCACCGGCTATGTGGTACGGGCGCTCCTCATCATTGCGCTGATCATCGGATCGAGTTTGCTGTGTACCAGCTCCACCATCACCGATGCCGGTCTGACCATCACCATCCTCTTCCGGGCTGTCGGAGCGGTGGGATTCCTTGCGGGGATCATACTGGCCATTTTGCTCTTCAGAGATCTGAAGAAAGAAAGCTAAGGAACTGAAGGGAGACTGATATGAAGAAAATAGTGGGACGGATCATCTTCGTGCTTCCTGCGATCATACTGCAGGTTATGTGGTTTTTCTTCTTCCTTAGAACCCTCAACGGACTGATGTGGGGACATCTCGGGGATCTCCTGAATGTGGTCTTCACCGTACTTGCGGTGATCTTTGTGATCAGTCTGGTGGCAAGGCGGGATGAAAGCTCCTATAAAATGCTGTGGGTGATCGTGATCACGGTGCTTCCGATCCTGGGAGCGATGCTGTATCTGATGCTGGGAAATAAGAAGACGGGATCCAGGCTGAAGAAGAAGCTGGAGCAGGCGTCGGAGGAACTTGCATCGGAAGGGATACTCGATCAGGAACAGAACTCGGAGGAATGTATCCGCAGGATCAGGGAGGAGGATATCAGGTTTGGCCAGATCGTGGAGCGGGTAAGCGTCTCCAGTGGATTTCCGGTTATGAAGAACGGCACGGCAAAGTATTATCCCTTCGGAGAGGATATGTTCCCGGACATGTGCGAGGACCTGAAGAGGGCGAAGAAGTATATCTTTGTGGAATACTTCATCATCGAACGGGGAGAGTTCTGGGATAAGCTGTCCGGCATCATGGCAGAGAAGGTGAAGGAGGGTGTGGATGTCCGGGTCATGTATGATGATTTCGGCTGTATTGCCACCTATTCCCCGAAGGATATCCTGGAGCTTCGGAAGCAGGGGATCAAATGTATCTCATTTAACCCCTTCTTCTCCATAAGATCTCAGTTAAACAACCGGGATCACCGGAAGATCATGGTGATCGACGGAGAAGTAGCCTACAGCGGCGGCGTCAATCTGGCGGATGAGTATATCAATGCGGTGGAGAAGTTCGGCCGGTGGAAGGATCTGGGCTTCCGGCTGACCGGAGACAGTGTCTGCAGCTACACCTATATGTTTGCAGAGTTCTGGAATGCTTTCTCGAAGGATAAGATCCACAGAAAGCTCTATGATGATAGAAGGACCGGGGCGGATCTGGCGGACCCGGAGAGCAGGGATACGGATGGGGGATATGTGCTGCCATACTACGATTCCCCCATGCGGGAGGATCATACCAGTAATGAGCTCTATACGGAAATGCTGTCCGCGGCCACAGAATATGTATGGTTTTACACGCCGTATCTTATGCTGGGGGATGCGCTGTTCGACGCCTTTCTCCGGGCTGCAAAACGGGGTGTGGATGTCCGGCTTCTGATCCCTGGGATCCCGGATAAGAAGCTGATCTTTCGGCTGGCGACCACGTATTTCGAGGATCTGCTGAAGGCGGGGGTAAAGATCTATATGTATGAACCGGGCTTCGTGCATGCCAAGGCTTCCATCGCGGATGACCGGATCGGAAGCATCGGCACCGTCAATCTGGATTATCGGAGTCTCTTCCTGCATTTTGAATGCAACTCCCTTTTCTACCAGGCAGAGATCCTGAAGGATCTGAAAGCGGATTTCCTTGCGACACAGGCAAAGTGCAGGGAGGTAAAGCCGGAGGAGCTGAATCGGGGCGTACTGCACCGCTTTGTGGACTCTGTGCTTCGGGTGGCAGCTCCGCTGCTGTAAAGACAGCATAGACGCAACAGGAATAATAGTATGATATGATAGTGCAGTTTGGTAAAATAGAGAAGAACGACAAGATGGAGCCGAAAGACAAAACCGTGCAGAACGAAAACGTGGAATCGATAGATAAAACAGAGCAGGAAAACAGGATCGATCGAAGTGGCAGGACGGAACCGGATGATAAGGCAGATAAGAAGATCAGCATCGGGGAGATCGTAAAGAATATCACGGCGCTGATCGGAAGCCGGCTGGTCTGTGCGGGACTGCTGATCTTTCTCGGGATCCGGATCACCATTAATCCGAACAGTGCACCAGGGAAGATCGCATGGGGGATCGGACTTGCGATCCTGATCTGTACGGCAGGACTGCTGATCGGCTTTCTTACGACGGGGAGCTTTCGGCGCGGGAATCTCATCCTGATCCTGGAGACGATCCTCTTCACGATCCTGGGTGCCTGCATGATCATTTTCTCCAAGGCGTTCGGAGCCGTTCTGGAGGAACTGGTCTTCACCGGGATCATCATCAACAGCATCGCGAATCTGTTCTGCCTGTGGGATCTGGATAAGAGCGGTGCGAGACTGGACCGGATGGCGAAGGAGCATCGCATGCGTCAGGAGAGGGATCCGGTGGTTCAAAGCATTGCCGTGGCGGTGAAGGAGGATTTTGAGAAGTATAACGGGGAGCTGATCCATGCAGTTGGTACCGTAAAGAGAAAGGCAGATGCCACCCTGTGGGGACAGGTGATCCTGAATGCGGCCCTGATCCTGGTGTCGCTTATCATGCTGGTATCCCGTTTCAGCGATACCGCTCCGGTCTATCAGATCGCAGGAATCGTTATGATCCTGAGCGGGGTCAATGAACTGCTTCTGGTGGTCCGCGGGTACCGGGAGAGGAAGAAGGGCAAGCGGCTTGCGGGGGGGCTCAGCCGGGAGTAAGGATAGAGTAGGAACATGGGAGTTAGAATGGTGTTACAAGGAGGTTTACCATGCCGGGAAATGATGAATTGCAGAATGAATTACAGTTCAAGAAGCAGCAGCAGCTGAATAAGGAGATCCGTGTCGGTTCGGAGCATAATGCAGACAGACTGAAGCGGAAGGACAGAGATCTCTACAACAAAAGGGCGGTCAAGCAGGATATCGTGGATATCAATGCGGTTCTGACCAAGGATCAGCAGCTTACCGAGGAGGAGAAAGCAAATCTTCAGGTGCTCCGCGGAAGGAATCTGTCCACACTTCTGATCCTTGAAGAAAAGACCACCGGCGACAGCAAGCTGATGAAGAAGGTCAAGAAGGCTGTGGCGGGGATAGAGGGCCGTCTCAATGAGGAGAAGCAGAACTGGCAGTTCACGGAGGCAGATGTGGTTGAGATCCTCCGGCTGTATGATACGGCGATTCTGGCCTGCAAGGATTATATGTTTGACAAGGGACCGGCCTACAAGACAGGACGGGAACGCTATGACATGGTGAAGATGAATATGCTCCGGCTTCATGAGGAGGCGGAGTCCTTTCTCGTGGCAAAGGAGATGATCCGGTCCGGCATGCTGAATGGTCAGGCCGTCAATGCGCGTATGCTGCTGGTACAGGCAAAGACCTATAAGCTGCTAAAAGGAAGACGTCCGGAAGGGGAGGAACCGCAGCGGGAGGCACCCTCCGAGCAGGCGCTTTCTGACAGCGGTTATGAAGCAAAGCTTCTGTACGAGGCCTTCTCCGGTAAGGAAACTCCCTCCGATATGATAAATCGTCTGTCCAGGAGCAAAAAGAAGAAGGACAAGGAGTTTTCAGAGGAGCTGATCCGGATCTTTGCCAATATCCGCGGAGCCCTGGAGGATTTCCGGATGGGAAAGATCGCTGCCAAGGTATTCATGATCGGGGATACCGTGATTTCTGTTCATCAGAATGCCTTCGGACAGCTCAGTATCAATGCCGGCGGCGTAAGTCTTCCGCTGGAGCGGCATACCGGGATCATAAAGGATATGCTGACCACAGATATCATAAAGAACGAGTCCCTTTATGGGAAGGCAGCGTCGGATAAAGCGATCCGTGATGTCCTGGATAAGCTGAGTCCGGAGAAGAACGGAACCCAGCACCGCCAGATCCTTACAGACTATCTGGTGAAGCATACCCGGTATCCGGTGACGGATTTTTCCAATTTCTTCACGAATGATCTGGCCTACATGGTTCGCTGCGTGCTGGCAGGAAGGAAGTTCTATATCATCGAGTCCGCGAAGGAGCTGGATTTTGATGTGATCGGAAAGGAAACGATCTTCTCCAAGGAAAATGCAGAGCTTGTTACGGTCATGGAGTCCAGAGAGCTGCTTCAGGGAACACAGAAGGAAGTAAACCGGAAGAAGGTAACGGACAAGGTTCAGGTTAAGCGGCAACAGGCGCAGGCTGAGCCTGAGGCCGGTGAGCAGCAGGAGAAGAAGAAGGAGGACGAGAAGAAAGAGGGAGAATGGAGCGAGAAGGAGAAGAAGATCATTCACCTTCTGGGGGATGTCATTTTCTCTTACGATACCTGGACGGCAGATGAGAAGCTTCAGGATCCCGGGAAGAGAATGCAGCTCATGCTGGCCAAGAATGTGGACGGTATGGCCTATCTCATTTCCGATATGTTCGGAGTTGGTACGCTGAACATGAAGCTGGTCAACGGGATCCTGGATCAGATGCCCCTCTTTATGATGGAGAAGAAGGAAGCGGAGAAGCTCCGGAAGACGGTCATTGACGGGCTGAATGCTGCGGCGGAAGCCATCAAGAAGGAAGTGGATGAAAAGATAAAGCAGAGTCTGGGCAATCGTCCGGCTGGTTTCCTGGACGGCCTCTTCTATGACACCAAGAAAGGACTGGCAGTTACCGGCTCCAGGATGCATCTTGCGTCCGCCGAGAGCCTTCTCTCGGGGATTGAGATCAAGAACCAGAACGGGGAGGCGATCCTTAAGATCGACAGTCTGAAGGATATCATCATGAATATCGGGAAGGAGAGCCTGGAGTCCCTCGCGTCTGCCGAAGGTTCCATCGATCAGGGCGTGAAGAAGAGCTCGGATATGATCCAGAAGACGGTCAGCAAGTATTCCGGCGAGCTCTTTAAGCCAAAAGCGATGGAGAATGAGGCACCTCTGCCGAATCCATACGCACCGAACCTTACGGAGGAGGAGATCAAAGCCCGTAAGATCGCAAGATACAATGAGGGCAACCGTCGTCTGGAGCAGATGGTAAAGGATTCCATGACCTCCGGTAGTTCAGGGCTGGGACTCTTTACCAAACAGGTCTTTGACAACTATTTTAAGGGTGTGAACACTATGGATCAGCGTGCCATGCTGGCGTCCATGATCCGGAATGCAAAACCTGTCGGAAAGCTTTTGGATGAGAAGGCTCCGAATCTCAGCGCGGAAGAGAAGAAGGCCAGAGAAGAGCATAATGAGAAGGTAATGACCGACAGCATGGGCAACTACCTCGGCGGACTGCTGAAGGGCGCGGGCCCGTTGTTCCAGAAGATGATGCAGGGACTTCCGCTGGAGGGACTTCCCGAGGAGTTAAGATCTGCAGTTGAGGATATGAAGAGCCGGCTGGCCCCCATACCGGATGAGATCGTGGAAGCGCAGCTCTACAACATGATCCAGCGCTCCCATAAGCAGATAAAGAATATCAAGGTGGTAAAACCGCTGGGTGCCGCATCGGTAGGACAGACCTTCCTCTGCGAGATCACGAAAGCGGACGGAACAGTGGAAGAAGCAGCCATCAAGCTTTTAAAACCGGATGTGAATAACCGCATGATGCGGGAGAAGGATCTGATGATAAAGTGCGCGCGCCAGACGGATATCCTGTCCAGACAGAAGGAGAACGAGGAACGGCAGGCGAGAGGGCAGAAGCTGCTTCCGGAGATAAAGAGCACGGAAAAGGGCGGTATGCAGATGACCTATGAGGGTCAGCTGGAGAGGATCCAGGAGGAACTGGATCTTACCATCGAAGCCCGCAATGTGGAGCTGGGCAAGATCTACGATAAGGCAAAGACGGAGGCGGAGGAGAAGGTTGTCTCCATGAAGCTGAGTCCGCTGGTAGCGCCCACCACCAACGCTATGGTGCTTGAGAAGGCTCCCGGAGAGACCATCGATGCGCTTCTAAAGAGGATCAAGGAAGAGACGAACCGGCTGAGAGACCTTTATAAAAGAAAAGTCGTCCCCGGCATGTCGAAGGAGAAGGAGGACGAGATTAAGGCACGGCTGGAGGCCGGAGAGTTGTATTACAAAAATGCCGTGGAGCTTGCCACAGACAGGAATATCCCGCAGGATTCGGATGAATACAGGGATCTGCAGCCGAGAGTGGTCGAGCAGAAGCTGGAAGCATTGCTGGGAGAGCTGAAAAAGAAGAAGACCTATCTGGATGCTTTTGCGAAGAAATGGACAGAGGAAGGACTTTTTAAGGACGGATTCTATCATGGGGATCCTCATGATGGCAATATCATGGTAAGTGATGAGAAGCTGACGGTGATCGATTTCGGCAACTGTACGAAGCTTACCGAGGAGCAGCAGGGGCATGTAACCAGAATGATGTGCGCCGCCTCCACGGGCAATATGGAAATGTTCCGTTCAGGCCTCCATGCCCTTTTGGATCCAAGATTTGAGGAGTTGTATCAGGAGAAGCGCACGGAGCTGGGACGTCAGATCAAGGAAGTCTTCGGCCTCGGCGATCAGAGATCGGCAGGAGCCAGGATCATGGTGGCACTGCTTCGGGCACAGTCTCTCGGGCTTGAGGTACCTTCTGCGGTATATAATTTCTCCCAGGGGCAGCTTCGGCTTCAGAATGCCGTGAACAATATGAATGCACAGATCGAAGATACCCAGAAGGCAATCTACCAGATGGCAAAGAAAAGCTCCGAGGATGCGGTCGTTGATATGAGTGAGGAGTTCCGTTCGGAGGAAAGCGTGATGATTCCGGACCTGCTGGAGCTGCCGGACGAAAATCTAACGGAAGATCAGGCGGCGGATCAATATGTGCACAGGCTTGCAAACAAATACTTATCCAAATCGATCAAGTATACCTGCGACAGGGATTATCTAAAGGAGATCCTGTCGGATTACCATGATGAGTTTAAGGAGACTTTTGTCGATCCCATTTCCGAACTGCTTCAGGATAAGGATTGTTCGCTCGAACAGATCATGACAAACTTTGAAACACTGTGGACGACCAGAAAGGGTGTACCGCCGGAATATCAGGCGCAAAAGCCCTGGACCCTCAGCGTGACCACACAGTTTGCGAGGGGAACAAGGCTGATCGGCGGCGACCTGGTAAAAAGGATTACTGACGGACTGAATTCAGATGAGCCGACGGAACAGTGGGCCGGGGAAATCCGGGAGGAACTGAGGAACGCCGCTGCCGCCAGCATAGACAAATACAGGCAGATCCTCGATTCCTATCGTAGGATCACGGAACAGAGAGAGAGAGTCCAGAGAAAGAATAAAGGCAGCTGGAAGCCGAACGAGGAGGAGAAGGCGGCTTACGGAGA
>OCVV012890101.1_pt1 | contig 21861 bp, 20 predicted proteins | sample 1539721 | NCBI WGS metagenome assembly OCVV01 (sample SAMN02144230, study PRJEB22623) | gut metagenome | biome: sheep rumen | host: Ovis aries | place: New Zealand
CGGAAGGTGAGGGATTCAAACCCCCGATACCCGAAAGGGGTATACCGGATTTCGAGTCCAGCGCGATCGATCACTCTGCCAACCTTCCTGATTGTTCGTGGCGTATCAACGTCATTTCTTGAAATCGGCTGCAAATTTACTACAAATTCTGCGAACTGCCAAATTTATTGGAAAATAAATGCGGTCAAAGTAGTTTGCTGAGCCTGTTACGCAACTGTTCGGCTTCACTCTGACGGATAGACAGGCATATTTCGCACGTATTATCGTAGGTTTGCGAGAGAATGCGTGGATTCATTTCCTTGACAATACGCATCACGTCGTTCATCTGCGGATAGGCAAAGGTATAGGTGATGACTTCCTCGACCTGTCGGGTGACTATTTCGGCATGGGCAATGGCATCGGCAGCTGCTTCGCGATAGGCAACGATGAGTCCACTGGTGCCCAGATTGACACCTCCGTAATAGCGCACCACCACGATGAGGATGTCCGTGAGTTCGTTGGAATTGATTTGTCCGAGGATGGGTTTACCTGCCGTTGAGGAAGGTTCGCCATCATCGTTGGCACGGAACTCTGCCCTATCCGCCCCCAGCATATAGGCATAGCAGACGTGGCGGGCATCGTAATACTTCTTGCGATACTGTGCCAGAATCTCCTTGATCTCATCAACACACTCAACGTGATGAGCAAAAGCGAGGAATTTACTCCGCTTTTCGGTGTAATATCCCTCGCTTGTAGTCGCTATTGTCTGGTATTCGTCAGTCATTTACGAAAGTTTATGAATCACCAAGCCTGAGCGCAGTTTGGGCTCAAACCATGTAGCCTTGGGAGGCATAATCTTGCCACTGTCGGCGATATCCATAATCTGCTGCATGGTGACGGGATAAAGGGCCAGGGCGGCACGCATCTCACCGCTGTCAACACGGCGCTTCAGTTCGCCCAATCCACGCAATCCGCCTACGAAGTCGATACGCTTGGAGGAACGGAGGTCGCCGATGTTCAGAATCTCGTCGAGAATGAGACGGCTGCTGATATCAACATCCAATACGCCGATGGGGTCGGTATTGTCGTAAGTTCCCTCTTTGGCGCGCAGGCTATACCAATGCTGGTCGAGATAGAGCGAGAACTCATGAAGTTGCTGAGGTTTGTAGATGTCGGTTCCCTTGTCTTCAACGATGAAGTTGACCTGCAGGGCAGCCAGAAACTCTTCGGACGTGAGGCCGTTGAGGTCTTTCACCACGCGATTATAGTCAAGAATGGTGAGCTGACTGGCTTGGAAACATACTGCCATAAAGTAGTTGTACTCCTCGTCGCCTGTGTGGTTCGGATTCTGCTTCTGTTTCTCGGCGCCCACGAGTGCAGCAGCTGCCGAACGGTGGTGACCATCGGCAATATAGAGCGAAGGCATCTTGCTGAACTCAGCGGTGATGGTCTGCATATCCTCGTCGCTGTCAATAACCCAGAACTGATGGCGGAAACCATCAATGGGGGCAATAAAATCGTACTCTGGCTCTGTAGCGGCATAGCGCATGATGAGGTCGTTGAGCACTTGATTGTCGGGATAGGCAAAGAATACGGGCTCGATGTTGGCATTGTTGACACGCACATGTTTCATGCGGTCTTCCTCCTTATCGCGACGAGTCAGTTCGTGCTTTTTGATACGTCCTGTCTGATAATCGTCGGTATGGGCACCTATGACCAGACCGTATTGCGTCTTGCCGTTCATGGTCTGCGCATATATATAATAATGTTCGCGCGAATCCTGAACGAGCCAGCCTTTATCCTGGAACTTCTGGAAATTCTCGGCAGCTTTCTCATAGACACGAGGGTCGTACTCAGAAGTGCCAACAGGGAAATCAATCTCGGGTTTGATGATGTGATAAAGACTCATCTCGTTATCGCCAGCCTCAGCACGTGCCTCTTCTGAATCAAGCACATCGTAGGGGCGACTCTCAACACGCTCCACCAATTGTTTCGGTGGGCGGATTCCTTTAAAGGGTTTGATTTTCATTGAACAGGGAAGATTAGTGATTGAACTTTCTTAGAGGTTCTCCTTGATTTTCTGTATCATCTCCTGATATTCAGCATCAGAGAGATACACTTTACCCGGATTCATCTGGAATGTGCCACCATAGTCGGGACCATCGACATACTTGGGAGCCAGATGGAAATGCAGGTGCGAAAGCTTGTCGCTATAGGCACCATAGTTGATCTTCTCGGGATTGAAAGCCTTCTGCATAGCACGGGTAACGCGAGCCACATCAGCCATAAAGGCATTGCGGTCTTCATCCGACAATTCGTTGAGATCGTTCACATGGTCTTTATAAGCCACAAGGCAACGACCACGATACGTTTGCTCTTTAAAAAGGAATGCACGAGAGACGGAGAGTTCACAAATCTCAATCATCAAATCATGCAATGTCTGATTATTTGTGCAGTATAAACACTGCTTTGGATCACTTTGCATAGTTCGTTTTGTATTAAATAATTCTTATGATGTTGCAAAGATAAGAAATAATTATGAGAATGAGGAACGAATAAGGAATATTTTGGTATTTTTGTAGTCGAAAATTTAAAACTAAGATTATAGACATGAATTACAAACGATTACTATCCTTATGTATGCTCACTGTATCAGTAAGCATGTTACAAGCGCATAGTTTTGAATCAGCCGCAGATGCCGTGAAGAATATGGGAGTGGGCTGGAATTTGGGAAACACCTTGGAAGCTCACCTTCAAGACGCTTCCAAGAAAGACCCCACACAAAGTAATTATTGGGGACAGCAGGGCTTGGAATCCGAAAACTGTTGGGGACAAGCCTCCACAAAACCGGAATTACTCAAGATGATGAAAGAGGCTGGATTCGGTGCTATCCGTGTTCCCGTTACATGGTATAACCACATGAACTTTGATGGTACTGTAGATGCCAAATGGATGGCTCGTGTTAAAGAAGTTGTAGGTTACGTCCTTGACCAAGGTATGTACTGTATCATTAACGTACATCATGATACTGGTGCAGACGATAACAATTATCGCCACTGGATTAAGGCACAAGGGACAAACTATACAACGAACAAGACTAAATACGAGAATCTTTGGAAACAGATTGCCACAGAGTTCAAAGACTATGACCAGAAACTACTCTTCGAAAGTTACAACGAAATGTTGGACAAATATAACTCTTGGTGCTATGCCACATTCAGCAGCACTGGTCAATATAATGCGACAGATGCTGCTGATGCTTACAAGGCTATTAACGATTATGCCCAAAGTTTCGTCGATGTAGTTCGCAATTCTGGAGGAAATAATGGCGAACGTAATCTGGTTGTGAATACTTATGCAGCTTGCTGTGGCAGTGGAACATGGAATACTCACCTGAAAGAACCGTTGACGCAACTAACGATCCCTACCGATAAAGTTGCAAACCATTTGATGGTACAGGTTCACGACTACCCTAACATCGAGAATAATATCGCCGATGTAAAATCAGAAATCGATGATATGGTGGATGCATGGAACACGAATATCATCTCGAAGGGCATTCCAATGATTCTCGGAGAATGGGGCACAGCCAATGTGGACAAAGGTGATGGAAAAACCGACTATGATGTTCGCAGAGACGTAATGTTTGAATTTGTAGACTACATGGTAAAGAAATGTAAGGAAAATAATGTTGCCACCTTCTATTGGATGGGATTGTCAGATGGTATTTTCCGTATTTCGCCTGTATTTAATCAGCCTGACCTTGTTCAAACAATTATTAAGGCTTATTATGGAAGTACTGGCTCCTTTAAATATCCCACTATTGCTGATGTAGGTTCCCTGAAATGTCTCCAAGATGAGATGACTATTGCATGGGGAAAAGGACTTACTATCGGTAAAGACGCTTTTTCAGCTTTTGAGAAAGACATTAAACTTGAGTTATCATTTCGCGTAACTAGCAATAGTGGACAGAACATTCAATTTAACGATGGTAATTGGACCACATTTCCAAACGTTATGATTGACGGAGTTGTCAAAGGCGGAACCTACAATCCCCAAGGAACTGTAGGAACCACCTACAACATCACTGTTACTTTCAGTCAGTCTGTCTATAACACGTTGTGTCAAAAAGGCATGATTATTCAAGGTAGCAACGTTACCCTCACAAAAGCAGAACTGAAAGGGACTATCACTGGGATTACTCCTCTTAAAATAACTCGCCCCAAGGACAATGCCTTCTACAACCTTCAAGGTCAACAGGTAACGAATCCCCATAAGGGAATTTTCATTCAGAATGGTAAGAAATATATCATCAAATAAAAAATGATGAAAAGAATACTATCCTTGCTCTGTTGTATATCGGTTAGTATCATCTTGTATGCCCAATCCGGATTAGACAAGACCAGTGTGGAAATGGCCAAAGAGATGATGCCTGGTTGGAACTTGGGCAATACGATGGAGGCTGCTATAACCTGGGGAAGTAATCCTGTTGCAACTTTCAACAACGCGGGAGGACTTGCGTCAGAAACTGCATGGCAGCCAACCAAGACAACCCAACAGATTATTGACTATGTCAAAGCGCAAGGTTTCCGCTCTGTACGTATTCCATGTGCATGGGTCTTTGGACACATCAGCAATGCCAGCACCTATACTATTGATGCTACATGGATGGCAAGAGTCAAGGAGATTGTTGGCTACTGCATCCATTCCGGGCTATATGTTATCCTTAACGATCATTGGGATGGTGGCTGGCTGGAAGAACATATCAATGCTACTGGTACGGCAAAGGAAAAAAACAAAACCGTATTGAATGCTATATGGACACAAATAGCCAACGAATTCAAGAACTACGACGAACATCTGATTTTTGCCGGGCTCAACGAACCGAATGTAAATGAAGAATCTGTGGTTGCTTCACTGGTAGAATACGAACAGGTTTTTATCGATGCTGTCCGGGCTACTGGCGGTAATAATGCAAAACGCCTACTGGTAGTGCAAGGACCATCCACTGATGCGGAGAAAACTTGCAACTGGATGGTTGACAAAATGCCATCCGACCCCATTGGCAATAAACTGGCTATTGAAATACACTTCTATTATCCATGGAACTTCTGGGGGATGGATAAAGATGAGAGCTGGGGTAATATGTTCTACTATTGGGGACAAGGAAACCACGTATCAGGTTCCAAGCATAATGCCACCTATGGAGAAGAGAGCGACATGACAGCCTTGGCTGACCGACTGAAGGCTTGTTTTGTGGACAAAGGTATCCCTGTGATCAATGGAGAATATGGTGTTATTTGGAGACAAGTAACTGGTGCGGGAGAAAGTCAGGAGAAACATAATGCTTCTATCCAATACTATTACAAGGTGATGAACAAACTCTGTATGGAGCGTGGTATTGTGCCCTTCGCATGGGACACCAATAGTACAGGAAGCAATCAGATGACAATCATCAATCGTTCAAACCTCTCTATCTATAACCAGTACATGCTGAACGGCATCAAGGAAGCTATGGAAGAACTTGACAACAATACAGGCGTTTCCCTAATATCCAATGACAGAAAGTCTGAAACGCCATACTATTATTCCCTAAACGGACAACGCACGGATCAGCCTTCTAGAGGAATCTATATTAAGAACGGAAAGAAATTCATCCTCAATTAACTAAAAAGAGCCTGACACAACAGTATGTCAGGCTCCTTCTTTTATATATACCTTTATTACTTGTTCACCTGGAACTTGGTGTCACCATCCTTGAAGAAGGCATTGATCTGCTTAGCAGCTGCAATACCGGCATTGATATTGGCCTCGGCTGTCTGAGCACCCATCTTCTTAGGAGTTGAGAAATAACGACCCTCAAACTGCTTGAACTCGTCATTGGCATCGGGCATGATGTCGGTAACGAACTTCAGGTCTTCGCGCTCCTGCATCAATTTGATGAGCTCGGGCTCGTTGATAACTTCCTTACGGGCTGTGTTCACAAGGATACCACCCTTCTTCATCTTGCCAACCAGTGCATAGTTGATGCTCTGCTTGGTTTCAGGAGTAGCAGGAATATGGAGCGATACAATATCGCAGGTCTCAAACAGAGCGTCCTGATTGGCTACGGCATGAACACCAGCCTTCTCGATAACCTCTGCAGGGCAGAAAGCATCGTAGGCATAAACGTCCATTCCGAAACCTTTGGCGATGCGAGCCACATTACGGCCTACATTACCGAAAGCCAGAATACCGAGTTTTTTACCCAGCAATTCTGAACCGCTCTTACCGTTATAGAATCCGCGAACGGCCATCACCAACAGACCGAATACCAACTCGGCAACGGCATTAGCATTCTGACCTGGAGTGTTCTCGGCTACTACATTGTGGGCTGTAGCTGCAGCGAGGTCGATATTGTCGTAACCGGCACCGGCACGAACTACAATCTTCAACTGTTTGGCAGCATCCAATACCTCAGCATCCACCTTATCCGAACGGATAATCATAGCATCGGCATCCTTCACAGCATCCAAGAGCTGAGCCTTCTCAGTGTATTTCTCAAGCAGCACCAATTCATTGCCTGCTGCCTCTACTTCTGCCTTAATTCCATTGACAGCGGCTGCTGCAAATGGCTTTTCTGTTGCAACAAGAATCTTCATAATCTCAAAACTTCAATTTTTCAACTATTAATGATTAGCTTCGAATTCTTTCATACATGCTACGAGGGCATTGCAACCTTCGATAGTCTGGGCATTGTAGCAGCTGGCACGGAAACCACCAACACTGCGGTGACCCTTCACGCCTACCATACCCTTAGATGTAGCAAAGTCAAGGAAGTCTTTCTCCAACTCCTTATACTCGTCGGCCATCACGAAGCAGATGTTCATCAGTGAACGGTCTTCCTCAACGGCAGTACCACGGAACATCTTGTTGCGGTCAATCTCACCGTAAACAATCTCGGCACGCTGCTGAGCCAGCTTATCCATAGCCTCAACACCACCGTTCTTCTTGATCCAACGGAGGGTTTCAAGAGCACTGTAGATAGGAACTACAGGAGGTGTATTGAACATAGAACCCTTGTCAACATGTGTACGATAGTCGAGCATAGTAGGAATCTCACGAGGAGCCTTGCCCAGTTTCTCGTCCTTCACAATGATGATAGTCACACCAGCCATAGCAAGATTCTTCTGAGCACCGGCATAGATGGCATCATACTTCTTAACATCAATAGGACGGCTGAAGATATCAGAAGACATATCAGCAATCAAGGGAACGTTTACATCCAAATCTTTGCGAATCTCCGTTCCATAGATGGTATTGTTAGTAGTGATGTGCAGATAGTCAGCATCGGCTGGAACACTCCATCCCTTTGGAATGAAGGTATAGTTGGCATCAGCAGAAGAAGCCACCTCTACTACCTCACCAAACAGTTTTGCCTCCTTCATAGCTTTCTTAGCCCAAACACCAGTGTTCAGGTAGGCAGCTTTCTTAATCAGGAAGTTGTAAGGAATCATGCAGAACTCCAGAGAAGCACCGCCACCAAGGAAGATTACTGAATAGCCCTCAGGAATTTGCAGCAGCTCCTTAACCAGAGCTACAGCCTCATCAACTACGGGCTGGAAATCCTTTGCACGGTGGCTAATCTCCATCAGAGAGAGACCAGAACCATTGAAATCAAGACACTGTTGAGCAGTCTTCTCAATCACTTCGCGAGGAAGCATCGAAGGACCTGCGTTAAAGTTGTACTTCTTCATTTTGATTGTGAATTTAATTATTTATACTATCAATTTTATTATCTGTTTCTGAAAAACGATGCGAAATTACACTTTTTATTTCAAATAGGCAAATATTTAAGCAAGAATTAAGCATTTTCTTTAATTTTCTTACGTTTTGATAAGTCTGTGTTGCAATTTTCTATCTCACAGGCTCAACTATTGTCTTAATGCCCTTAATCTTCTCGCCTTGTGTCTGCCGTATAACATGTTGGGCTTTTTCACGTTTCACTGCTACGTAGGCATAACGGTCGTGAATATCAATACGACCAATCTCGTCAGCCTTCAAGCCACCTATTTTACATAGGAAGCCCACAATATCGCCTTTCGACACTTTGTCTTTCTTACCTTTACCGATGTAGAGGGTGGTATTTTTAGGCGAAGAGGGATGAGTGCTGACGGGAGAAGGGAGGAAAAGTTCAACTTCACCTTCAACGTATGAGGGGATATGCTCATCGGGCCCCGTAATGAAGAAAGCCCTACCCTCTTTGTCCCAACGGGCTGTACGACCAACGCGATGGATATAACCCTCTTCACTCTCTGGCATGTGATAATGAACGATATTGGCAATATCTGGGATGTCGAGTCCTCGAGAAGCCAAATCTGTACTCACCATTACATTGACAGAACCATTGGCGAATCGATAGAGAGAAGCCTCACGCTGTTTCTGTTCCAGTCCTCCGTGGAAGAAACTGGTGACGAAACCTTGTTCCGCTAAATAACCGTTGACCCTTTCCACCGAGTCGCGATAGTTCAAGAACACAATGCTGCTTTCGGTGCCGAAACTGAGCAACAACTGGCGCAGGGTATCGAGTTTATCCTTCTGCGGGCTCTTCACCTCATAGAGTTTAACACGCTCTGAGGTTTGTTCCTCATCAGGTAGGAAATCTACCAGCGTACCCTTCTTCTGCATATTTACGAACTGGGGAATCTGCTCGGCATTCGTAGCCGAGAGCAATATTCTGCGCTGTAGTCCTGGCAGACTCTTCAAGAGTTTCTGCATTTCCTTTTGGAAACCCATTTCGAGACATTTGTCAAACTCGTCAATAATCAGCCAGCGAATACTATAGCTCGAAATATTCTCTTTGTCCAGATGATCGTTCAGTCGACCAGGTGTACCAAAGATAATTTGCGGTTTCAGTTCCTTCAGTTTACGATGCTCATCCATTGCAGCACGTCCACCATAGCAACTGGCAGAACGTATGCCAGCTCCCATTTGACGGAGCACGTTATCTGACTGCAACGCCAATTCGCGACCAGGCACAACGACTAACGCCTGTACGGCATCCGAAGAGCTGTCGAGCAGTTGAATGAGAGGTAATAAGTAGGCCAGCGTTTTCCCTGTTCCGGTTGGTGAGAGTAAAACAACATCACCGTCGGAGCACAGGATGGCTTCGGCGGCGTGTTGTTGCATCTCGTTCAATTCCGAGATTCCGAGTTTCTTCAGTATACGTTGCTGGTCTGTGCCCATATCAACTGGTTACTATTTCTTCTCTTCCTTCTTTTCTTCAGTCTTCTTGAAAGTTGACTTATAGCGTTTGTTCAGACCGTTGATCACATCATCGGTAATATCGAAACGCTTGGCAGCATACAGGATATTGTCACCCTGCTTGGTGAGAATCATATCATACTTCTTATCCTTGTTGTAAGCGGCCAGGAAATGCTGCAATGAGTCGCGCAAACCTTCATTATAAGTAGCTGTCTCATTAGCAAGTTCATTCTCCAAGCGAGCCTGCAACTGCTGCAGATCGTTCTGTTGACGCTGAATAGCAGCCTGCTGACTTTCTGCCTGCTCACGACTGGTGAATCCGTTGTTGTTTAACTTCTGCTGGAAGTTGTTCATGGCATTCTGCAACTGCTGTCCTTTTTGATTCAGGGTGTTGCGGGCATTGTTGCTCTTCTTCTGGAGTACCAGTGTGAAGTCCTTACAATACTCATACTGAGTCATCAAAGAGTCCACTTCAACATAAGCGATTTTCAATCCTGCGCCATTGGCAGAATCAGCAGCTGAAGGTTGCTCGTCCATCTTAGGACTTGCATTGTTGCACGATGCGAGTGCGACGATGGCGGCAACAGCCATCATGCCGAAAATGTTCTTTTTCATTTTTTGTTGATTATAATTTGTTATGATATTATTTATTATTCAAGACTTCTCACTGACTGCGAAACGACTCTTGCGACGCATTTCACGGTCTTGATCCATCACACAATGGATACCTCTTTCACGCATCGCCTCACTGTCGTGAATATGCTGCGATGAGAAGGTGCCATTTTTGTTGGAAAGGACTTTTACGAGAAAAAAAGCCATCCCTATAGCAATTATTAACGTGCTTAATAGCAATATTTTCACCATAAATGATTACTTTTGCACAAGTTTTGCAATTTCGACTGCAAAGTTAAACAATAAATTTAGAAAACCGATAATAATAAACATTAATAATGAATAAAAGTGAGTTAAAACCTGCCGTTGTCTTCGAACATTTTGCGAAGATTAACGAAATTCCACGCCCCTCGAAGCGTGAAGAGAAGATAATTGAGTACCTGAAGGACTTTGGCAAAAGCCGAGGTTTGGAGACGAAGGTTGATGAAGTTGGTAATGTTCTTATCCGTAAGGGAGCTACTCCTGGCTATGAGGATTGCAAGACAGTTATCTTGCAAAGCCACATGGATATGGTGTGTGATTCTCTTCCCGATGTAAAAATTGATTTCGACAAGGACGGTATTACAACTTATGTGGACGGAGAATGGTTGCGTGCTAAGGGTACGACACTGGGAGCTGATGACGGTATCGGTATCGCTATGGAGTTGGCTATCCTTGACAGCAACGACATTGAGCACGGTCCGATTGAGTGTGTCTTCACACGTGATGAAGAAACAGGACTGACAGGTGCTGAAGGAATGAAACCAGGTTTCATGACAGGCGATTTCCTCATCAATCTCGATTCTGAGGATGAGGGGGAAATCTTCATATCATGTGCTGGCGGACGTACTACTACTGCCCAGTTCGACATTGCGCGCCTACCAATTCCTGAAGGTTACTTCTGCATCAAAGGTTCTGTCAAAGGACTGGTTGGTGGCCACTCAGGTGATGACATCAACAAGAAACGTGCTAACGGACTGAAAATTATTGCTCGTTTCGTCTATCAGGAGATGGAGCGTTACGAGGGCATTCATCTCGTTCGCCTGCATGGAGGCAGTTTGCATAATGCCATTCCTCGTGGCGGCTATTTCGTTTTGGCTGTTCCCAATGCCATCAAGGAAAATATCCGTGCCGATTGGAATGTATTCTCGGCACAGGTGGATGAAGAGTTTCATGTTTGCGATACAAATATGGTATGGCGTATGCGCAGTTACGACCCAGAGCCATATATTGAGGATGAGGCAGCACGTCGCTTCATATATGCCTTGCAGGCTGTTGACAACGGAGTATATGCTGTATGTCAGGATGAAGCTTTGGGCGGAATGACCGAAACTTCCAGCAATCTGGCTCGCGTGGAGACCAACGAGAAAGACATCATGATTATGTCTTCCCAACGTTCGAATGTGATGTCGAACCTTGACAACATGTGCAACACCATCGCAGCAGTATTTAAATTGGCTGGTGCAAAGGTAACCCATTCCGAAGGATATCCCGCTTGGAAGATGCGCACGAACAGTGAGTTGCAGAAGATTGTCAAATTAACCTATCATAAGCTCTTCCAAAAAGACCCTATTTTGAAGGGTATTCATGCTGGATTGGAGTGCGGACTCTTTGCCGAGCGTTATCCTAATCTCGACATGGTGAGCATGGGGCCTACGCTGCGTGATGTTCATACACCTGACGAGCGTCTGCTTATCCCTACCGTTCAGATGGTTTGGGACCACCTGCTACTCACACTCAAGAGTATCCCACATCAGTTATGAAAAGACTTATATATATAATAATAGGTATAGCCCCCCTGCTGTTCGCCTCGTGCGGACCGCAGGCCGAGGCGGAAGAACTGGTTGAACAGTTCATGGAGCAGAACATGCGCGAAGGGCTGAATCCATCATCGGTACATTTCACTGATGTTGATTCTACTCATGCAATGACTGATTCCATCGTGATAAATCTGCGCCAGTTGGCTCGTCAAGGTAAGCGCTATCGCCCTGATTTGAAATATGCTCCTGATAAGCCTTTCACAAAACTGATGGTAACACGTGTGAAATATGAATTAGAAAACGAGGAAGTAAGCGACACTTACTACCTCGATATGAAATTAACCCGTGTTGTAGCTTTCAAGGAAAACTAAGCTATATCCTGCTTACTTGCTTGACACCCTTTACCGTGCGGAGTTTCTTTATCAGAGACTCCAAACGGGTATTATCGTCAATCATGATTTCAAGATTACCACTGAAGAGTCCATCGTGCGAATCGATATTGATAGAGCGCAGTACCAACTTTTCGTCTTTCGAAATAATGCTGGTGAGATTATTCACTATACCAATATCATCATTACCTATCACACGCAGGGTAATGGCATATTGTGAGGCACCCTTTCCACTCCAACGGGCTTTTACCACACGATAACCGAAACGCTTTTTCAGTTCAGGCGCATTAGGACAGTCTTCACGATGTATCTTAATACCACCACTCACCGTTACAAAGCCGAACACCTTGTCACCATAGATTGGTTGGCAACAGCGAGCCAACTGGTAGTCGACCCCCTTCAGATTGCGATCTATCACCAGGACATCGTCTGAGAGTTGGGAATTGAAAGATGAAAGCTGAGAATTGTCCAAGACGAAATCAGCTGCTGTCTGAGCCACATTATTACCCGTAACAGGCTGTTCGCCCTGCTGCAATTCCACATACTTATCTATCACCTGGTTGACATCCAATGTGCCATCGGCTATCTGGCGATAGAAATCACTGGTTTCTTTGAAGCCAAGTTTCTTAACCAGATGCTGCATAGTGGACTCCTCCTGCTCCACCTTGCGATTCTTAAATTTACGTTCAAGCGCTTCTTTGGCAAAGAGGGCTTCTTTAACTTGTGTTTCTTTCAGTGCTAAGCGGATTTTCGACTTGGCACGTGAAGTCTTCACTATATTAAGCCACTCCTGACGAGGCTTCTGTGTGGAAGATGTCATGATCTCTACCTGGTCGCCACTCTGCAATATTTGTCTAAGAGGCACCACTTTATTGTTTATTCGAGCTCCAGTGCAGGCATTGCCTATCTTGGAATGGATATGGTAGGCAAAATCAAGAACGGTTGCACCCTTGGGAAACTTATAGAGATCGCCCTTGGGAGTAAATACGAATACTTCGTCTTCATAGAGATCCATCTTAAACTGGTCCATAGCCTCCATACCGTCGGATGTCTCAAGCATCGAACGGATATTGGTCAACCATTCATCCAACCCCGTCTCTCCTTTTATGCCTTTATAGCGCCAATGGGCAGCCACGCCACGTTCGGCTATCTCGTCCATACGTTCGGTACGAATTTGCACTTCCACCCATTTCTGTTCTGGGCCCAGAACGGTGATGTGCAGACTCTCATAGCCATTCGACTTGGGTACTGACAACCAGTCACGCAAGCGCTTGGGATTGGGCTGATACATATCGGTCACTATGGAATAGACCTGCCAACAATGCATTTTCTCCTTCTCAATTGGAGAATCAAGAATCACACGGATGGCAAACAGGTCGTAAACACCTTCAAAAGCACATTTCTGCTTTTTCATCTTTTGCCATATAGAGTGTATCGATTTGGTGCGACCTTTAATATGGAACTTCAGTCCTGCTGCCTTCAGATGATCACTGATAGGCTGTATAAACCGTTCGATATAGGCATCGCGACTCTTCTTGGTCTCACTCAGTTTCTCTTTGATATGATAATATGCATCATGCTCCAGATATTTCAGCGACAAGTCCTCGAGTTCACTCTTCAGTTTATACAAGCCCAGTTTATGAGCCAGTGGTGCATAGAGATAAGTAGCTTCTTCGCTGACTTCGCGTTGAGCTGCGGTCTGCTTGGTATCCTTAATCTGTCGCATCAGATTGACGCGATCAGCAATCATAATAAGTATTACGCGCATATCCTCTGCAAAGGACAACAGCAGATTTCGGAAATTCTCAGTTTCGATGACTGGGTTTTTCTTATAAAGTTCCTGAATGCGTTGAAGTCCATGCAAGATACGAGCTACTGATTCACCAAACTCTCGCTGTACAACCTCAATAGTGAGATAACCGTCTTCAATACATGGATGCAGCAATACTGCCAGTACTGCATCACGTTTCAAACCGATTTCCTCGACAACTAATTGTGCTGTTTGGAAACTCAATAGCAAAGGATTCAGCCCAAAGACATCACGATGGATATGATTTTGCTCTATATAATCAAGTAGGTATTGGCGCATTTTATCTTCATCGCCAGCGACAAGCGATGTACCAATCTCTTCTTTCACCTTATTATATAGGGTCAGAACGGTCTCTTTTTCCTTAGGTTTAAAATCGAATTTCTCAATCATACGAGTACAAAGGTACAAATTTATTTCGGAAATTTGTCCATTTCCTCATTTTTTTGTAACTTCGCAGGCATAAAATACTACAATTATGGTAGACGAACAAGTATTACGGATGCAACAACTCATCAGAGAACTGAATGAAGCCTCTGATGCATACTATAACGGACGGGCAGAACTCATGACGGACTATGAGTGGGATGCACGTTTCGACGAACTGAAGCAGTTAGAACAAAGGACAGGGACTACCCTGCCCGACTCTCCCACACAGAAAGTATCCGAAGACAGTATCACAGGACAGAAGGAAGAACATGAGTTTGCCGCATTGTCATTGGCTAAAACAAAACAACCAGCGGAACTGGTGAAATGGGCAGAAGAACGTCCGATATGGATTTCATGGAAACTGGATGGTCTGACACTTGTTGTGACCTATGACAGCGGCAAGTTGACAAAGGTGGTAACACGAGGTAACGGACATATAGGTACAAACATTACACACCTTTCGAAAGCCATTAACGGTATTCCGCAAAAGATTGATTACAAAGGGCATACAGTGATTAGAGGAGAGGCTGTCATTAGCTATGACGATTTCGATAAGTTCCTCATTGAGAGTGGTGAGGACTATGCTAACCCTCGCAATTTGGCATCCGGTTCACTGACTCTCAAAGATGTGGAAGAAGTACGTCAACGGCACATCCAGTGGATACCTTTCACCTTAGTTCATACGGACGAAGAAATTGTCTCATGGGGCGATCGTATGACTTGGCTTGAGCAACAGGGTTTCCATCCCGTTGAGCGCCGCCTCATCAATCATCCTGATTTAGCCAGCGTGGAAAGCTGTTTGGCAGCCTTCACCCAAGAAGTCACCTCAAAACAGAATCCTTACCCTGTCGATGGTCTGGTTATTTGTTACGATGATACGGAATATGCACAAACTGGCAGTATTACCGGTCATCACGCTACAAGAGCCGGACTGGCTTTCAAATGGCAAGACGAAGCTGCTGAAACCATTTTACAGGAGATAGAATGGTCATGCGCTGCCAGCACCATCTCGCCCGTAGCCATTTTCCGTCCTGTAGAATTGGAAGGAACTACCGTCAAACGCGCCTCTCTTTGTAACATCAGTGAGTGCGAGCGACTGGGTATTGGCAGTAAGGGCACAGAAATAAGTGTCATTAAAGCCAATAAGATTATTCCAAAGGTGATTAAGGTGAATCGCACGGAAGGAACGTTAGAGATTCCTCAAGAATGTCCTGTCTGCCATGCCAAGACCGAAATTCGAATCAGTGAAGCCAGTGGCACTAAGACACTTCATTGTACCAATAATGAGTGTCCTGCCAAACAACTCAAAAAGTTTGCCCGTTTTGTTTCCAAGGAAGGCATGAACATTGATGGCATTTCCGAACAGACGCTGGCCAAATTCATTAATCTCGGATGGATTAGCGAATATGCCGATCTCTATGACTTAAAGATTCATATCCGCGAACTGGCTCGAATGGAAGGATTTGGTGAGAAATCGGCTTCCAACATCATACATAGCATAGAGAAGTCGGCAAATGTTGAAGCACACCGCTTGCTGTATGCACTCAACATTCCCCTCTGTGGATTGGATGTTTGCAAACGACTGCTGAGTGCTTATCCTATAGATGAGCTCGTAGCAGAGAGCATCAAGCAGACGGGCGATTTGTTTGATCCCATGAAGGAAGCTTCAGAAGTTTTTGCCCATATTAATGGTATAGGACCTGAGAAATCAGCTTCTTTTGTAAACTGGTTCCGCGATGCCCACAACATGGAACGTTATTCGCATTTACGCGAGAAGATTAAAGTAACACAAGCATCCAACGAGCCTACAGGAAACAAATGTGAAGGACTGACCTTCGTCATTACTGGTGATGTACATCATTTCAAGAACCGCAACGAACTGAAAGCCTATATTGAGTCGCAAGGTGGAAAGGTGGCCTCAGCAGTAAGTGGCAGTACTTCCTTCCTTATCAATAATGACATCACATCCACCTCAGGTAAGAATCAGAAGGCACAGCAACTGGGAATCCCCATCATTTCGGAGGATGACTTTGTTGAAAGATTCCGATAATTCTCCATGCAACACCAACGTATCATTGCACCATTGTTGCCTGTCGCCATCACACTGATTGCAGGAATCATTGTGGGACGTTATCTTCATGTGGAAGCATGGATAACTTTAACAGCAATGGTTTTTATGATTGTTGCATCACTCTTCTTTTTCCGTTTTCCTAAAATACAATCGTTGTTAATCTGTCTGATTACTGCCATTATAGGCTTCCACCTGATACAATACCCATTACCAAACATACCTGTTGTACAAAGGGCTGGTAAGCGGATGATAGAGTATCGAGAACGGCTACTTCAACAATATCAACAAGAGATATCGCCGGAGGCTTACGAAGTAGTGGCTGCGATGACATTAGGAGATAGATCGGCTTTAAGCCAACAAACCAAAGAAACATTCAATGCTACAGGAGCTTCGCATATCTTAGCCATCAGCGGGCTCCATTTAGGTATCATTTATATGATGGTGTCTCTTTTAATATGGGGACGACGTTGGCGTCTGGTGACACAAGTGCTAACTTTGGTATTACTATGGGCCTTTGCTTTTCTTGTGGGACTATCGCCAAGTGTAGTACGAGCAGCCATCATGCTGACAGTCTATGGCTTGCTCTCTTTGGGCTACCGTCAGAAAATGAGTATTAATGTGTTGGCTTTTACTGCTATTATCATGCTCATCGTTCACCCTCATGCCCTGTTCGAAGTCGGTTTTCAAATGTCCTATCTGGCTGTCTTATCCATCCTGCTGTTCTATCCACTCTTCTTTCATTTAATATCTGATAAATGGCTGATGGAACATCGCTTTGTCAGGTGGGTATGGGGTATGTGCATCGTCTCTTTCACTGCCCAATTAGGAGTAGCACCTCTGATTGCTTTTTATTTCCACCGCTTCTCCACCTATTTCCTACTCTCCAATTTCATTGTCATTCCATGTGCCTACCTGATTCTTTTAGGCGGTTTTCTTTTGCTGCTCACCTCTTGGTCGTTTGTAGCAACAATATTATCAGCAGTTGTCAGCTTCATGACCGTATCCCTTTCATTCATAGCCTCTCTACCTTATGCTACCATCGAAGGATTGTATTCCACCCCATTACAAGTGGTATTGACATATCTGCTCATTTTTCTTTCGATTTATTTGGTATTTCGCTCTATTTACACTAATTTTGTTGTGAAATATGAATAGTTTCCTCAGCATCTTTCCCATGATGTTCCGTGCCCGTCGTCCCAGCAGGCTGAGCGATATGCAGGCAGTGGACGTTCCCTTCTGGATTCGGAAGGGATATGAAGGCATGACTTTCTTTGGACACATCATTACCCATAGCAAGGAAGATGCCGACCATTTCAATCAGTATTGGGATGCGATGAAGAATCATGAAATGATTCATCTTTATCAGGCTCGCAGCACGCACGACTCTTGGATTTGCTTCTACATGAAATACCTTTGGCAATGGCTGAAGGCATGCCGGTACCACAGGCGACTGCGCAATGCGGGGTATCTACTGAATCCTTTTGAGTTGGAAGCTTATGGTCACATGTACGACCTTCACTATTTGGATAATAAAGAAAGCGGCACCACAGAATGGCACCGCTATATGAATATGTCTTTAGAAGAACGCTTGCAGATTTATTTGGCACGGAAGCGCTCTGCCTGCGACTGAATCAGTTCTGTATCGTCGAAATAATTGATTTGCATAGCTGCACGCACCTCACTCATCGTCTGAGCAGCTGTCTCGCGAGCCTTCTCCGTTCCTTTCTTCAGTATATTGTAAATCTCAGGAATATCCTGTTCAAACTCATGACGGCGTTGGCGCATGGGCTCCAGGAACTCGTTGAGAATCTGGTTAAGGAACTTCTTACACTTCATATCGCCCAGTCCACCACGACGGTAATGGTCTTTTAGTTCGTCGAGGTTCTGATATTCAGGCCAATACTGTGCGAAATGTTCGTCCTTAGAGAAAGCGTCGAGATAAGTAAATACGGCGTTGCCTTCTACGTGACCTGGGTCATTAAGATTGACATGAGTGGGGTCCGTGTACATGGAGCGAACTTTCTGCCAAACGGTATCGGCATCGTCAGAGAGATAGATGCAGTTGCCGAGTGACTTTGACATTTTTTCCTTACCATCTGTTCCTGGCAGACGACGGGCAGTCAGATTCTCAGGTAACAGAATGTTGGGTTCAACAAGAACGGGAGCATAAACCTGATTGAAACGGCGCACTAACTCGCGCGTCACCTCCAACATCGGCTCCTGGTCTTCACCAGCAGGAACGGTGGTTGCTTTAAACAATGTAATGTCTGCGGCCTGACTGACAGGATAGCAGAAGAAGCCCAATGGTATGCTCTCTCCTTCGAAGCCACGCATCTTTACCTCTGTCTTCACCGTAGGGTTACGCTGTACACGACTCACGCTGACGAGGTTCATCAGATAGGTAGTCAGCTCAGCCAACTCCGTAATCTGACTTTGTATAAAGAGAGTGCACTTCTCTGGATTCAAACCAGCAGAAAGATAATCGAGGGCTACCTCAATAATATTCTGACGAATCTTTTCGGGATTGTCGGCATTATCCGTTAAAGCCTGCACGTCAGCCATGAATACGAACATTTTCTCATAGTCGCCAGCTTCTTGTAATTCTACTCGGCGGCGTAGTGAACCGATATAGTGTCCTAAATGGAGTTTTCCTGTTGGACGGTCACCAGTCAATATAATTTTTCCCATTTCTTTATAATATTGTCTAATTTGGTGTGCAAAGTTAATAAAAATATTGCAAACAAAGGAACAATTTCTTCGCAAATGTTTGCAAAGCATAGATTGCACACTTTTGCAAACACTTTTTCTTGGTGAGTTCTGCATTATTTTGTATCTTTGCATCAGTAAAAAAAACAAAATTATGGTATTAACTGACCGCGAACTTTTCCTACTCGTCATCTGTACGGTATTCTACATCACCTTATTTATATTGGTGATACAAAACAACCGTCGCAAGATCCAACTGCTGCAGAGCCGACTCGACAATATTCATGCCATGCAGAAAATGGCTGTTATTGAGCAAAGGGATCATGATGTAAACAGTATCTTTTCCTCACCAGTTTACCAGCGTATCAAGCAATATATTGCCAGCGGGCAAAACATAGCCGAGGATGACTGGGCAGAACTGACGGAAGTGGTAAACAGGGGTTATACGGGATTCACAGACAAACTCTTCAGCCTCTACCGGATGAGCGATCAGGACTACCACGTCAGCCTGCTGATTAAAATCAGACTGCAACCGAAAGACATTGCAACGCTGACTGCCCACTCCAAGGAGAGCGTAGCCACCACCCGCAGTCGGCTCTACCAAAAGGTGTTTGGCAAGAAGGGCTCTACGAAAGATTGGGATGATTTTATCCTCTCGATTTAATTAGAATAACAATATAATATATAAGAGTATGATAGACTATTTGATTGCAAACATGTGGCAGGTATGGGCCGTCGTCGCCATCGTCTGCCTGATTCTGGAACTTTCATCAGGTGATTTCTTTATCATCTGCTTCTCCATCGGAGCCGTATTTGCCCTCATCTCGGCAGTACTCGGCTTAAGCATCTATTGGCAGGTTTTTATCTTTGCCCTCTTCACCTTGCTGAGCGTGTTATTCGTCAGACCTGTTGCTTTGCGCTATCTGCACAAGAACGATCCAAACAAATTGTCAAATGCAGATGCGCTGATGGGACGTACCGGACGTGTGACAGAGGAAATCAAGGCTGGTGCAAGTGGCTATGTGCAGATTGACGGTGACCTTTGGAAAGCCGTCAGTAAGAGCGACATTGCAGTTGGCACTACCGTCCGTGTCATCGGGCGCGAAAGCACTATCCTCACCGTAGAACAGCTTTAAACATGAAACATTAAATATTAAACATTAAATATTATGGACATTATGACTTACGTATTGATTGCCATTGTTATTATGGTATTGATCTTTGCCAAAAAGGCTATTGTGATTATTCCTCAGTCGGAGACGCGCATTATCGAACGACTCGGTCGCTACTATGCAACACTGAATCCTGGTATCAACATCATCATCCCGTTCATCGACCGAGCCAAGGATATTGTGGTACTGACTCGCGGACGCTATGCCTACTCCACCAGTATCGACCTGCGTGAACAGGTGTACGACTTTCCTTCTCAGAATGTAATTACTAAGGATAACATTCAGATGGAAATCAACGCATTGCTCTACTTCCAGATTGTGGATCCCTTCAAGGCTGTGTATGAAATCTCGAACCTGCCCAACGCTATTGAGAAACTGACACAGACCACCCTGCGTAACATCATCGGTGAACTGGAGCTCGACGAAACACTGACCTCGCGTGACACTATTAACACTAAACTACGTGCCGTTCTGGACGATGCCACCGACAAGTGGGGCGTAAAGGTAAACCGTGTAGAGCTGCAGGATATCGTACCTCCTTCAACGGTGCTCAATGCAATGGAGAAACAGATGCAGGCTGAGCGTAACAAGCGTGCACAGATTCTGACCTCTGAGGGTGAGAAAGCTGCCGAGATTCTGGCTTCTGAAGGTGAGAAGACAGCTATCATCAACCGTGCTGACGCTCAAAAGCAACAGGCTATTCTGCATGCTGAAGGTGAGGCACAGGCTCGCATCCGTAAGGCTGAAGCCGAAGCCAAGGCCATCGAGTTGATTACCGAGGCTGTGGGCAAGTCGACCAATCCTGCCAACTACCTGCTGGCTCAGAAGTATATACAGATGTTGCAGGAACTGGCTACTGGCGACAAGACCAAGACTGTTTACCTCCCCTACGAAGCCACTAACCTCATGGGCTCTATCGGAGGTATCAAGGATCTCTTTAAGTCGGAATAAGCGAGGGAACTTACATCTAACATAAGCAGCTTGCATCAAACTATGCAGGCTGCTTATTTTTTGAGTATGACATAGATAATCACCGGAGCACCTATCAATGGTGTGATGGCATTCAGAGGAATAATGCCATGCTCTTCTGGCAAGAAACTTATCAGATTACACAATAGTGCTATAGCGGCTCCCATCAGCATAGTAGCTGGAAGCAGAGAACGATGATTGTCTGTTTTCAGCAAAAGACGGGCTATATGGGGTACTGCCAACCCGATAAAGGCAACTGGTCCACAGAATGCTGTAGTGACAGCCGTCAGTAGGCCTGTAATAATTAATAGCCAATTGCGCGTACGGATAATATGAACGCCAAGATTCTCAGCATAATGATCTCCCAACATCAAGGCATTCAGGGGCTTTATAAACAACAGGCTTCCTATCAATCCTATGATAGTGATAAGCGCAAACCAAGGCATTATCCGCATAGGCACACCACCAAACGAGCCTAATCCCCATACCAAGTAACTCTTCACCCCCTCATCGGTGGCAAAGAAATTGAATAGTGATATGGCAGAATTAGCTATATAACCTATCATAATACCAATAATCAGCAACATGACATGACTGCGAACTATTGTTGAAAAGAAGAAGATTATTGCCATAACAGCCATAGCCCCTAAGAATGCTGCCACAAGCACAGCCACAAAACCAGTCA
>OCVV012834264.1_pt1 | contig 21850 bp, 14 predicted proteins | sample 1539721 | NCBI WGS metagenome assembly OCVV01 (sample SAMN02144230, study PRJEB22623) | gut metagenome | biome: sheep rumen | host: Ovis aries | place: New Zealand
TGAGTATTTTCCCTGTTCTAGGGTCAAAAATTTTGACCCTAGAATTTCGCGATATTCCGTCCTCGTCAACTGAAACCGGAAATCGTCATCAAATTTCTCGATATTATTCTTGACTTGTTGATTGAATGCTTTGGTGCTATACCCATAAATCTCGGCCAAGTCGGCATCGAGCATCACCTTGACCCCGCGAATGGTGTATATCCGCGATTTCAACAGGGTTTCGTCGATGAGTGGGAACTCTGCAACGGCCAATTTATCAGTTTTTCTTGCCATAATAATCCTCTAGCCCGCACGGCATATGCGAACGTTATAAACGGTTTAAATTGCGAACACACTGTGGACGCAATTAGGGTTTATTTATGTTTTGGGATGCTCTTGCAATATTGTTGGCGAGGGTTTTCCTCGGCGTTACCTGGCGCGGCTTTCGCCACACACTCGAATAGGTCGTGTTCCTATCAGCTATCCAACAACATCAACAAAAAGGTTGATGAACCCCACCGCGGATGCACGTACGGGCCGCAAGGCTTATGCCGACTGTCGCAGGGATTGTCGTAATACGGGGATAAATGTACAAAGAGGCCAGTGGGAAGTCAACACGCGCGCGTTACTTCTCGCTCCTGGCGGCGACGATCCCCGGCCCAGGTCCCTGAGCTTGCCGAAGGGCCGGGTCGGGCTATATTCTAGGGGCAATCGCCCGCGCTTACGCTTGCCGCTCGCCTCCTAGAACCAAGCCTCGCTATGCGAGTCTTGTCCCCAAAGGGTCACTATCCCTAACGTGAGTGAAAAACATGCACTATATGGCGTGGTAAAAAACAGCGCGTTTTATATGATTGGAGAGAACATCACCAAGGCGTTTATCTATGTCTCTTCAAAGCAATATCGGCAAGGCAATTCGGGCATTACGCGCCCAAAAGGGAACCTCGCAAGAAAGACTGGCACTTGAAACTGGCATCGGCCGGCGTTACATGAGCGACATCGAGAACGGGCGCCGAAACGTTTCGCTTGAAATCATCGAGAAAATTGCTGAGTTTTTCGAAATAAGCCCCAGTGAATTTGTCAAGAAAATCGAGCAGGCAGACGAACCTTCTCTCTCCATTGATTCTCTTAAGGATTACCTCTGCGAACTCGGGTATGAAAACGCGGTTGTCCTCGAAAGCCCCGATTACCTTTCTGCAGTTGTCGGAGTGAGTGAAGATGGTCGCGTCATCTATTCGTACCCCAAAATGCTCCAGCACCTGGTTCTGAACGATGGGATGACATATGAAGAAGCGGCTGAATTCGTTGATTACAACACCATTGGAGCACTACCGTATATGGGTGAGAAAAAACCGATAATTTTGAACGAGATTGTTAGATAACCGACATTCTTTTGCGATTTATGGCCATCAACAAATTTATACGAAACAACAGTTCAAGAAACTTTTTCAACTATTTAGTTGAAAACTTAAGGAGCTGTGCAGAGTTTAAAATCAGCGTTGCTTTTATTACGTACGGGGGCCTACAAGTCTTACTCGAAACGCTTCATTTGTTAGAAGAAAAAAATATACCAGGCAAAATTCTGACGACAACATACAAGGAAATGACCCCGCCATCGGTTATCGAACGTTTAGCGAAATTTCAGAACATTGAACTTAAAATCTACGTTCCGCCAACGAAGAACGACGGATTTCACGCAAAAGGGTACTTATTCAAAAATCAGTCCAAAGACGAGAACTGGTCCATTATCATCGGATCATCAAATATCACCGGAAGGGCCCTGAAAACGAACGTAGAATGGAATGTTCTTCATCAGGATCTCCAGGCGGAATGCTCCAGCGAATTCACGAAAAGCGTATTACAAGAATTTGATAACCTGTGGAACAGTCCTAACGCCAAAGCATATTCAGATGATTTATTATCATCATACCGTGACTATCTTCAAAAGATAAAAGATACGATAGTTTCAAAACATATTGAAGACTTTTTCACTTACGACAACGCTGTAATTGAGCCCAATGAAATGCAAAACGAAGCTGTCATCAAATTGACTCAGCTCAGGGACACGGGAGCCACAAAAGCTCTCGCAATTGCAGCTACTGGAAGCGGAAAAACTTACATGTCTGTTTTCGATTCTGTTCAATTTAAGCCAAATCGTCTCCTTTTCATCGTTCACAGAGAAGACATCTTAAACAAGGCAAAAGAATCATTCAAAAAGATTTATTACACTATAGACAAATCAATCTCTTTCGGGTCCTTTACTGGCAATCTTGATGAAAGAAATTGCAGGTTTCTTTTTGCCACAAGAGACAAGCTTGCCCTACATTATACAGAATTCAAACCGAATGATTTCGACTACATCGTTCTAGACGAAGCGCATCACGCATCAAGTCCTCAATACGAAAATATTCTAAATTACTTCAAACCCAAATTTTTACTGGGATTAACGGCAACTCCAGAACGAACTGACGGCCAGGATATCTATTCCATATTCGACAATAACATCGCTATAGAAATACGTCTTCGTCAAGCTCTCGAATACAATCTTATTTGCCCATTCCATTACTTCGGATTGAAAGATGTTGATGGAATTGACTATTCCAAGATCACAGCAGCGCCAGGAACAAAAGAATTTATTCAACAAATCGCCAGCATGTTGATGATTGGAAAACGAGTTGACTATATCATTGAAAAACTCAAATTCTATGGACACGATGGAGAAAAGGCTAAAGTACTCGGTTTTTGCGCAAACATAGAGCACGCAAAATACATGGCCGACGAATTTAACAAACGTCTTTCTGCAAATGGGAAAGATGTCGCCATTGCGCTGTATTCTGGAAATGGAATAGGCACTACAACTAGAGAATATTATGTTAAACGTCTCGAAGACGATTCAGACAGTCTTCAGTATATCTTTACAGTTGATTTATTTAACGAAGGTATCGACATTCCTTCTGTAAACACAGTATTAATGTTAAGACCAACAGAGTCCAGCATCATCTTTATACAGCAATTAGGCCGAGGCCTTCGAAAGCTACCAAACAAGGAATTCGTTACCGTTCTGGATTTCATCGGAAATTATAAGAATTCGTTTTTGATGGCAATCGCTTTATACGGAAAGCCCGATTTTGACAGGGACACGCTTAAAGTTCAAGTTGCAAGTGACTTTGCAGAGTTACCGAACGGGACCTATATCCACATGGATAAAATCACCAAAGAGCAAATTTTGTCCCAACTCGAAGCAGAAAGATTCATGTCCATGAAATACATGAAAGAATCCTACAATGCATTCAAGAATTTGAGTTGTGGCGGGAAAGTTCCCATGTTGGTAGATTATCTAAAACAAGACGGAAGTATCGATCCGCTTCGTTTTACACAATTTAATGCGCAATTCAAGACCTATATGGAATTTGCTTCTTATATGGAGAAGGATTCGCATCCTGAATTGTCTTTGGCTTTAGATAATAATGCCTTTTCAGCAGCCATGCGTCTATTCAGTTTCTATAGTCCGGCTAAAAGGGCTGAGGAATGGATTATTTTAAAGACCATTCTCGATAGTCCAAATTTCGAAGCATCCATCGACATGATTCTTTTAGAGGCTTCCAAATACATATCCAAAATTCACACCGAACGTTTCTACCATGCGGCTGACGTGTTGTCTGGAAAATATTTCGACAAAGCAGAATTGACAAAATACAGCAAGTCTTTGCTAGTTTTACAAAACAACTCGCTTGCATTTAACGAGGCCTTAAAAACGTGTTTAAAAAACGATGAGGTTTCGCTTCTGTGGTTGTCAGATTTGATTCGTTACAATCTATTGCGTTTTCAACGAGAGTTTGAATCGTTCGATAGCGGGCTACCTTTCTTGAAATTATATCATGAATATTCCATGAGAGATATCGCCCTTCTATGCGGTTATAAGAAGACTCATTCCGCTTTTAGAGGGCAAGGCTTATTAACGTTAGATTATCCTAATTATTACATCTTTGTAAATCTACACAAAGACGCCAACATCAAAGAATCTATCAATTATAAAGACAAATTCATCAAGCCCGATATTTTCCAATGGGAATCCCCCAATAGCACAACACAAGATTCTGAAGTTGGGAAAAATTTAATCGATAATATCAAAAGAGGCGTAAAACTGCACCTATTTGTCCGAAAATTCGAAGAAATCGAAGGTGTAACGCAACCATTCATGTATCTTGGTGAAGTATTTACTTATAAAGATACCGTAAAAAACAACAAACCCATTATGATGGAATTTGGTTTATACAACCGTGTTCCTGACAACATCTATCGCGATTTCACGACAACCGTGGAAATAGAGGATTTTCAATCATGAAACACCTCGAAGTAGTAGCAGGCATCATCAAGGATAGCGACAAGATTTTCGCAACTCAGCGTGGTTACGGAGAATTCAAAGACGGCTGGGAATTTCCCGGCGGTAAGATGGAACCGGGTGAAACACCGCAACAGGCTCTAGTCCGTGAACTGAAAGAAGAACTCGCTATCGATGCTTCTGTCGGAGAATTTCTTTGTACCGTGGATTACGACTATCCGACATTCCATTTGACGATGCATTGCTTTTTCTGCACTATTGTGGGTGGCAAAGCGCCAGAACTCTTGGAACATGAAGCGGCAAAATGGCTAAGTATGTCAGAACTTCATTCTGTAAACTGGTTGCCTGCTGACGTGGAAGTTGTGGCTGCATTAGAGAAATAATTTTCCTGCCAATATTTAGTCGGCATAATTCCGACACTGTACGTTAGGGATAGCAAGTGTCCCTTGGGGATGGAGACTCACGTAGCGAGGTCCTGTTGCCAAAGCGGCGCGGGCATGCCATAGGTACGCACAGGGCGCCTTGCAAAAGCGCGCAAAACGAGTGTCATAAAATTATGCTCGCATAATTTTATGATAAAGTGAAGCCGCGGACGGCGTAACCGTCCATATAGCCCGACCCACGCGGGGAACACCCATGTTTGTCACAAGTCCATGCAGGTCGTGAGCATGACGGTTTCAAATTTCTTGTTACACCTCTACATACGCAAAAGATTGCGGTGCAGATTGAACGTTGTAATCGGCTAGGGATTTTTCCTTGCGGTATTTCTTTGTAGAAGCGACCTTAATTGCATACGCATTGTCGCGACCTTTGAAGTACTCGTCGTAAAACTCCTGCGAAATACCTGAGTACAGTTTTGTCTGTATCCAGATATTGTCTGGCGTATCGCTCAAAATAGCTTCGATTTCGAATTCACCGATAACTTTCTGTTCCGGCGAAGACGAATACACGATAACCTTCTTTACAGAAGTGTCCTTAAAAACCTGCTTACGGAACTCGAACTTTTTCGAGCCTTCAAAAATCTTGTGGGCGAATTCTGGCTTAATCGACAATAAAACGGCCTTCACTCGCAGTCTCCTTTAAGATGGCTTCAAACTGGTCTTTTGATATTTTGTAAAAACCTCTCGGGGCATCATTGACACCCTTGAAGATTCCCATGTCAATAAGCCGTTCCATATTGATTCTGTTTGGGAATGAATATACGTAAAGAAAATTAACAACAAAAGGCTTTTGTGGCTTGTAGTCCCACATCTTTTCGAGTTCTTTTTCGGGGAAAACGCTGCCTCTTAGACAATACTTGATGAATTCTTCTTTACTCGCGAAGGCTTCTCTTGTGTCGGAAACCACGCCGATTGTTGTTACAACGCCCTTGTAGAGTCCGCCGGTCCTATAGAAAACAAGGATTTCGCCTTTGCGGGGATGCGGTTCCCATGCTCGTGAAACATAGACTTTAGAAATGCCGTTGCGGTGCGGCGAATCTTCCACAAAGTCTTCGGGGGACTCGGTATTCAGGATGGAGTCCGGAAGCAGTTCCGTGTGGTATTCCGGGTATATCGGCACGATATAGGCGTTTCGATTTATGGAAATGAACGGGTAGGTCTTGTTCGCGTTTTCACCGTCACATCTTGGGGTAAAATCACGGACATATACACTTTCATCGCCCTTTTTGCCCCAATAGACGAAGCCCCATTTTTCCATCAGGGCGATTAAGCGTTTTTGTTCGTCGCTCCTATCAAAAATAGTTACGTAAATTTCATCGACTTTATGTTTCAAGGCATTGTCAAAAATGATTTTAAGGAACCTTTCTCCGAGCCTAAAACCATTACGGATAACCTTAAAAGTTCCTACCTTCAACCTTTTCTTTTGAGGAAAGGCTGGCTGAATGTCGGCGTAGTTCTCTTCAGGACCTTCTATTTTCAAATAAAGAAACGAAAGTAATTTCCCGTTCTTGGAATTAAAGGTTATGTAGGCTGTTTCGTTGCGTTTTCTTTGGAACCATTCCGCAAAACCCGTATAGTCATTCTTCAGGGAAAGGAAAAACGGGTCATTAAGGTCAATCATGTTGAAAGGTATTTTCTGGACATTAAGAACCTTGTAATCCATCATTTCCGGATTGTCCGCAAAGACTTTTTCAAGAAATTGGTCAATGTCGAGCACCCTATCTGCAAGATTAAACGATTTTGCCTCTGCATGGATTTGCTCATCTTCGGAAATGAGTAAGTCAGCGCAATTCGATGCAATTGCGTTTAAAAGATTCGCGCCGTCTGCATTCTGCTCGGCCGGTTCTTTTTGAATGATTTTGAATTCAGATAGGTTCAGCGACAGAAATGCGGTTGGTTCCGTTTTCCGCAATTCTTCGACCGTCCTGGCGTGAATGACTTTTTGGCTTTTCGAACGATCGAGCCACTTAAAGAGAATTTTGACATCTTGGTCGGCTTTATTTCCAAGAATCTTATTGAGTATAATACTTGTATCGAGCAAAACATTCATTATGGACCTCGTTTTTTTTTTCATGAATGTACAGATTTGATGTCAAGTAAAAATTTACAATCTTAGTGTGTCATAAAATGACATTTCTTGCCCCCCCATTGCGAATCCATACAAATGAATGTAGATTATAAGGGGCAAATGGTTATGGGGGGGAGGATGCCTTTTTTATTCTGCATTATTTTATTTTGGCTCGTGGCTTGTGAAAACGATTCGCTTTCGGTGAATGAGCCTCCTTTGGGTTCATCTTCTTCCAATGAACTGGAATCGTTTTCTTCGAGTGCATTCTTTTCGTCGTCCAGTGAGCTGCAAGTGTCTAGTTCAAGTATTTTTGCGGAATCATCCAGCTCGTCTGTTTTAAAAAGTTCGGCATCTGTATCGGTATTCAAAGGCTTGATCATTCAAAATGGAGACGAAACAACGACGGTGAACCGATGGGAAGCCGATTCGGTTTTTATCCAAGCTCCGGGGCGTTTTTGGCTGCTTGCGCAAGAGCCTTTGGGTGAACTGGAAACAGAAACCCTAGAAGGAATGGGAATTTACAAACAACGTTGTTATGAAGGCTACCGATATTATCTGTACGATTATGAAGGTCCTTATCAAGAAGATTTGTCAATCATGGCGCTCTGTCTGATGAAATCCAAAAAAAGCGTTTCCAAGTCGGCGTTGGATGAAGTCGTGAATTATTCTCTGTACAACACGTTTGACGCCGATGAATCGGTTTTGGATGGCATTGTCTTTAAGAATCGGGGCAAAGAATTCTTGCTCAAAAGGATCGATGACGATTCGGTCTCCGTTCAAGCGGCTGGGCGTTTTTGGCTCGTTCTGGATTATCCGCTAGACAGGATTGGTGCCGAGGCGCTTGAAGAAATCGGAGTGGGCAGTGTGACGTGTTCTGCTCTCCATCAAGATCAGTTAGAAATGACTATCTGCCTGATGAAATCAGAAATGGAGGTGAATAAGTCGGCCATGGTTTCTGCACTGAATGGTTTTTACAACACATTCTCCGTGGATGATACGACAAAATTAGAAGTTGACTTTAGCGATGCGGATTGGGTTGTTGAAAATGAAATTGTCTATGCAAGGGTTTATTGTTGGGACGATGTTTCGATGGATGCATGCAAGGCGATTGTGGAATCTTGTCAGGGAGAAAACGTTTCCCTGGATCGTTCTGTTGTACTGACGACGGCATCGCTAGAAGCAATCGATTGTCTTGCGGAAAATCGGGATGTTTTGAATATCGATGTCTTCCGTGAGAGATATGAAATTTTAGATTAGCTTCCATGAAGCATATTGAAGTTGTTGCGGGCATTATCCAATCCGGCGGTAAAATTTTCGCGACCCAGCGCGGTTATGGTGAATTCAAGGACGGCTGGGAATTTCCCGGTGGAAAAATGGAACCTGGCGAATCTCAAAAGCAGGCCCTTGCCCGCGAATTAAAAGAAGAACTCGCGGTGAACGTGAATGTCGAAGACTTCCTTTGCACCGTGAATTATGACTATCCGGCTTTTCATTTGACGATGCACTGTTACTTTTGCGCTATCGCGGATGGTAAATCGCCTGAACTTCTCGAGCATGAAGCGGCTAAATGGCTTTCCCCGGCGGAGCTTCAAAGTGTTGACTGGCTCCCGGCTGACGTGGAAGTGGTGAAGGCGCTAGAAGCAAATCTCCGATAGCGATTGACTGCATGGTTCCGTTTGGTTATATTAGAATTATGGAACAAAACGAAAATTTAGAACAAAATGCACAGCTCCAGATGGCTGTCGAAGAATTGAACGCAAACCGTCCGATAGATACAATCGGGTGCAAACAATTTGCCTGGGGTGCAATGCGTGGAAACTGGCTTAGCGGGGCTTTTATCTTGCTGGTTTCTATTTTGCTTGGTTGGGCTTTGCAAATTCCGTTAGCTTTTTTGAATGAAGATTCCGGAATATATTGGGCATGGACTTTAATTGCGACCTTGCTCGATTGGATTATCTGGTTTGGCTTTTTTGTGAACTTTTTGAGTTTTGCTCGAGGAGCGAAAAATTCGATAAAGCACCTGTTTGTGGGATTTTCCAATATGGGTTTCTTTTTGCGGATTCTTGGAGCCGAATTCTTGCAGGGGATCTTTGTCTTTTTATGGTCTCTTCTTTTGCTTATTCCGGGCTTAGTCAAGATTTATTCTTATACCATGACGGAATTTGTTCTGCTGGACCATCCGGAATATTCTCCGCTGCAGGCGATTACAGCAAGTAAGAAGATGATGTATGGACATCGCTTGGAACTCGTGATGTTGCAACTTCGTTTTTTGGGATGGTATTTGCTTTGCTTGGTGACGCTCGGCATTGCGTGCTTCTGGGTGGTGCCTTATTATATGACGGCCAAGAGCAAATTCTATATGGATCTTCTCGCTCGTGAGGGCGGGGTTGCGTAAAAAGAAGCCGATGGATCGTTCGCAGATGATGCGGGCGGTTCATTCCGAAGATACAAAGCCCGAAGTCGTTGTGCGGCGGGCTCTTTTTCGTGCTGGGCTGCGCTACCGTTTGCATCGAAGGGATTTGCCGGGGACTCCGGATATTTATATTCTCAAGTACAATGCGGTCATTTTTGTGAACGGCTGCTTTTGGCATCAGCATGGCTGCAAGTTCACCTCGCGCCCAAAGACTCGTTCGGAATTTTGGAACAATAAGTTTGACAACAACGTGGCCCGCGATGTAAAAACTCTGCAACAGCTTTCGAATGAAGGCTTTCGCGTTGCCGTCGTTTGGGAATGTTCCCTCAAAAACTCTCCCGACCGCGCTACGGAACGCCTAGTGCAGTTTATATTAGGGAACGAAGAATTCTTGGAAATCTGAACGACAGGTCTAATTTTTGACATTTTCTGTCGCGGTAAAAAGTTATCTTTTAGGGTGTTGATTTTGGGAGTTTTATGCCGCAACATTTGCATTTGAAATTCGCTGTGAATCTGGAAACTTTGGCCGACGAGATGATCGAAGAAATCTCGAAGGCTTGGAAGTCTCCGTTGGATGCCCCAATCGTGATTTTTTCGGAATATAAGGTGGAGCAGTGGTTCCGCTTGCATTGGATCGAAAAGAAGGGCGTTCTTGCGAATTTGAATCGCAAAAGTTTGGATCGCTTTTTAATGGATATTTTGGTGGGGGACGATCCCACAAAAAAGAAGCTCACGAGCGATATGCTTCGCAACGTGATCCTTGCCTATTTGCAAAAAATGGGGGAAGATGATATTCCGAATTACAAATCCTTGGATGAACGGGTTTCGGAATATCTGGTCGATCCGCTTTCGGGTGCGGTAGACGAAAATCGCCTTTTTGATTTTGCGAATAAGCTTTCGGGACTTTTTTTGGAATACGAAACGAGCCGTCCGGGAGAATTTTTGAGCGGTGTCGACGGCTTTTTGGATTGCTGGAAACAAGGTGCCCTAAGGGACTTCTTCCTTTCTAAAGCGGGAAAGCCTGTGGAAAACGAAGTCTGGGAACGCAAGCTTTATTCTGCGATTTTCCACAATGAAAATGGAGATTCCCTACTGACCAAAGTTTTTAAGGCTGCGGCAAAAGATTCCGATCAGCCGGTGGAATATCTTACGTTGCCGTTTTTGTACCACATGAACCGTCAAGGCGGTAAAATGGAATTCCATTACGATTCCAAACAGCCCGTCTTTATTTTGGGACTTTCGGGAATGGGGCAGTTCTACCGCGTGGTTCTGCAGGAATTCGCCAAGGAGCACGAAGTGTACGCCTACATCCAGAATCCTTGCATGGAATTCTGGGAAGATATCGAAGATTCAAAAGTGAAGCGCGATATCAAACCTTCGTATTCTGCAAAAGAGGATCCGGATTCCGATGTGGAAAATGATCTGGCGGAAAATGAAAATACGCTCCTGGTGAATTGGGGGCGTGCGGGCCGTGATAACATTAAACTTTGGAGCCTTGCCGACGATTATCAGGAAGGCTTTGATGAAGACGTCAAAAGCCTTTATGAAAAAGAAAAGGACCATCCGGGCGATACGCTTTTGCATCAGCTTCAGTGGATGATTGCGCACCGCAAAAACGTTTTCTCGGATGGTTACGTTTTTAAGAATGACGAATCGCTCACGATTACCGCAGCTCCTTCGAAGGTTCGCGAAGTAGAGGCGGTGCATACGCAAATCTGCAAGCTTTTGGAAAACGGCTCGGACATTCGGGATATTCTGGTGGTTTCTCCGAATATTGCCGCATACCGCACGGCGATTTACCAAGTTTTTGACCAAAGTGAAAAGACGACGGCAAATGGCGTGCATGTCCGCTTTGCCATGCTCGATTCTGCACAAAAGAAGTCCCTTTTAGGAGAGGCGCTGGATGTGTTTTTTGCCATCCGTAAAAAGGGAGCTCTCGCCCGCGATGACTTTTTTGATTTTGTCCGGAGCCCGATTGTACAGAATGTGCGCCATATTTCTTCGGACGATGTGGACTGCTGGGAAACTTGGGTGAGCGATATGAACGTGTACCGCGATCACCGCGCGGCATCAAACGAAAAAGAAGACTGGCTTTGCAGTGTGCGTCGTATGCTCATGGCGCGCCTTTCGGATTCTGTGGTGAACGTTGCAGGGGAAGAGTATTTGCCCTATGCGAATATAAACAGCGAAAATGATTCGACGCTAAACCGTTTTGCTCAAATGGTGTTAGATCTGGAGACTTGGATTGCGAAGTCTCGCAAGCCCGCGGTGCAGACCGCCGTAGAAGACCGCTTTACGATTGCCGAGTTGCAGGAATTTTTGAACAGTTTCTTTTTGATGGGGAATGCGCCTGCGGCGTTGATGGGCGAGTCGATTATTTACAATAACGTGGTGAAGGCGGTCGACGAGTTAAAATATCAATTTGCGACGGGGCTTTCTGAAATTTCTTGGAATGTGGTGGCGCAAACGGTGCAGTGTGCTGCAATTTCTTCGGAATATAGCTGCGGAAACCTTTTTGTGGGTGGCATCTCGTTTATGAAGTTTGCGCCGAACCGCACGATCCCGGTCAAGCATTTGTTTTTCCTGGGGGCGAATGCGGATGATTTTCCGGGAACAAAATCGTTCGATACGCTGGACCTCCGAAAGTCCGTGGCGCGTTGGCCGGGTGACGATACGCCGGTAGAAAAGAATCGTTATGCGTTCCTTTGCCAGCTGATGAGTACCAGCGAAAGCTTGCACATTAGCTACCAGAATATGTACCTGCCGAAGGATCAAGAACTTTTCCCGTCGTCGGTGGTGAACGATTTGCTGAACTTTTTGAAGAAGGCGGTGAACGATCCGTCGATTGAAGTTTTGCCGGTTCAGAAAATATCGATCGATGAAAAACGCCCGTTGAACGATCTGTATACAGAACGTGAACTTCGCAACAAGAGAACGGTTCAACAGTTCAATGCGGCTTCGCGACAAGACGCTTCGGCGATTCGAAACTTTTTGGAAGGCATTCCCGATAAACCGGAAGATGCTTCGAAAAAACTTCCGGAAAGGGTGAGTTCTTATTCTTTCCGAAAGTTCCTGGAAGATCCATTCCAGTATCAGGCGAACCAGAAAATGTACTTCGAAGAAGAGGAAAATGTGGAAAAGCTTGCGATGGAACCGGTGGAATGGGACCATTTGCAGTCGAGTTCTGCATTGAAGTTTTTTGTGGCGCAAGAACTGGGCATTCCGCAAGAAAAAAAGTCCGAGATCGACAAAGAGCTTTTGCGTTTAAATGGAAGCCTGCCGCTTGGAAATTTTGGCGAAAAAACCTGGAATCTTTTGCAGCAAATGGCAAAGGGTTTTGCCCAAAAAATTTTGGAAGAATGCCCTTCGGGAGAATGGGAATTTTCGTCCGAAAATTTTGAAGTGAATATTCCGCGGGAAGGGCATGCTTCTTGGACGCTCCTTTCGAGTGTAAAGATTGTGGCCAGGAATTGTTCGGGTGCAGTCAAGCTGATCGATGTGACAAGAGGCTTTGCGTCGGTATCGAAAATTCTTTCCAATTACATTGCGGCGCTCGGGATGATTGCCAAGGGCCTTGTCGCAGAAAATGTCCCTGTGGAACTTCGAATTTTGGATAAAAATTCGCTGGATGGAAAAGAATCCAAAAATGCGAAGTTCTTGGTGACGCGAACGCGAAGTGGAGCGGTGGACCTGCTGAATAGGCTCTACGAAAAGATGTTCGTGGAGGGCTATCGAAAGATTGTGCCGATACAGTTGCTCATGGAAAATTTCGAAAACATTTTCGCTTTGAACGATAAACTTTTGGGAAGTAAAGGCCCGTGGGAATATTTTGCCGGACGTCATATTTTTGATGCTCGCACAGAAGATGTTTCGGGCTTTAATGATCAGGATTCAAAACGATTTGTCGCAGAATGGAACGATGCCGTGTCGATGATGAAAAATTTGATGCCGGACCTAGCAGAGGCTTTCCAACCGAAGGAAAAGAAGACGGTTGCGAAAAAGGGGAAGAAGTGATGGAAAAGGTGAAGCCGTTTAATATGGATGAATTTAAGCTGGGCCAGAACCTTTTTGTTGAAGCTTCGGCGGGAACCGGCAAGACTTTTACCATTCGAAAAATTGTGGCAAAACTGGTGAAAGAAGGCGTTCCTCTTTCCAAAATTTTGCTCGTGACCTATACGGAAAAGGCGGCTGGAGAACTGCGTGACCGCATCCGCCAAGAAATGGAAGAATGCGGATTGCCCGGCGATGTGGACAGCGCAACCATCGGAACCATCCATTCTTTTTGCCAAAAAACATTGCACGATTTTGCAGTCGAATCTAAAGTGCCTTTCGACATGAAAATGACGGACGATTCTGCGATTGAAAATAAAGTCGATGCCTTGATTCGAGACGTTTGGGAAGAAGAATTGAACCAGGGCGATTTTTCGTTGGATGAAATCCGTACTTCGCTGATCGATTCTGTGAAAAAGTATGATGGGACTCAAACGTTGCAGGATCAGTTTGCGACGGATCTGAAGGAATATCAACGGTTGAATCCGAAATTCGATTTGAATTTGAAGATTCTGCAAGATCATGCTGGGGAATCTTTTACCATTCAAAGAGAGCGTTCCGGAGAAGTGACGGAAGCGAAAAAAGCGGTTTCGGAAATGCTCGAAAAAGTGGAAGCGAATCTCGAAGCGAATGTAAAGTGGTCGGGAATTAACGCGGGAAGTCGTTTTGGAAAGAGGACGGTTGCGGCGGATTCCCCGGAAGTTGTCGAAGCAACGAATTACTTTAGAAATCCCGATATCAATTTGATGAACGCGGATAAAGCGGCCAAGTTCCGCTTTGTGCTCAAAAAATTAAAGGAAGTGCACGAGGAGTATCAGGCGGATAAGCTTTCGAATAAGCAGCAGTCTTTTAACGATATGATTTTGCTTGTGCAAAAAGCGGTTCTCGAAAAGAATTCCACGCTTTGCCGTAAGCTGCGCGAAATGTACCGTTATGCGATTATCGACGAATTTCAGGATACGAATCAGGCGCAGTGGGATATTTTCAAAACGGTCTTTTTGAATTCCGGAAGCAACAATCTGATTGTGGTCGGCGATCCGAAACAGTCGATCTATTCATTCCAGAATGCCGATTTGAATGTGTACTTTAATGCAATTCATTCTCCGGGATTTGAAGGCCGTTCGCTGGGAGTGAATTACCGTTCGACGAATGCGATGATTCATGCGTGCAACGAAATGTTCAAGGCGCCTTTCTTTGGCGATTCGGAAAAGGCGATCCCTTTTAATGCGTCACTTGCACCGAGTGAAAGTTCTGCCTCGAATCCAGAAATTCCTTCGCCGACTTTTGATGGTCAGGTTCTAAAGCCGGTTTCGATTGTCAAAGGTTCTGCGGAAGAATTCGCCCGTTATGCGGCACAAAAAATTGCCGAATTCTGTGAAAAAGATTCGAACGGGAAAACGCGTTTGCAGGTTTTCCATAAAGAGGATCAGGCGTTCCGGAATGTGAAATTTTCCGATATCGCGGTTCTTGGCAGATCGCGCACGGAACTTGCAGAAATGGAATCGGTTCTTGCGCTTTCGGGAATTCCTTTTGCGCGGTATAAAGATGCGAACCTTTTTAAGGGGCGTGAATGTCAGCAATGGCTTGCGCTTTTCCGTGCGGTGGACGCTCCGGATTTTTCGGGCAGAAATCGTGCCATTTTGAATACGGCTTTGGTTTCGGACTTTTTCCGAATTTCTTTTGCGGATTTAGAAACCAAAAAATGGGAAGATCCGCGAAATCCGGTTTTACTGCTCTTTGCCAAATGGAGAACTTTGGTGAAAAAATTCCGCTGGGCGGAATTGCAGGAAAGCATTTACGGCGAGACGCAAATCGACAAGTTCCTTTATGAATCTTCCAAGCTGCAAAGCTTTGCGAAGGTCAAACAAATAGGCATGTACGCGTTTGACTATTTGTACAATAACCGTGTAAGCTTGGACGAACTGATTCGCCATTTGGAAGGCCTGACGTCGAATTCGGAAGATGCCGATGAAGACGATGGAAATTTGGTTTCCAAGGGCAGCGATCTAGATGCGGTACAGTTGATGACGATTCATGCGTCAAAGGGATTGCAGTTCCCGGTGGTGATTTCACTTGCGGGAAACAAGGGCAAATACGCCCAGGCACCTGGACCTTTTGTTTATACGGATGCCGAAAAGCGGAGAATCTTCGGCTTGGATGACGAGTCCAAGAAGACGCGTCAGGCAGAAGAACTCGAAGAATGGCGCCGCTTGCTGTATGTGGATTATACTCGTGCAGAAGCTTTGCTGATCGCGCCGTTATACTCTCATTGGTTTGATGATGACGGAAATCTGAGGGGGGATTTCGTGTTCCTCGCTCAGGCGGAAATGTCGCTTCCCGAAGAATGGAAAGAAAGCGTGGATGCGACGGATTTGAAATGGAATCGCAACGCCTTAAAGTCTCGTGTGGATGCGATTTTGCAGACCGCCGATTCCGAAACAAAATCGTTTGCGAAGGTACCGGAGGAAGGCGAAGAAGAGCATCGGCAAAGAATTTTAGCCTTGGACCAAAGCCTGGGTGAAAAAAGCATTTTCCCGTATTCGTATAGCTCTCTATCCGGTCACGGCGATACAGACGATGTGACGAAAGACGGCTCCCGTGAAAATCAGGAAGACGGTGACACGGACGATGTAAAACCTTTGAAAATCGACTTGGATCCGGTGCGCGTTCTGCCCTTTGCTCCCACCGAAACCGTTCCTGCTTTGGAAACCGTCGAAGGATTCCCCAAGGGACGTCTGCTCGGTAATGCGATGCACGCCGTTTTCGAAAATATGGATTTTGAACGGAGCGATAACTGGGCAAGTGAAGATGCTGTCTTGAATGATTCTGCGTTCCGGGCTTTGATTGCGGAACAGTTCCAAGATCAAGGCTATGAAATCCAAAGTAAGCCGGAATGGATTTCTCAGATGGCAAAATTCATTTATCATACGATGAATGCGACCCTCCCGGAAATCCACGGTTCCCGTTCGACGGGAAAGAACTTTGCCTTGAAGGAACTTCCGAAAAAGGATCGCTTGGCAGAAATGGAATTCCACATGAAGGCGAACGATCCGGACATGGATTTGCACCAGTTCTGCAAAGGGTTTATGGACGTGCTTTTTGTGCGCGGTGATTACTTCTCCATTTTGGACTGGAAGTCCGATGTAATCCCGAATTACGGCGTGATGAATGCAGAAGGGGACGGAACGCAGACGACTGTTGACAAACGCTATGCGGTGCAACGGGTGCTGTATTCTTACTGCCTCATTCAATGGCTAAAATCTTTTGGTACGTTCGGAGATTCCGAGGAAGAAATTTTTGAAAATCATTTTGGTGGCGTTTATTACGTGTTTGCTCGTGGTTGCCGTTCCGGAGAAGCTTCTGGACTGTATGCGCAAACGTGGAAGAGCTACGAAGATTTGAACAAAGAATATTTGCTTTTGAAAAAATTGATGAGGGCGTAATTCGATGGAAGGAACGATTTTGAACGAACTTCCGAAGGGAACGGATTTGAATCAAAAACTTTTGACGATGCTCGAACATTTTCAAAAGGATTTGAACGCTCTGGATGCAAAACAGATTTTTGCCGCTTACTTTGCGCTTCTTGATGACGGCAGTAGCTGTGTGACTTTAGACGCAGAGGCTTTGATTGCCAAGTGCGAAAAGAAATGGAAGCTCCCGTTTTCAAACGATCTGAAAACGATTTTTGAAAAAGGTTGTGGACAGATTTTAAACGGTGAACTTTCGCAAATCGTGACTTTTGTGCAGAACGAAAACGAAATCGTTAAAACGCCTTTCGTCGTGGAAGAAAATTCCAAGTCTCTTTTTGCGAGCAAGTACTGGACGGCAAAAAATGTCATCCTCAAAACCTTTGACGCTTCGAGCGGTATCTTTACGCAGAATGCACCGAAGGAATCCGAGGAAGATGTCAAACGTTATGTAAAGAGCGTTTTGCGAAAAGGTTCCCCGATTGAATTGAAATCGGCCCAGGCTCAAGCGATTCTGCGCGGGCAAAATTCCAACTTGCTGATTACAGGTGGCCCTGGCACCGGCAAAACGACCGTGGTGCTATTTTTGCTGTGGAAGCTCCTTTCGGATCATGACGATATGCGGGATTGGAACCTTTATTTTGCGGCGCCGAGCGGTAAGGCGGCAAACCGCTTAAAGGAAAGCTTGGACCTTTCGGAAATCCGAGAAGATCTTTTGACCCTTCCGCATAGCGTGCCTCTGGTCGAAAAGTTCAAAAATGCAGAAGGCCTTACCATGCACCGCTTGCTCAAATTCAATGCGGGAAAAAACGCTTTCACCTTTAACGCAGACAATCCTTTTCCCGATAATTCGATTTTTGTGATCGACGAAGCGAGCATGATCGACATTTCGTTGTTCGCATCTTTCCTGAAAGCACTTCCAAAGGATCCTTCTAAGTTCAGACTTTTTATTTTGGGCGATAAGGACCAGTTGCCTTCGGTGAATGCGGGCGCGGTCCTTGGCGAAGTGCTCGGCAAATATCCGCAATATATGGTGGAACTTTTGGAGTCGAACCGTTTCCAAGACGATTCCAAAATGGGACGCTTTGCCCATGCGATTCAAAAGGATTCTTTTGAAGATTGTGAAAAGTCTCTTGCGGAATGTGGAGACTTTCAAAAGTGGGATGCTGCGAAAAAGTTCTGGCCAGCAGAAAGTTCCCAGGTGAACTTTGTTTCGTTCGACGAAAATATTCCTAAAAAGCAGCTGCAAGAAATGCTTTTGCAGTGGGTAAGCGCATATTGCGCTGCGCTTCCGATACTTGCAAAAGAAGTGGATCCGAGCGTAGAAGCGCCAAAAGGTTCTCGGGAATGGGACGTTCGGGAACGCCTATGGAAAAGCGCGGAACAGGCGCGAATCCTTTCGGCAGAACGCCGAGGGCTTTTTGGCGTGGAATCGTTGAACCGGATGGTTCGCAGCGCGATCCGTTCCATTCCGGAACTTGAAATTCCATACAGCACCTACTTCGCCGGAGAAATTCTCATGTTCAATCGCAACCAAAATATGATGAAGCTTTTCAACGGCGACTCGGGCGTTGTCGTGAAAAAAGACGGCGTCGATTATCTGATGATCAAAAAGGATGAAGATTTTGCCTGTTATCAGCTCGCGCTCTTCCCCAGCGATAGTCTGGAATCGGCATTCGCCATTACGATTCACAAGTCGCAAGGTTCGGGCTACAAGAACATTCTGATGTTCTTGCCGACAGAAAAAGGACATCCGCTGTTGAACCGTCAAATTCTGTACACGGGTGTGACACGTACCAAGGTGACGCGCAAATACGGAGCGGATAAAGATTCTTTTGTGGAAACGGGAACGCTGACCCTGGTGAGCGATCTGGATCACTTGAAGGAAGCGCAGCAGACGGTTCTCGAACGGGATACGGGGATCTATATTGGGCTTTGATACAGTGAATACGTATAAGTCTATATTGACGATTTTTGGTGTGCCCGTTTGGATTGTTTAGAACAATATTTAATGGCACACACACACCTAATCCACGACGAGTGGAAAAAGTCCGGCCGAAAGACCGGACTTTTTTTTGGAGTTTACAAAGCTTGCATTTTCTTTTGCAAAACTTTTTCTGAAATGTGTTCTTTGCGGATTGTTTTTTCCTAGCAAAGAATTTGGCGTGTATATAGTTTTAGAGTTAAACAAAAAAGGGTTGGTTATGAACATTCTAAAAATCTTGACTCCGATAGCACTGGGCTTTGGTCTTGGAGTGAATGCTTTTGCTGTAGAAGATTATGCATGGGGGAACGTGCGCTTTGACGGCGGTGGCTTTGTTAGCGCGATTATGCCGAGTCCAGCCGCAAAAGGCCTGATTTATGCCCGCACCGATGTCGGCGGCATTTATCGCTATGAACCGACGACAAAACGTTGGATGCCTTTGATGGATTTTTTGAGTGAAAACGATAAAGGCCTTTATGGAACTGAAGCGTTTGCTTTAGATCCGACGGATCCGAAAAAGATTTATGTGCTCGGAGGAACGGGCTATTTTAGCGACGGACGCACGGCGGTTTTCCGCAGTAGCGATTTTGGTGCAACATTCGATACGTCTTATGTGGAATTTGGAGCGCATGGAAACGGCATGGGCCGTCAGACGGGTGAAAAACTCGCTGTAGATCCGAATATGCCAAACATTATCCTTTGTGGAAGCCGTTCCAAAGGCGTATACAAAAGTACGGACTACGGAAAAACGTGGACAAGCTTGTATGAAGTTGCGCTTTCTTCTGCGACGGGAAGCAGCCTGAATGGCGTGAACGGGGTGAGTTTCGTCATATTTGACCCGGCTCAGGGAAAGCTTTCCGACGGAAGTACCGCTACGATTTACATTGGTATTTCGGAAACAGCAAAGAGTTTGCAGGTGAGTCATGATGGTGGCGCTACCTGGGATGCCGTTGCCGGAGTTCCGGAAGGATTGATGCCGCACCGTGCAAAAATTGTAGATGGCAATATGTACATCACTTTTGCCGATGGTCCGGGTCCTTACAATATTTCTCGCGGGGGAGTGTTCAAGTACAACATCTCTTCGGGAACGTGGACAGACATCACTCCGTATGATGACAATGAAAAAGAAGACGGCTCAATCGTTCATGAAAAAAATAGCTGCTCCTATGGCGGTATTGCGATTGACCCGAAAGATTCGAAGCATATTGTGGTTTCGACTCTTGGCCAGTATACGGGCCGCCATTTGTTCAAGGATGGAACTGAAAATTATGGTGACCGCATTTATGTGACGACTGACGGCGGTGCCAATTGGACTTTTGGGCAGCACTACGGTGACGGTGTGAACATGGATGAAAACGGCAACAACTGGATCCATGGAAATGCGATTCACTGGGCCGGTTCCGTGGAATTCGATCCGTTTGACAGCAAAAAGGTTTGGGTCACAAGTGGTAACGGTATTTTCCAGACGGACGACATTACTGCCAAAGTCCCTGTGTGGAAATTCCAGTCTGTGGGCATAGAAGAAACGGTCCCGCTGGATATCGTGAGCATTCCGGGCGGCCCGCTTGTAACGGCGATCGGAGACTATGACGGCGCGGCTTACACGAATATCGAAGAAAGTACGCCGCGACATACGCCGATTATTGGAACGACGGAGAGCATGGCTTATGCGCCGCTTTCGGGAACGCTTCTCCGCACGGGTGTCATCACCAAGTACTACACTTACGAGTCCATCAATTACAACGTGATGTACCGCTCCGATGATCTGGGTAAAACTTGGGATTCCGTCAAGACAACGCTCAAAGGCGGCAAGGGCCTTGTGGTGCTTTCTGCCGATGGTAAAGTGATGCTTCATCGTCCGGATCAAAGTGCTACTGTTTATCGTTCCGATGATAACGGTGCAACTTGGGAAGCTATAGAAACGGGAACTCAAACGCAATACTCTCGAATTGTAGCAGATCCGGTAGATCCGAACGTTTTCTATGTCGTCGGTTCCATGGGAACGCTTTATAAGTCTACCGATGCGGCCAAAACATTTGTGGAACAGCCGGCTCGTCTTCAAAATGAACAGGCGGGAGAATATTATAATGGTGGCGGCTTGATTCGCACTGTCCCGGGTAAGGAAGGACATTTGTGGGTCCCGATGGACCAAGCTCAAGTCTGGCAGCCGAAGGGATTTACGGAATACGGTCTTGCTTATACGGAAGATGGAGGCGCTTCTTGGAATCGTTGCGAAGGCGTTAGCACGGCGATCGCTGTTGGCGTTGGCAAGGCGAAGGAAGGCGCTGACTATGAAACCATCTTCATTTGGGGGGCAGCGAAGTCTGGAGACCCGATCGGTATTTACCGCTCGACGGATAAATGCAAAACCTTTGAACGGATAAATGACGATGCGCATCAGTATGGTGGCCCGGGAAATGGAAACTTTGTCCAAGGCGACATGAACCATTTTGGCGTGGTGTACATGAGCACGGTGGGCCGTGGGCTGGTTGTCGGCGCTCCGGAAGGTACGATTCTTCCGATTCCGACGATGCAAATGCAGAAGACTTCTCATGTGAGCATGCAGCTTTCCGCCCGAAATTTACGGGTGAGTGGTCCGGCGGAAAGTATGCTGCTCGTTTTTGACGCTCAAGGCAGGCTTTGCATGCAAACCCGAGTCGGGGCAAATGCAAACGTTTCTCTTGAAAAATTGCCGGCAGGAAAGGTTCTTGCCCGCGTGATTTCGAAGGAAGGCAAGGTGCTGCAAAATCGAGGCTTTACACTACGGTAAAAGATCCTCGTTTGCAACTGTCTTGATTGTAAAACAAAAAAAGGTAGCTTAAGGCTACCTTTTTTTGTTGCAAATGCTAGTAAACTTCACTATGCGTTTTACGCATACTGGGCATGAAAATTCGGTATTTTGCGCATGCTCCGAAATTATTTATCTTATGGGTAAAGCTTTTCGGAGTGGCAAAATGAAACTCAAGTTTTTAACGTTATTTTCAATCCTTGCGCTCGCTGCGAGCGTGTTTGCGGAGAGCGCCATGAGCAACATTACGGTAAACCTGCGCTATACGGGTAAGAACGGGGCGGCAAAGAAGTTCGCCGAAGAGATGGTTTCTAGCGGGACG
>OCVV012841105.1_pt1 | contig 21845 bp, 10 predicted proteins | sample 1539721 | NCBI WGS metagenome assembly OCVV01 (sample SAMN02144230, study PRJEB22623) | gut metagenome | biome: sheep rumen | host: Ovis aries | place: New Zealand
GAGTGCAAATGATGGCGAGATAGCTCAGCTGGTTAGAGCGTCGGATTCATAATCCGAAGGTCAAGGGTTCAAGTCCCTTTCTCGCTACACAGAAAATCAGCAACTTACGAAGATTTCGAGTTGCTGATTTTTTATTTTGCGAAAACAATGCGAAAACAATTTGTTTGAGTTCTGCCTATTCTATTCAAGTTTTCGCAATCTTATGAGACTTGGAATATAATACAATAAAGCCATTAATCAAGACTTTATTACTGAGTTAATCAACAATGTAATCAAGACCTGCACTACTACAATATCGATTACGCCAACAAACTTATGCGCCTTGAGCCTGACAAGAACAAAGGCACTCAGCACGTAATTGGAACACTTTTCCCCTCGATGATGGACTCATCCATTTGGTCGGCAGGCCAAAAGAAGGAGAGACAAAGGAATCGCTCGTTTTCAACCTCCCATCATACGAAAGCTGCTGCAAGTCTGTCAAGCGATGGGTTAAACGTGCCGGCATTGACAAGCACATCAGCTGGCACTGCGCTCGCCACTCCTTTGCTGTGAACATCCTCAACAATGGTGCAAATATCAAGACTGTTGCCAGCCTACTCGGCCACAGCGGACTGAAGCACACCGAGAAATACACCCGTGCCGTTGATAAGTTGAAGGAGGATGCCATCAACAGCCTGCCAGCACTCAACCTATAGCATTGATTCACTTGCTGGCGAAAAGAGAAGATATTTTTTCCTTTCGCCAGCAAACATCATTGTTCTGGCGAAAGAGGAATAAGTTTAGTCCACATTGCGCATATATAGCAAGACTGCGTATCAAACTCAAAAGGCATGGTTCGGATACTTGAAAACATGGAAAATCGAACATGTTTAGTTAAATAATGTTTATAATGTACATTTTTGTACACCGAAAAACAACTATTCTCATATGAATATTATATCTTTGCACAAAAATTGTACAATTATGTATATCCTAAAGAAGACAAACAATATAGAATATGAAAATGTCTCATTAAGAGAAGAACTGAAAGAGTTTCTTCAATCCAATGGGATACCGGTTTCTGCATTGGCAGAACAATTAGGTATTGATCGTCGCTTCTTAGAAAAATATATTTCAGAAGGTGGAGACATTAAGTTTGCACAAGCTATAAAAATAATGCAGGTCTTAGATATAGAACCAGCAAAATTTATCCAAGGGTTTAAGAATGATCTTGAAGGGACATCAGAAGAAATTTCTGACGAGTCAACAAATTTATCTTTTTTATATTCAAGGTTTGATATTCCATCCTTAAAAGAAATCGGTCTTATAAAGAAAAGAGCGAAAATAGATGAGATAAAAGAACAAATCTGTTCTTTTTTTGGCTTCCAAAACATATATGAATATGATACTTTCGCTATTCTTCCAGAAGCTCTTTTTAGCAGATCAACTCGTTATATTAAAGAGCAGAAATCCGCTAGAATGAACGAGTTCTGGTTAAAATGCCTATACCATTCTTTTAAGAAGATAGATAATCCAAACCCATTTGACAGAGAATTGTTGGAAGAATTCGTTAAACATATCTATGAGTATACCACCGATGAAATCCACGGTTATGAAAAAGTGATATTAGTTTTATATAATTTAGGTGTTACGGTTTTAACCCAACCCTATGTTTCTGGCACAGGAAAGTATGGTGCAACTATGATAATTGACGGTAAGCCATGTGTTGTTATTACAGACATGAATAAGAAATATCATAAATTATGGCTGTCTTTGCTCCATGAATTGTATCACATTTTAAATGATTACGATATGCTTCAAAAAATTGCATACCATATTACTACGATAGATAATCCAGACTTGTTTTTGAATGAGGATAGTGCAGATACATTCGCCTTGAACATGTTAATCAAACAGTCTGATCGGGAAGAACTCCCCCAAATAATACGCCTCAGCCATATGGTTATGAAGGCTGCAAAAGCAATTCATGTACATCCATCTATTATTTATGGTGTATATTTGGAAGGACTTGATAGTAAAAAGCAATCAGCGGAATTTAGAAAATATGGTTCTTCAAGTTGTCTTATTGGCACTGAGAAGGCTATTAAAAATGTTATTTTCGATCCGATTGGTTTGCAAGACCTGAGAAAAGCAATAGAATTAATGCGTCAAGAATTTAAAAGTGCAGTATAATTATGGATAATACAAAAAGAAAAGTTGAAGAGTTGATGACTGCTATCGATAGGATAGTAGATAGTAGAGAATCAAAGGCAGACATCTTCGGATTTGATGAAGAGCGAGAGGGATTGAAGGAAAAACTGGGGATTTCCACACATAATCCACAGCAAGTATACAATCTCTTTTATGGAAATATTCAATCGTTCTTATCTAATATCCTTCCTAAGGATGCCGCAATAAATGGCCCCATAAGGAATTTGGTATGCACACTGTTATCTCATCACGAAAAGGAAAAAATCACATCGGGTAAAAGAGGAGCTGATTCTAGGATGGCATCAAATGAAGATATGGAGGAACTTATTGATATTTTTTATAAATGGTCAGAAACACCAAACGACTTGTTTGGATTGGCAAATATTCTACTAGAAAGGAATAAGGAGCTAAAATATATTCCCGAAGATAGAACATTGCAAGATTACGTTTAATAATATCTATTGTTTATCTATTCAAAATGAACAAGCAACAATTAGCAGCAAAAATATGGGCATCTGCTAATAAGATGCGGTCGAAGATAGAAGCTAATGAATATAAGGACTATATTCTGGGCTTTATCTTCTATAAGTTCCTTTCGGACAATGAAGTTCGACACTTAAAAGAGAAGGCATATTGGTCAGATGAGGACATCAAGAATGATCTCAATGACCAGGATAAGGAGACTGTGCGCTATTGTCAGGACAACCTTGGTTACTTTATCTCCTATGACAATCTGTTCTCCACATGGCTTAGTATAGGTGTGGATTTCAGTGTTTCGAATGTAACGGATGCTTTAAATGCGTTTACCACTCACATCAGTTCCGAACCTAACAAACGGCGTGTTTTCAAAGATATTTTCAAGACGCTTTCTGATGGAATTACCAATTTGGGTGGCACACCTGCAGATCGTACAAAAGCCATTGTGAAGCTTATTCGACTTATCAAAGATATTCCAACTGACGGAAGCCAAGATTATGATGTGCTGGGATTCATTTACGAATATCTGATTGAAAACTTTGCAGCCAACGCCGGGAAAAAAGCTGGTGAGTTCTACACACCTCACGAGGTAGCTACACTTATGGCAGAGATTGTTGCCGACCACCTTAAGAATCGTGAGAAGATCTCAATCTATGACCCAACGAGTGGTTCTGGTTCATTGCTAATCAATATCGGTAAAGCTGTTGCCAAGTATAAGAAAGACAAATCCCAGGTAACGTATTATGCCCAAGAGTTGAAAAAGAATACGTACAACCTAACACGAATGAATCTTGTTATGCGTGGTATCGATGCAGACAATATCATAGTTCGTTGCGGTGACACATTGGAAGATGACTGGCCTTTTTTCAATGAAAATGAGGAAGGAAAGATTATCGAAGAAACCTATTCCAAACAGACCGTTGACGCCGTTGTAAGCAATCCCCCCTATTCCCAGAGTTGGAATCCTAAGGGCAAAAAGGAGGATCCTCGTTTCAAGGAATACGGTTTAGCACCTCGTGGTAAAGCTGACTATGCTTTCCTTTTGCACGATTTGTGTCATATCGAAGATGACGGCATTGTAACCATTGTTCTTCCTCATGGCGTACTATTCCGCCCAGGTGATGACTATAATATCCGCAAGAATCTGATAGACAATAACAATATAGATGCCATCATTGGCTTACCTGCAGATATTTTCTTTGGAACAGGTATTGCTACACTTATCATGGTGTTGAAACGCAATCGCCCTACTACTGATGTGCTTTTTGTTGACGCCTCCAAACTATCGGTAAAAGATGGAAAGAAAAACAAACTCACAGCCTCTGACATTCGCCGAATAGCCGACACTGTCATCAATCGTACTGTAACACCGAAATTCTCATGTTTGGTAAGCCGCAAAACTATTCGTGAAGATAACGATTATAACCTCAACTTCCCACGTTATGTAGATTCTTCTGATGCTCTTGAAACTTGGGATGCCTATGGAATCATGTATGGCGGTATACCCAATCATGAGATTGACATTTTGAACAAATACTGGCAAACATTCCCTTCACTTCGTACTGATCTGTTTACCCCTAAGAATGGCACACCTTGTTCTTATCTCACTACTAAAGACGTGAACCAAAGTATGAGGAAGAATACAGATGTTGCAAAATGGGAATCCTCGATACAAGATAATCTTAAATCGTTGCCTGAATATCTCGACAGCCGCATTATTGATAAGATGTTTGATTTGGACATTTACCAAGAAGAAAGTATTCTTGCAGAGGATTTGTATAACCGTTATAATGGTTGTCCACTCGTTGATAGATATGATGCCTATCAGCTTCTTGACAACCAATGGACGGGTATCTATACTGACCTTGAAATGCTGCAAACCGAAGGCTTCCAGGCTGCCAGGCTTGTTGACCCTAATATGGTGATTAAGAAATCGAACAAAGAAGAAGAGGATAAGGAAATCCAGAAAGGATGGAAAGGGCATATTTTCCCATTTGAGCTTGTGCAGAAGAATCTGCTGAAAGATGAATACGAAACTTTGCAGCAAAAAAGAGAAGAATTGGATTGTGCCATCGCTTCATTTGCCGACTTGATACAGGAGATGACAGAAGAGGATAAAGAAACTTATCTCAATGATGATAATACAGAGTTTGATATGAGTAAGGTGGACGACGGTCTCAATGAAGCACTCAATGCTATTGAATCTGAAGAGCTTGATGTCCTGAACAATTATATTGCATTGTTAGACGGAAGGGCAAAGAAACAAGAAAAGATTGCTTTTATAGCCGCCAATCCTGCAGCAGATTGGACAGCTATTGAACCTTCGAAGGATGGAACCTATTCCAAAAAGAACATACAGCAACGAATGAATGATATTCGCTTTGGATATCAATTTCCGGAAAATAGTATTGAATGGGTATTGATTCAGGTTGTATCAAAAACAGAGAAGGTAAAGACTCTGAAAAAAGAAATCTCTGCCAGAGAGAAAAACTTGCATGAGCATACTAAATCAACCATTGAGAATCTTTCTGATGCTCAGGTTATAATGCTGCTGCATGAAAAATGGGTACGTCCACTTCATGAACATTTGTTGTCTATACCTCAGACAATCATAGATGATTTGACAACTAAAGTGACTGCACTTGCTGCCAAATATGAAACAGGTTTGATGGAAGTAGAACAGAAAATAGATGAAGCAAGTAAGGACCTTTCCTCAATGCTCAAAGAACTAACAGGGGCTGAGTTTGATATGCAAGCATATGGTGAACTTGAAAAACTTTTAAATCACTAAGTTATGGGAAAAATACCACAAAGTAGATTTAAGGGTAATGATGAAGAGTGGCTTGAGACTCAACTCTCAAAGATAACTACCCGTATTAATAGAAAGAACGAAGATTTAAAAACAGATCGAGTCCTTACTATTTCTGCCCAATATGGGCTTATTGGCCAAAATGATTTTTTCAACAGAAGAATAGCAAGCAACAATATACAAAGCTATTTTTTAATGAAGAAAGGTGAGTTCGCTTATAACAAAAGTTATTCTAGCGAGTATCCCGTTGGTGCTGTAAAACGCTTGAAATTGTATGATTTAGGAGTATTGTCAACTCTCTATATTCTTTTTTCGATTGAAGATGAGGCTTTGGCAGAGTGGATTGAATCTTTTTTCGAATCAGACAAATGGCATAAAGAGGTTGTCAAACGCGCATCGGAGGGAGCAAGAAACCATGGCTTGCTAAATATTTCACCGACAGATTTCTTTGAACTTCCTTTCTGTTTTCCATCCACTCCGGAAGAGCAACAAGAAATCGCGAAGTTTTTTTCACGGCTGGATACACTGATTGCGGCAGAAGACAAAAAACTCTCCAGATTGAAAAATATGAAAGCTGCATCACTTGAGAAGATGTTTCCTAAACTAGACGAAACCATCCCACAGGTAAGGTTTAATGGTTTTACGGGAGATTGGGCAGAAAAATATATTGGTGAGTGTTTTTCTGAGAGGAAAGAACGTTCGGGAAAAGGAGAGATGATTTCTGTTACCATCAATTCTGGAGTAAGAAAAGCAAAGGAACTTGATAGAACAGTTCACATCGGTGATACATCTGATTATAAGGTTGTGAGAGAAGGAGATATTGCATATAATTCGATGCGAATGTGGCAAGGTGCAAGTGGTTATTCTCCCTATGATGGTATACTAAGCCCTGCATATACTGTTATAACTCCACGAGAAAATATAGACTCTCGATTCTTTGCTTGTCTCTTTAAGACCAAACAAATGATTCATATTTTTGAACTCAATTCGCAAGGTCTAACATCCGACACGTGGAACCTTAAATATAATAAGTTAAAGGACATTGCCGTCAGGTTTCCTCTTGACAAAAAAGAACAAATTTACATTGCCAACTTCTTCTCCCGTCTCGATACTCTTATTACTGCACAGGAGCAAAAACTCAACAAGTTGCGCTCTCTGAAGTAATCATTCCTTGAAAAAATGTTTGTCAACGTTCAAAACTAATTCTGCTATGTACGAATACGAACACGAACTTCCGTTTGAAAAAGATTTAGTCAATCTGCTTGTTAAAGAGAAAGGCTGGGTGGATGATGTTTTTATAAATCCATCGGAAGAGGACTTGATAAAGAACTGGGCAAACATAGTCTTTAACAATAACCGCAAGCCAGAACGTTTGAGTGACTATCCACTGACCAAAGGTGAGATAGAGCAACTCTTGGAGCAAATTAATAACGCCGCCACTCCATTGCAGAAAAACGAGTTGATTACGAATGGGGAGTTGATGATAGTACGTGATAACCCTGAGCATAAAGAAATGCTCGGAAAGACAGTTACACTATACATTTTCGACCGCAACGAAATAGCCCGTGGTAGATCGAAATACCAGATAGCCCGTCAACCGAAATTCCCTACAGTTGACCCCATCATGCGAGACAGAAGGGGCGATGTAATGCTACTAATTAATGGCTTACCTGTCATTCATGTTGAACTGAAAAGTTCAAAGGTTAATCTACATACAGCTGTAGAACAGTTACAAACCTACAGCGACTTGGGCATATATAGCAAGGGCCTTTTCTCACTCGTTCAAATCTTTGTGGCAATGAAACCAGAAGATATGTGTTATCTTGCCAATCCAGGTATGGGCATTAAGTTCAATAAAGACTATATCTTCAAATGGGCAGATGCCGATAATAATCCTCAGACACACTGGAAGTATATCGCTGAGACCTTTCTTTCTATACCGATGGCCCACCAGCTGATTGGCTATTATACAGTAGCAGACAAGGGCGACAACACTTTGAAAGTGCTGCGTTCATACCAATACTATGCTGCCGACAGAATAGCGAAAAAAGTTGAACTAGTCAACCGAATGCATTGGGATGGAAACGACATTTATGGTGGTTTCATAGAACATACTACTGGAAGCGGTAAAACGCTCACAAGTTTCAAGGCTGCACAACTCATCGCAAAACGCCAATTGGCAGACAAGGTGGTATTTCTTGTTGACCGCATAGAACTTGGTCTACAATCAAGTGAAGAATACGCTAATTTTACAGATACTACGATTGACATTCATGATACGGAGGACACCGATTCGCTGATTGGAAAACTAAAGTCGCCCGCAGAAGACGGTGAAATTCTTATCGTTACTTCCATCCAGAAACTTAGCCGTATTCGTCGGGACAATACAAAGAAAGCAGATATTGACAAAATTAACTCCAAGCATATTGTCATCATTGTGGATGAGTGTCATCGAAGTACATTCGGTGACATGCTTATCAACATCAAGCAGACACTCGACCATGCGATATTCTTTGGATTCTCAGGAACACCCATACGCGATGAGAATAGTCACGAAGGAATGACAACTGCAGATGTTTTCGGCAAATTGCTACATCGTTACAGCATTGCCGACGGCATACGAGACCACAACGTGTTGGGGTTTGACCCTTATATGGTGGAAACTTACCCAGAGTTTGATGTACGTCAGGCCATTGCTTTCGATAAAGCTAATTTCACATCCGAGGCAGACGCGTTTGCCAACGAACGGACAAAAAAAATCTATCTGAAGTATATGAACGATGTACCAATGGCTGGGTACAAAGATGATACAGGTATTTATCACAAAGGGATAGAGGATGAATTCAATGCCATCAATTATGACACAGACAAACATCGGCGTGCTGTGGTATCAGACATCAAAAGGAAATGGATGCACAACAGCCTTGGGAATAAATATCATGCAATTTTGGCTACTTCTGGTATTGCAGAAGCGGTAGATTATTACCACTTACTTAAAGAAGAAATGCCACACTTGAAGATAACATGTCTGTTTGACCCCGGGAACTTTAGTGGCGATGAAGATGAAGATGGCAATAGGCGCAGACTCACTCAGGCAGAGAAAGAATTAGCTCTTGTCGAAATTTTTAAGGATTACAAGCAGAACTTCGGAGTAGAATACAGGTTGGCACAGCACAAGAGTTTCAAGAAAAATCTTGCACAACGACTCGCTCACAAGAAACCATACCAGAACATCGAACCAGAGATGCAATTAAACATCCTTGTGGTGGTATGGCAAATGTTAACTGGTTACGACTCCAAATGGGTCAATACACTATATTTAGACAAAGAATTACGGAACGAGCATCTAATTCAAGCTTTTTCACGCACAAACCGATTGAATGGCATCGACAAGCAGAATGGTATCATTCGATACTACCGTTATCCTCATTCAATGAGGCGCAATGTGAAGGATGCTTTTAAGCTCTATTCTGGAGATAAACCCTACGACCTTTTTGTACTGAAACTGCCCGATAATTTGAGCAGATTAAATCAGAAATTCATAGATATTCGTGACTTGTTTAACGATTGTGGCATTGAGAACTTTGAACGACTACCGGAAGAGCAGGCAGATAAGGCTATGTTTGCTAAGCATTTTCAAGATATCAATAAATACCTGTATGCTTCCCGGCTGCAAGGGTTCGCATGGGACAATCTCAATCCTACCATGCCTGATGGAAGTACGATAGAAGTGATGATTGATGAAGAAACATACAACATTCTTCTTCAACGTTATCATGAATTGGCAACAGGTGGTGGCGGAGGTGGCGACGAGATTCAATATGACATAGACACCCAAATATCAGAATTGGCAACTGGTAAGATTAACACAGACTACATGAACGCTAATTTTACAAAATATGTGCGTTCACTGCAAGCTAATGCTCCAACAGAAGAACAACAAAAGCTTCTTAATAGTCTTCATAAATCGTTTGCTACGCTTTCTCAAGAAGAACAGGCGTATGCCAACGTTTTCTTGACTGACTTCTTGAATGGTGACATACAGTTAGAGGAGGGAAAATCCTTTCATGACTATATTGTAGAATATCAAACCAGAGCACGTGACAATCGTACACAACGCTTTGCAGATGCACTCGGATTAGATATAGAGTCGTTGCGTGATGCAATGAGAAATGTGGTTTCTGAGTCGGGCATTACAAACGCATTGTTGAAACCCATCAAAGATTCGATGGACTTGCAAAAAGCAAAAGGGTATTTAGAAGCGCAAGAAGGTGCTCCGCTGTCATTGCGTAAGGTCGTGACGAAGGTAGATGATTTGCTAAGAAAATTTATCTTACAAGGTGGTTTTGAAATCAGAGATGATACAGAGCACAAAATCCCAGTTATACAGATGTATTCTCAACATGAAGAGGAAGATGGAAAGATGATGGCTGCGGAGCCGTTTGAGTGCTACAAATGGAGTCGCTTTGACCAAGACATTATTGATTTCTTTGGTGGAGATAAGACTATAATTGTTGGGTGTACCAAGAACAAGAAGCAGAAAGAATGGATTCTCTCGCATAACATATATAATGTAAGGTTAGGTAAGACTAAGGGGTCAATGGAAAAGCACAAAGAGATGTTTGGAAGAACGTCTCTGTTGGTTCTTTATGAATTCGGTAAAACCGATAAACTTTCAGCCTATACCATTACAGGACATAAGGAGATGGGGAAGGAAGAACTGATGGCAATGGACTATCCCAACAAAAATCCACGCAAGAGTTACATGACCTTCTCTATAGAACCGCTTGAAATAGATTTAAGCTTTTTGGCTAATCACCGTCTAATAGAGAAGCTGATAGACATAAATCCTGACAATGAAAAGGGAACGCCTATATTTATAGAACCGTGATATAGTTAATTGTTTTATGACCATACAAGAAATAACAACCCGGAAAGAAGACCAAACATTTGATTGCAAGAGCATTCAAATAGAGCCGAAGGCATTGGCTGTGCCCATCGTGGCATTTGCCAATGCTGATGGGGGTGTGATTGCCATTGGTGTGTCGGATAAGACTCGGAAGATTGAAGGAGTTGATCAGCATACTGAGAAACTCAATGAGTTACTACGAGTGCCGTTTGATTTCTGCAATCCATCGGTTCCAGTGACATGCTCATACCTGCCTTGCACAGATAAGGATGGTAATGAGAACCGTATCTTGTTGATGGAGATTCCTGCCAGTTCGAGCCTACACACTAATCAGGCAGATGAAGCATTCATGCGTGTTGGCGATAAGAGTCGGAAACTCACCTTTGATGAACGAGTGCAATTGATGTATGACAAGGGCGAACGATACTACGAAGATACGGCTGTGTATGGGGCAACCATCGATGATATTGACATGGATGCTGTTGCCGAATATGCCAAATTAGTTGGATATGGGAAAAGTCCATTACAATACTTGCGAGAGAACAATGGTTTTGTGAAGACCAACAAGAATGGTGAAGAGGATGTGAGCACTGCTTGCATTCTTCTCTTTGGTAAGTATCCACAGAAGTTCTTCCCTCGTGCCCGTACTCGCTTCATTCGCTATGAGGGTGTTGACGAGAAGGTGGGCGCAGAGATGAACGTCATCAAAGATGTTACATTTGAGGGAACTATCTTGAACCAGGTCAAGAAGACGATTGAGTTTATCGAGACCCAAGTTAGAGAACATACATTCTTAGGGCAACATGCGCAATTTGTAACAAAACGTGACTACCCTGAATTCGTCATTCAAGAGATGACGGTCAATGCTTGCTGCCATCGAGCCTACAACATCAAGGGTACGGAAATACAAATCAAAATGTTTGATGATCGCTTGGTTTTTGAGTCCCCAGGTAAGCTTCCTGGACAGGTGAAACCAACCAATATCCGGCATACCCACTTTTCTCGTAATCCCAAGATAGCAGCTTTCCTCAAAGCATATCGTTTTGTGAAGGAGTTCGGCGAGGGCTTTGACCGTATCTGTCGTGAGCAGGAGGCTAATGGTGCAAATGTCCCATCTTTCAGAACTGACGAGTTCATCTTGAAGATTACAGTGCCAAAGGTAGCAGAAAACGTACAGAAGCAAATTGGAAATGTAACAGATAATGGCGGAAAGGTAGCAGAAAACCTTAATAGGGTAGCAGAAAGGGTAGCAGAAAACCATGACAAGGTCACAGAAAAGTTGAGAGAAAAGGCTGCTGCGTTAGGAGAGACATTAACAGCTAATAGAATCAAGATACTAGAACTGATGATGGAAGACCCGTATATATCAAGAGCAGACTTGGCAAATAATGTTGGAATTAGCGAAACTTCGATTTACCGCAATATCGAAGCCATGCGTGGTAAGTATCTCCGTCGAGTAGGCCCAGATAAAGGTGGCTTTTGGGAAATAATAGTGTAAACTTGAACGATTTGGGTGTTATAAATAAAAAGGCCGCATAAACTATTCTTTATGAAGCCTTTTTGTTCAATTTAGGAATGAAAAGTATGTTTTTAGGTTAGTGCATGCACCCCTCCCCCAAAGGGTTTATCGGTTGCACCACCAATCCATCAACGGAGAATTGCTATTTTTCGGATTCATAATCCGAAGGTCAAGGGTTCAAGTCCCTTTCTCGCTACAACAAAAAAAGGAGTTAAGGTTAGTCTTAGCTCCTTTTTTGTTTTTCGGGAAAAATGTCATTAATGAAGAATGAAGAATGATGAATGAAGAATACGTCAGTTCGGTATAAGGAGTCGCTTCGCGAGAAATCTCACAAATCTTCTCAAATCTTACAAATATGAATGAGATTTTGAATAGATTTGAAAGATTTCTGCCTCGTAGAGGCACTACAAAAGAACATATTTTGTTATATCGAACTCACGTAAGAATAGTCGCTTTGCTCCGAATGAGGAATGATAATTACTCTTTCCATGAGCAGGGTAAAATCCATTCTACATTCTTCATTCTACATTCTTCATTCATCATTCATCACGCTGTTTCTGGTGAAACCACAGCATGGATTGTGTCGATGTATTTGGCAAGTGGTTGCATATATGGCATGAAGACAGTCAGTCTCTCGTCGAATGGTGCTTCGTTCACCACGATATCCTTAGTGATGTCCCCGTTCTCGCAGACGTATGCAATGATGGTCATGAGGAAATCCTCTTGTTCTGCGTTCAACTCATGTCCTGAAATGAATGCAGAGAAACGTCGGACTGCATTCCTTCTGTCCACTCCCACCATTGAGCGTATGAAGATGGCAACATTGCTGCCGCACGCCATCCCCTTCGTGTATCGGTCGTAATCGTCTTTGCTGCCCAGTTCCTGCCAGAGTATCCGTTCCAGTTCTGCGATGTCGGTTTCTGTGAGTTGCTCCATGTCGTATATCTTTTGGAGAACAGGGAGGTTTCTGTTGTTTGCCAGGAAATCCAATACACTTTGCTTATACGACACTCGTGGCGTGATGCCTTCTATGCTTCCTTCGTCTGAGATACTAGCCTCAATATCGACTTTGAACCACTGGTTATCCTGTCCTGCCAGAAATTTCAGCAAGTCCCTCAGATCGTTTCTCACCTTTTCGAGCCAACGCACTGAGAGATTCTCCCATGCCACATTCGAAAGCACCTCCTTGATGGTACCCATCTTTGCCTGCACTTGTGGCAATGTGGCTTTTTCCTGCAATTTCTCCGCAATGATTTGCACCGAGTGAACCGCTTTGCTGGAGTTCGTTTCTCCATCCAGCAAGGACAGCTCTATCAGTAACACCAACAAATCGAATTTCTTGGCGTTCTCATCCTGTGTGTTTTTGGGTAGCAGTGGTGAAATGTCTTGGCTGAGTGTGGTCACATCCACTTCCGACAGGTAGGTCCACGCTTCTTTGTCCTTGAAATGGCTCACTGCCTCCCATTTTTCTCTCACACTGATATGACTGTCCGACAGCGCAGCCACCTGTTCCATCAGCAAGGTCTTTATCTCGTCGTGAAGCTCTTTCGTGTATGCGTCTTCTTGGTACTTCTGATGTTGTAAATGGAATGCAATTCTTGCTCTGAGTGTGAAAATCCTCTCCGTCAGCGACTGCACAACGATGGCTTTCTGACCATCGGGATTCTTGTCGAAATACTCGAAGTTCCTGCACCAATCGAAGATGTAGAAACACTCCTTGTCTTTTCCCACTCCGAATATGTTCTCCGACAGACGTGTGCCGCGACCAATCATCTGCATGAACTTGATTTTGCTCTTCACTGCCTTGAAGAAGACGAGGTTCAGCACATCGGGCACGTCGATGCCCGTGTCGAGCATATCGACTGACACAGCAATCTGAGGATTGCCGTCGCGTATCTCGAATTTGTCGATGAGGTCTTTCGAGTAGGTCACATAGTTGTCTATCAGCGCACAGAATTCAGCACCATATTCTGGATAGAGCAGATGAAACCGTTCCACAATCATTTCAGCGTGGCGGTGGTTGTAGGCAAAGATAATGGTCTTTCCAATTCTCTCCCCGCTCTGCACTTTCAGACCGTTCTTCATCAAGTCTTGCAGCACTTGGTCGATGGTACCCGTGTTGAAGATGTAACTGAAAATCTCCTTGTTCTCAATGTCTCGGTGATAGCCTTTTCCGTAAACAGCGGTTGTTCCTTCAGCTGCCATTCCCGTGAAGGTGTCACTTCCATCCAGTTCATATCCACGACTGCTGCCTCTTCCCTGTCTTGTTGTTGATAGCTCGTATGCACCGAGCTCAGGCTCAATGGCCTTTTGGGCTTGTTCGTATGCCCATACCTTCTCAAGTTGCTCTTTTTCCTCACGACTGAGTTTGTTGTACTTGATGCCCTCTTGCAGGATGAGCGAACCACGCTTGAAGCCTTTGTAGTTGACAAGATATTTGTCTGCCACGGCATCTTCCAGTTCGTAAGCATAGTTGGGCTGTCCTTGTTCCATTTGGAAGGTTTCGTAGGTGCTGCGGTCCACTTCGTCTCTTGGTGTGGCGGTCAGTCCCACAAGCAGACTGTCGAAGTAGTTGAAGATGGCGGAGTATTTGCCAAAGATACTGCGGTGTGCCTCGTCGATGATGATTAAATCGAAACGCCCCACGGAAAAAGCCTTCTCATCGGTGTCGATATAGTTGATCATCGTCTGATAGGTGGAGAACGTGATGCGTGCCGTGGTGTCGGGATCTTTGTCCTCACTCAGTATCGAAGTGGTCATGTGAGGTAGTAATTTCACAAAGTTCTTGTGTGCCTGACTGACCAAAGGTATTCTGTCTGCAAGGAACAGCACGTTCTTCACCCATCCGTTGCGTGTGAGTACATCCACCAACGAGATAGCTACACGAGTTTTCCCTGTACCTGTTGCCATCACCAACAAGCCTCTGCGGTGCTTGCCGTTGAAATGCTCACAGACCGACTTGATTGCCATTTTCTGATAGTGGCGGTCGGTGATGCTGTCCTTCACGCTGAAATCCTTGATGTCGTGTCGCTGACGTTTCTGAATCAGCAATTCCAAGTCGCTCTCCGTATGGAAAGCGTACAGTCGCCGTGGTGGATAACCTAAACCATCAATGATGTTGGTCTCAAAACCATTGGTGTAGTAGATGACAGGCTTCACCCCATAGCGCTTTTCCAAGCAGTCGGCGTACAATTCGGCTTGGTGCTTGCCCTTGATGGGAGAAACGCTTGCTTTTTTGGCTTCGATAACAGCTAAAGGCAAACCATTGCTGCCAAAGAGCACATAGTCGCAATAGCCTTTGCCCTCAGCATTTGGCATTCCTTGCACCTCCACTTCGATGCAAGCCTTCGAGGGCTGGATGACTCCTTCAGTGTCAAGCACATCCCAACCTGCCTCCTTCAGCATGAGGTCGATATATAGTTTGCGGGTCTCAGCTTCGGAAATGTCGGTTGGTATCTCAACCACTGGTGTCTTGTCATCTACTGCTTCTTTGCTCGCGGTCTGCACAATGGTTGATTGTGGCGTCACTGTCACCTTCGTCGGTGTTAACCTTGGTGCCTGTGGCATCTTAGGGAGCAGGTCTCTGTCGAAAGGCTTCACGTCGCTGATGAGGGTGAGTTTGAGCAGGATAGCTGCAGCCACATTATATAGATTAAGCAGGCAGAAGTATGCCTCTCTTTTGCTGACAGGCACACCATGTGCACCGTTGTTGCCCACCTTGCGCACATAGTGAACGGCCATCATCACCCGTTCGTCGCCGATAAATCCACGGAATATCTCGCTATCTACCAACTCAAACAGGGATGTCCTTTCGGGTATCTCGATGTTCTTCATCATGTAGAGCGACCTCACCATATACTCCAATGCCTTTCTTGCACTGATGGCACTGAGGTCGGGATTGCTGACTTGCAGTTCCTCTGCTGCTGAACAGAACTGATGCAGTTCGGTCAAACCTATGTCTTGTAAATAGTCGAAGTTTCTCATACTTAATTAGTTTCACATATTTCTAATGCCATCAGGTTCATCTGCCGACATTGTGCTGAGGTAATCATTTGTTTCTCATTATGGTGCTCCCATGGCGAAAGCATCAGCAGAACCCCTCTTGCACAGGCATCAAACTGTCTGCCTTTAGGTTTTGACAAGGGAGTGAAACCGTTCTGCATGATGACGATGATGGGCAAACCAGCATCAAAGGCTACTCGCATCACACGCTTTTCACCAGAAGAAATTGCAGCAGAGACAAGAACAGTGCCCTGCTTTGCCATTTCAAGATAACGAGCCGTTTCTTCATCAATCATTTCATCGTTCAATCGTCTTGACACAAGCACAGCCTTCCGCTTACTTGCTGTGAGCAAGAGGCGATTCCCTATGCCACTATAACTATGAGAGCCTATTTGCAGTCCAAAGAAAGGTCGAAGCCATTCAGGGCGAGCACGTTTCAGCAACAAGCGTCGAGGATTATCGTGGAGATAATTCTGCCAAACAGGCAGCTCGTCATAGGAACGAAGAATCAAATCGTTATACCCTTTTGCAAAGAGAGCGAAGTAAGGCTCATTCTCTTCTTGCGACGGCAAAGCCGTCACATACTGAGAAACCACTGGCTCCATCCCCTCCTTCTCCGTAAGCAGCGGTTCTGCCGCTGCCTTCTCCTCTGCCATCAGAAGCCTTTGTGCCTTTCGGCACCCTGTCTTAAATCCCGAAATCACCTGTCCAAGATGCACTGGCAGCGTTTCCTTCACAAAGAGAATCCCATGCATGTGGTCGGGCATCATCTGCACAGCCATCACCTCTATTTGCGGATAATACGCATGAATGCTCATCCATTCGCTCTGCACCGCCTTACCCAGTTTCGTCAGTTCGATACGCGGCTCGTCACCACTGCCTCGTTCCGCAAAGGCATTTCCCACAATGCGGCCGAAGAGAGGACGTCTTCCTTCCACTTCCAGCGTAATCATATACATGCGCCGCTCCCGATAGTCGTGATGGCTGTCACGGCGTTTCATCGAAGGCTTTTTCTCTCCGGCGTATTTCATTTTAGCTTTCACTTGCTCGTCAGTCATCTTTGTTTCGCTTTTTCAACATCGGCTTTATTATTCTCTGTAAACTGTGGCTTTGCCGCTGTCATCACGCAAACCAATGATCCATACGGCTGTTAAACTCTCATAGATACTTCTCCTTAAACTCATCCATTGCTTGGTTGATTTCCTCTTGCAGCGAAGCTATTCTGCTGAAGATAACATCGGGGGCATCGTATTCTACTTTCACACGCTCCACCTCCTTGTATTTGTTGATAGAGAGGTCGTAGTCGTTGTTGCGGATTTCATCCACAGGCACAAGGAACGACTGCTCCTTGCGTGTCCTGCTTTCCTCTGCTGCCAAATTCCTGAAACGTGCAATGACATCAGGGATGTCGTTCTCTTGGCATTCCGTTCGTTTTTGGTCGAGCGTGTAGCCATCGGCTTTCATATCGTAGAACCACACCTTGTCCGTGCCTCCTGCATTGGTCTTGGTAAAGACAAGCACAGCGGTGGAGACACCCGAATATGGTTGGAACACGCCCGATGGCATGGAGATGACTGCTTGCAGACGTTGGTTGTCTATCAACTCCTTCCGCAAAGCCTTGTGAGCCGAACTGTTACCAAACAGCACTCCATCGGGAACGATGCTCGCACAGCGACCACCGATTTGTAGCATACGGATGAACAGACTGACAAACAGCAGTTCCGTCTTCTTCGTCTTGGCGATGGCAAGCAACGACTTGCTCACCGACTCATAGTCGAGGCTACCCGTGAAAGGGGGATTTGCCAAACAGAGCGTATAGCGGTCAGTATCGGTGTTGTCGGTCGAAAGGCTGTCACGATATTGGATGTCAGGATTATCTGCACCATGCAGCATGAGGTTCATCGCACCGATACGGAGCATGGTGAAGTCGGTGTCGAAACCGTGGAACATACCATTCTTGTAGTGGTCGGCATTCTCTCGCTTCAGCAGTTCCGACTGATAGTGCTCCTTCACATATTTTGCACTCTCCACAATGAAGCCAGCACTACCCATCGCAGGGTCGCAGATGGTGTCCTTCAGGGTGGGCTGCATCATTTCCACCATCATGCGGATGATGTGTCGCGGTGTGCGGAACTGACCATTGTTGCCCGATGCAGCCATTTTGCCAAGGATATATTCGTAGGTGTCGCCCATCGTGTCGCGGTTGTTCATGTCGAGGTGGTCGATACCTTCCACAATCTTGGTCAGCGTTCGTGGACTCTGAATCAGGAAGGTGGCATTCTCCATGAATCGGCTGTATGCCGACTCTTTCCCCTCGTTCAAGGTCTTGATGAAGATGAAGGCATCCTTACTAACAATACGGAACATCGTCTCGGGCTCCTTGTTCTTGAACACGCTCCAACGCAGGTCGTTATATTCCACGTCTCGGTCGGTTTCGGGGTTGTGCCATAGTCCTTGCTTGAAAGTAGGGTCTTTTACTGCCACACCAAAAGCATTCGCATTTGCCTCCTTCGTGCGCTGTGCATCGTCGAGCATCTTCATGAAGAACAGATAAGTCATTTGCTCCAAGATGGTCAGGGAATTAGTGATACCGCCTGTCCAGAACGTATCCCAAATGCTGTCAATTCTGTTTTTAATTTCGCCTGTAATCATTTTCAGATAGATTGTTTTGTTTGTCGCAAAGATACGACCTTTTTTGAACACATTAAAGCAAATGGGGCAGAATTTGGAAACGAACTAAGACGATGCTGTAATTTTTTTCATCAAAAAACTTCTATTTTTTTAATTGTTTTCGTCAAATAGTTGTACCTTTGCGATATCTGAATACCAAAAGATAAGAACCCAAGAAAGATACGACAAGATGAAAACGAAAAACCAGTCCAGAAATCCGATGATATTTCTTTTCGCGATGGTTGTCATGCTGCCAATGTTGTTGTGTTCGTGCGTAGGGAGAAAGCAGAAGTATGTGATTGCAGTGTCGCAGTGCAGCGAGGATATTTGGCGCGAAAAGTTGAACAAGGAAATGGAAATGAGCACCTACCTCTACGATGAGGAAGTGGAACTGAAAATCGTTTCGGCTGACGATGACGACAAGGTGCAAATCGCTCAGATAGAACAGTTTGTGACGGAAGGCGTGGACTTGTTGGTGGTGGCACCGAATCAGGTGCATACCATTTCGCCTGCCATCGACAAGGCTTACGACAGTGGCATTCCTGTGATTCTGTTGGACCGAAAGACCGATTCGGAGAAATACACAGCCTTCATTGGTGCGGACAACGTGGAGATGGGACGTGTGCTTGCCAAGTTTGTTGCCACCGAACTGCGTGGCAAGGGCAAGGTGCTGGAGATTGCAGGACTGGAAGGTTCTTCGCCAGCATGGGAACGCCATCAGGGGTTCACGTCGATGATGGAGAATTACCCTGGCATTCAGATGGTTGGCATGAAAAACGGCGATTGGACCCAGCGCAGCGGAAGGCGGCTGATGAGCCAAGTGGTGGAGAAGGGAACGCGTGTGGATTGTGTGTATGGCCAGAACGACCGCATGGCGTTGGGAGCATACGAGGCTGTGAAGAACCACGGACTGAAGGACAGCGTCCTCTATGTGGGTGTGGATGCGTTGCCAGGCAAGGATGGCGGCATCGAACTGGTGCAGCGCGGTGTGCTGGCTGCATCGTATATCTACCCAACCCGTGGCGACTTGGTGATGCAGTTGGCGATGAACATCCTGGAAGGCAAACCATACGAGCGTGAGAACCTGTTGAGTTCTACGTTGGTGACGAAGGAGAATGCCGACGTGACGATGCTGCAAGCCGAGGAAATGTGCACGCTGGGCGATCGCCTGTCGAAGATGAACAAGAAAGTTGATACATATCTCACGCTGTACGGCTACCAGAAGTTGCTGATGATTTCGCTCTGCGCCTTGATTGGCTTGGGGCTTCTGTTCGTGATTTTCGCTTACAGGCAGATTGTGCAGAGGCGCAAGTTGGAGGAAGATGCCACGAATGCCAAGTTGCAGTTCTTCACGAATGTGAGCCATGAGTTCCGCACGCCGCTGACGCTCATTGCCGACCCCGTGGATAGGATGCTGGAGAGTGGCGAACTGAACGACCATCAGCGCGACATGATGCAGATAGCGAAGAAGAACGTGAATGTGCTGTTGCGCTTGGTGGGTGACTTGCTCGACTTCCGCAAGATTCAGAATGGAAAGATGAGCGTGTCGTTCGCTCGTCTGAACCTGAGTGAATTTGTGAAACATTGGACGGAAGGTTTCCGTTCGCGCGCTGAGAAGAGTGGGGTGAAACTGCTGGTGGATTCGGGCGAAAACATCGAAATCAGTGGCGATGTCTATAAGTTGGAGCGCATCTGCTACAACCTCCTGAGCAATGCCTTGAAATATACACCAAAGGGTGGAGAAGTGGCACTGAGCGTGAAGCGAAACGGAGAAGACAATGTGGAAATCAGTGTGAAGGACAACGGTGCTGGCATTCCAAAGGAAGAATTGGCACACGTGTTCGACCGTTTCTATCAGGTGAAGAAGAACAATGCCGGTGGCACGGGCATCGGTCTTGCCTTGGTGGATGCTTTTGCCAAACTGCACGGAGGAAAGGCTGACGTGGAGAGTGAAGTGGGCAAGGGGACGACCTTCACCGTGACGTTGCCTGTTGACCAGAAGGGCTTTGAATACACAGTGGTGGAAATGCCCGAAAAAGACGAATCCATCGAAAGAAATTTGAATTCGTCGAAGTCTATTTCCTCGCTTGAAGTGACCGAGAAAACGCCTATCGAGAAGATGACTTCGGCTGAAATGCTGGAGACGGACGGACAGAAACCGCTCCTCTTGGTGATTGACGACAACGACGATGTGCGCAGTTACGTGACTTCGCTCTTGAAGGATGAATACGTTGTGATTCAGAGTGCGGACGGCAAGGCAGGACTGGAGCGAGCCATCAAGGAAGTGCCCGACTTGGTGATTTGCGACGTGATGATGCCAGTGATGGACGGATTGGAATTCTGCAAGCGACTGAAGCAGGAGGTGGCAACGAGTCACATTCCTGTGCTGATGCTCACGGCTCGCACGATGGAAGAACAGCGTGCGGAGGGGTATGAGTATGGTGCTGATGCCTACATCACGAAGCCATTTAATAATAAGGTGTTGATTTCGCGTGTTCGCAACCTGTTGGAGAATCGCAAGCGGCTGAAGAGCGTGTTTGGCGGTGCTGACGCAGACATCATCACGCAGAAACCAACGGATGCCGATGCCAAGTTCATGAGCCAGTTCCGCAAGTTGGTGCAGCAGCGCATGGGCGACAGCGAACTGAATGTGGAGTTGATTGCTGCCGAGATGGGCTTGAGCCGTGTGCAGCTGTATCGCAAGGTGAAGGCACTGACGGATGCCAGTCCTGTGGAGATGATTCGCATGAGCCGGCTGAACCGCGCGAAGATTCTGCTATCGAAGGGCGACAAGAACGTGTCGGAAGTGGCTTACGAGGTGGGCTTCTCTTCGCCTTCTTACTTCTCGAAGTGCTACAAAGAGCAGTTCGGTCATCTGCCTGCGGAGGAATTGGGAGAAAAATGAAGAATGAAGAAGTGCAGCGAACGTTCGTTGAAGGGTCATTGAACGTTCGATGTGATGCAGACGAACGTTCATTGGAGTTGCAATGAACGTTCGTCTGTTTTTTTGTGTTGAATCCTAAAAATCGTTCAAAGCATCGCAAAAATGTTTCATGAACGATTTTTTGCTTTGTGTGAAACAATGTTTACATCGGAAGAAAGGGGAGGAAAGTATCTTTGCCGCAGAAAAAAGCACGAAACTTAACTAATTTTCTAATCTCAAAACAAAACTCTTTTAGAACATGGAAAAAATCGGAAGAATCCTCATGAGCTTTTTGCTCTTTGCGGTTTGCGCTTCGATGAATGCGCAGAAGATTGAAGCCAGCGGT
>OCVV011238956.1_pt1 | contig 21841 bp, 28 predicted proteins | sample 1539721 | NCBI WGS metagenome assembly OCVV01 (sample SAMN02144230, study PRJEB22623) | gut metagenome | biome: sheep rumen | host: Ovis aries | place: New Zealand
CGGTCTAGGCCCACGAAGTGGGCCACGAACCACGAAAACGACCTAGTAGGCCGAAGCCGACCAAGCCAGAAAAGCACCGCGAAGCGGGCAAAGCAGGATGATCACGAAGCAGTCGAAGACATAATTCCAGCCATCAGCTGGAGATTGTGCAACTCATTATCATTGTATTCGACCCAGTCATCGGCGTAGTCGTTATAATACAGAATAACATTTGGTTTGATTTTTCTGACAAATTCGGGACTGAATCCCAGATTTGTCAGATAATTGACGACTTGTTTGGTTTCAGTCTCCGACATATTGCCGAAGTAAGCACAGTCAAAACCTTCGTCCATTTTACACAGTTTCAGTCTGTTGCCAAAAGTGTAAAACCGGACCTTATTCGCGATGACCTGAGTGTGCTTTGCTTCATAGCTGCGAGCAGCTTCGACGTTGTCGAATTCAAGACCATCAAAGGTCCTGTAGATGATCTCCATACTTTTGTTTCACTTCCTCTACGATTTTGTCTGCCCAGTCACTCATCGTGGTTGGGCCTTTGTAGATTCGCCAGCGCAAATCAAAATAGAGTATGGTTCCGGGCTGGACCATACTTTTTCCAAGTATAAGCCAGTCTTCTTCAGCGAATGGGTACCAGCGTATGTTTTTGAAGCCATTTTCTTCGAGCTCGTTATACAGATCATCCACGTTGCAGTGTTGCCCAATGACGATCATCGGGTACCAGTCTTCGGTAATGTCGCCTTCGCGACCATCATACGTGTAGACACAATAATGGTTCTCCATGCTGCCTCCTTACTCCGAGGGTTTATCCTTCAGCAGCTCATCTACTGTGACATTGAACCGTTCTGTATCGAGATTTGCGAGCATCCGGTCTACGGCTTCGTTGAGCCGATTATAGTGTTCGGTCAATTCGACGTACCGATTGACAAGATGCTGCAGCATGTCCTTTGCAGCAACATTGCGGCAATACCAAGCATGAGTATCGAATTTCATCGGGCACTGACCAGATTTGTCCGCAATGCAGATGATACCGTCGCCTTCAAACGTGAAAGTAACGTTATTGAGGTTGCTTTTGAGTTTAACCGAACCATCTTTGGTCACAGCGGATTCGCAGTCATATGGAAGCGAAGCCGGGGCATACATAAGAAGGTCAACGAGAGCGTAGTCACAAATTTTCATTTCGTTCATTTGGCGAACCTCTTTCATAGTATTATTTTCAGGTTTTCAACGAGCTGCGGATAAAGCGCAGTAAGTGTTGCGATAAGCGGTTCTTCAAGGCCCGGACCATAGCAAATGATGACGCATGAGCCTCGAACTTCGCGACCGCTTAGCCATGAGGCGTACACATTTACATCTTCATGCTGTTCCGAGCTTTTTGCGTAAAGACTGTAGCGTTTTGACGGGAGCAGTCTCATGGGTATGTGTGTATCATATTGCGTGATGCACGAAAGCGGCCCGGGTTCAATTTGCGGACCATTCGACAAGACGACCATTTGGCGGACCACCTTTCTGTCTTTTTAAGTTATCTAAATTAAATTAGTCTAAATATAATTAGTTTTAGGTTATTAATTACAATTAGGGTTACCCCAGAAATAGATACGATTATTATCATCAATACAGTAAGGGTTACCTACTCTATCTTTATAATAATAATATATATACAATTAGGGCTAACACTTAAAACTGTATACAATTATTATCATCAATAGAATTAGGGTAACCCACAGATACAATTAGGATAGTATATACTATTGCTCTATGACGGCTTTCTTTGTGCAACATGCGAAGCGGAGCGAGCGACGAGCTGGGCGAGAAGCGAGCGGGAGAAAGCGAAAATTGTGGATGAGAGAGTGAAGGAGTGAGTGAGATGGAGATCAGAAAACTGTCTTCCTCCCAATTTTACCAACACTTACTCATTTTATTCCCACTTTGAGCACATTATGAGTAACTCTTGAGTACATTTACTCAATTTGTGCTCAAATTGATTTGGTATATATATATTATATACATCCATTTTCGTATATACCCCATATTCGAGCTGAGTGTAAACGAAGTGGTACATATATAATATATACATCCATTTTCGTATTTATCCTATATTCCGACGAAGTGTAAACGAAGTTGCACATATATAATATATACATCCATTTTCGTATATATGATATATTTCGAACGGAGTGTAAACGAAGTTCTATATATATAATATATACATCCATTTTCGTATATATGATATATTGTGCAGCCTCGGTCAGGCGGAATCAGGAAAGCAGTCTTGGAATTCTATAATGAGCTCGAGGTCGGTCTTGCGGCGAAGCTTACGCTTCGCCTTCGGCGGTTCCATCGGAGCGATGAACGCTTTCCGAGGCGACCCCATCAGGTGCTCATCAAGAGAAGCAAGAATGCGAATCCTGTCCCAGTCGATCCAGATTGTGTCATCACGAAAGCAAAGCAGCCCGAATCGCGCGAGCTTCGCTCGCGCTCGCGCGATGTTGTTCTCCGCGATGCCAGTCTTGTCGTGGATGTACTTCGTGCTCGGCTTGAAGCCAGAGGCACAGTTGACATAGCAGAGCATAAGGCGCTGGGCCTCGTCTTTAATTCGAAGCTTACGCATGGCTTCGGTAATTAAATGATGGCGGGCTTCGCCCGCCGCGCCGTGGAAATTAAAATGCCGGACGCATGGCGTCCGTTTTGCATACATTTTCGTTTCCCTCCCTGTCATTCGTGTTACGCGACCAGGAATTTATATTCCATTATGTCGCGTTTAGAATGTGCCATCACATCTGGCACAGTCCTCTGCACCCGAGAATGGTCGAGCCGTCACGGATGGTCTCGCCTACGGTGTACAGATCGGAGCAGTTGCGACCGCTCTGCTTCGCCGCGTTGTACACAGGAAGCGAGACAACATAGGCTACGTGAGGGTCGTAGTCCGGCAGCCCTTCGACTGCGCCGTACTTGGTCGCGGTTAGCGGGATATTGCCGATGTGACCAATCACCTCAGTTTCAGTCTTGCAGCGAGCCAGTCCGACCTTCGGGATGGTAACAAATTCGCCGTCATCGAGTTCGACATTTACGTCGTGCGGACAAAGGCTGCCGAAAAGAATAGAGTTCTCCTCGACGTACTGCTGCACGGCGGCTTCGTTTTCAAAGCCGTACCAGTCCTGCATATCAGCCCAGTCACAACCAGTTCTGAGATACTTCAGGATCCAGACTGCCATATGGGTCTTGCCGATAGGTTGATAAAGTGTAATAGACATCAGTCATTCCTCCTTTTTGTGTGGACATACTACAAGGGGCCGGTTATTTGCCGACCCCCTGTCTGTATATTCACCGACCTTTCAAAATGGCAATCCTTCGTCCTCTCTGCCATACTTCCCGCTGTCAAGTTCGACTAGTCTTCTGCGAAACCAGAATGGTCTATACAGCGGGTCATAGGATTCAACATCCTGTCTGTGATGTCGGACCGACCACAATGTGTAAATACCAGTCGATCCGTAGTGCATATTCCAACCTTGTGCTTTCAGAACCGGTGTTGCGATTTCAACAGCGGTTATCAATGTCGTGATGTTCCAGGCGTGGCCCCAGAACGCCGACCTCAGAATTTCAATCGCGGTCTTGGTGTTCATTCATCGAACACCTCAATTACTTCGTCGTCTTCGATGGAATCTGTTTCCAGATCCCAAAAGATAACGAATACTTTGTCGCCGACATGCCTCCAGGCAACGTTGTCGACGGACCAAAGGTTCCCGTCTCTTGTCATGATGATGGTTTCATCCTGACACTTCTGCCAGACTATGCCGTGCTGTGCATACAGATCTGCGTGCGCTGCTACAGTTGCACAAAGAATGAGGATGGCTATAAAGGTACCAACAATCTTCTTGACCATTTCATTCTTACCTCCTCTCCATTTCAGCCTTTGCTTTTTCTTCCGTAATCACGCCGTCGCTGATCATCTGAGCCAGTTCTTCGGCAGTCGGGATTAGAGCACGACAGCTCCAGTATTCAGCAGCTGCTTTCTGCTCCGCCTCACTGTCAAAGTTGTCCCACGGTTCTTTCGTGCCGGGGTTACCTGTATAGGCGGTAGCAATGGTCAGGCGTCCATCGTTGTCAGTATCTTTGCACATAACGATGAATACATTGTTCGTGGGCTCCGCTTCTTTTGGGCTTATAACCATCGGGGTCTTTCCGGCACGGGTAGGGCGCTGCCACATAACGACAGTGTCGTTTTCGTTTACATGAACGCAGCGGTCAGTACCGACAGCTGTGTCAAATTCCACGTTGTAACGGCGAAAGGGTACGTTTTCAATACCTGCCATACCAAGTGCATCCTTGAGCAAAGCGATACCACAGTGAATGTGATTGTCTGGGATATCACTGCGCTCGTATACTTCCTGTCCATTGTAAACTCCGATCAGATGCTTTTTCATGTTTTCTTCCTCCAAATATTTTTTCGAGTGTCTAGCACTCTAGAAGGCCCGCCGCCCAGATGGGAGGTGGGCTATTTAGAATTCTAGGCATTAAGCCTCCAATGCCTCTCCTTCCAGAGGTTCTTCACTGGAGGCGATTGCAGCAGCTTCCTTCATAGCTTTCTGCTCATGCAATTCGTGATAAGCATCGGCTTTAGCCAGTTCCAGTGCAAGAGTGGACTTTTCAATTACGAGCTTGTCTTTCATGATCTTGAAATGCGTGAAGAATTTTGTGTAAATTTCGAACATCTCGTTGCCATAAAGAGCAAGTCGTTCAACGTCTGTTCTGCTGGCACTTCCGGCCTTGATTTCATCAGCCAGGAACTTGACATTTGTGCTCAGCTGGATTGTCATACCTCTTGCATTCACATGCTTTTCTGCGATTTCCTTGAGTGCAAGGAACGCGGCCTTGGTCTTACCCACGGTTGTGCCGGTGACCTTGTGCATGTTATCCTTCCCCGTCAGGAGAAAACAGGAGTATGATGCGCTTGCGTCTGTCCCTGTCACATAAATTCCTAAGTGCATTTCTCTGGTGTCCTGAGTCTGATTTACCTGCTGTGCCATTGTGATGGCCTCCTTCAATATTTTTTCTGAGCATGCGCTCAAGTATGCCCACCGGTTAGATGGGCATAGTTCAGCTCACGCTGTGCGAGTCCAAGCCAGCCTATAGGTTGGCTTTCGCTCCTCATCCATTTTCTTCAGGATTCTTGCTGTCCGATCCTTGCTGATTCTGGCACGTTCCTCATCGATTAAGGCGGCTGCAGCGGTCGGGTCTGCATAACCCTCCGCATTCGTCAGGATAGGATGGTACTGGAACTGAATCTGCTGATACATTGTTGTGTCCTCCTGTTTTTTTATATTCACACATTACATGTATGTTGCATTTACAAATTCGGTCAATAAACACGAACGGAGACTTTGTCACGTTCTCGCTTAGACCCCGGGATTTGAAATGCAAACACACACTGTATGTGTGTATTTCTTCACGGTCTAGGCCCACGAAGTGGGCCACGGCGTCCTTATACAACACACCATACATATCTGATGTGCTGTAGAAGAACGTCATCCATGTTGCAGCATGGATTAACGTCTTATGCTCGTCTGCAAACAAGCATGCCCTTGTAACTGCCTAGCCCGGGCTAACTAGGCAACCCCTTTGCATTCGGCGGTGGACACCGGCTACCGCGTCCGATAGCGCAACCCAAATGTCAGTGCGAAACATAAGTTTCGATCTTCCTAAGTTCATCACGGGCTCGTCGGAAGATCAGCGAGCTTGAGGTCCTCTCCCGGACCATGTTCACGGTCTAGGCCCACGTAGTGGGCCACCGCGCCTCAAGCAATCACCTACTGCATCGCAGCGATGTATTGCTATCACGGTCTAGGCCCACGTAGTGGGCCACGATGCCGGAGCGATGCACCCGCGCGACAACGCGCACCCACGGGAAAACGATGGCGCCGGAAAAGCGCACACCCACAACAAGGTGGATGCCGGGGTAACGCACCCGTGCGACAAGGTGCATAACACACATGGAGTGCACTCCATGCATATTCACGGTCTAGGCCCACGTAGTGGGCCAGCGAGCGAAGCGAGCAAAAATATGCCCCCGGGAAAAATGTGGGCCCGCCCCACTCGGCACAACTGCCGCCAGAAAACCTGGCAGCAGTAGGCCGCATAAAAAATAAAAAAAGAGAGAGGATCACTCCTCCCTCTTAGAATTTATCGAGCCCATTCGTCATACTCAATGTGAGCCCCGTCAATTTGCTTTGCGTGGATGTCCGCATCAACTGGGCTTTTTGTTGAATAGACGAGGCTATCATCACTATTGTATATGTAGTACATTATTTCACCTCCATTATAACGAAAGAGAGGGGATTGCTCCCCTCTCTCTTAGTCGTACAGCATTTCGTATGCGGTTTCGTCAACGAAGAACAGGTCTTCGCTGTCGAGGTCATCGGCACGCTGAGCGACCTCAGCAACCTCGATGAAGTCAAGGTCAGCCTTGCGCATACTTGCGTACACGCGGTCCGCCTTCTCAACACGGTCGAGCAGATCAGGCGCGAACACCTGAAGAGCGAACATGGCATAGCGTGCCTTCACTCTTGCGGCATTCTCCGGGTTCTCGTCGTGCTTGGCGAACCGGTTCTCGTGACCGATCTCGAATGCATCACGCAGGATCGTGTCAACGACGATCTGCCACTTGCGATCCTTGTCGGTGATGTCACCAAGATCCAGCTGACCAATGATTTTGCCGGTTTCAGGATCTTTGATACCAGGCTTGTAGGACCATGCCGTGTCATCGATCATGCTGTACAGCATCGACCTGGTTGCCTTGTAGACAAGGTCCTTGGTTTCCGCAGCAGCCATCTCAGTGGCAGCATTGGTTGCCTCAGAAGCGAAGCCGCGTTCGAGCTCTGCTAACATACGGAAACAGAACTGTGCAAAGCGGACCACACTAACAGGCTCACCATTGGCAATAGCCGTTGCTACATCGCGGTCTTCAGCGCTGTCCAGAGTATTCGCGTTAAAGCGGTTCGGGTTGATCTGGTGCAGCAGTCTGCTCCGAACGATACCGTTCTGGGCGTTCTTTGCGGCAACCATCTTCCCATCGACCATGATGGTCGCAGGCTCGATGTGGAGCTCGCTGAGGATGTTGAACTCAGGAGTCTCCTCGAACTTCGCCTTGGTGACAACGCCGTTGTTGTCTACGCGCATGCCAGCTTCCTGCATAACAGCCATAGCAATCGTGTCGATCGCGGCATTGCTCGGCTGAGCATAGCTATGCTTCAGGTACTTTGTTCCCTTCATGCTCATTCTTTCAACGGGCTTGCTCTTCGTCACGAAGCAGCAACCGGGCTCATGGTCACGGAACATCTGAGCCCACGGCTTGTAGGCGAAGACGTGTCCATTCACATACTCACCCTGAAGGTCGAGCAGCTTCAGTGCCACATCGAAGATGTGACGGCTCGGAGTACCCATAGCAGGCACGCCGGTCTTACACCAGTCGATGGTCAGGATTGCACCGACCTGGAACAGGTTTGCGAGCATACCCCAGCGATACGCCAGATCCATGTCACCGGTCTGATATGCATTGCTGCACATCGTCCATGCGAACATGGCGCTGTTGCTGAAGCGACCGACATAGTTGAACGCCATGCCATTGAACACGGCTTCGACCCTACCCTTGGTCATCCATTCAGCAGTGGCCTGTCTGGATTCGGCGCCGTCACCATGCTCGAAGATGACAGTCTTGTTCAGACCAAGCTTTCTGGCAACCTCTTCCATGCGCTCGAACATAGCAACCAACCAGTTGTTGGTGTATGCTGCTGCATGGTCGCCGTCACAGTCACCATCATTGTCGATGATCCACGGATCATGGATGTTCAGCATGATTATGTTGCCGCAAGTGTCGAACAGACCAATCTCACGGTTCCTCATAACTGTGCCATTCAGGCCATTGGACGGATAACGGACGAGGACCGCTTTCTTTCCGTCGCGCATACCGGGCGTGCTGAATTCGCCAGCTGCCAGCATACCGAGATTCGGCTTATCAGCAGATGCGCCAAGGAGCGCGATTTCAATCATGGCGGACACATCCTGCGCCTGGAAGAGTGTTGTCTCTTCAGTAGCGAAGTTTGCGCTTGCCAGAGTTGCGAGCTCGTCATACATCTTGACCAGCATCGCAGTCTTCACCTGCTTCTGCCCGATCAGCCAGGGCTTTGCACGGAACAGATACTCGAACTGAGTAACCGTATCCTCATCCTTGCCAAGTCCAGCCAGTCTGCGCAGAGCACCGTTGACTGTTGCCAGCTGCGCGGCTTTCTTACCGCTGCCTTCCATCAGCAGATGAGCATCGCTTGCACTCATGTTGAGCAGCTGCGACATCAACTGACGGCTGGTGTGACGATTTGTTTCCATTTCGTCCAGAGCATCTGCGTTGCTTACAACCCGCAGGCAGTCGAAGCCATCATATGTTTCTGCCAGCTTCTCAACGTTGGCAACATACTTAGCCCAGTTGGCTTCGCCATTTTCACCGCGGAACCACTTCTTGGCTTTCCAAGTAGTATCCGTAGTCAGGCAGCTACCTTCACGCCAGAGATGCATATTGCCATCGATATCTTCTACATAGATATCTTTTCCAGCCAGTTCTGCATATTCAGGCTTTGCTGCAATGATTTTATCAAGCAGCCCATACACGCCAACAGCGAACTCCTTCATACTGCCAGCCATTCTGCACTGACAAGGCTCGAAGCCCTCGATATTGACCAGTGTCATACCATCAAATGCATCAGCCTCAATTGTGGCATAACCCTTGGGATCGACAGTGATCGGGAGCGTGAAGTCACGCTTGCCATTCACAGTGTTTACGGTCACTGTAACGTCCGTACCCTTGCCGACAATGATAGCACCCTTGGTGAGCGGGATCTTGATCTTGATAGCCTTCATCATGATCATGTCGCGCATATGGATGCGACGGCGATGCTCCTTACCATTAGCATCGGTCCAAGTACGCTCCCAGATCTTGCTGGGAGTATTGAACAGAGCGGCGATCTTGTACTGCTCCTGCCCATTCGTTACAGGCAGTTCGTCAAGACCGAGCATGAAGGCAGCGTTGTGTGCCTTCTTTGCTTCGCTGTCAATCAGCATACCAACGCCCTTCTTCAGACCGCTGTTGCTGTAGCACCAGCTTTCGAAGTGGCGCTCATCGTTGCCGAAGGATACAGTGAATCCTTCTGTCTCGAAGCGCTCGATGTAGCCCTTCGCGAGGCGTTCGATGCGCTGCTCGCCGTCAAGCTCTTCACCGGTCTTGATGTCCAGCTTGCAAGGGAACAGGTCCTTTGCGTTCAGAACATTCAGTCTCTGCCACAGATTGTGGTCAATGATGACCAGCTTATCCTGCAGACCGCGATCGTTGATACCAACGATATCGCTCGTCAGGCTCTGGGCAAGAGTACGAGTCTCAAGCTCTTCAGCCCTCATGACCGGGAAGGCGATCTTCTTATCGAAGACCTCTTCGAGATAGGCAAGAGCACGGCATGCTTCTGCCTTGACACGGGCAGTGTACTCCTTGGAGCATTCGCCACTCTTAAGCGGCTTGCGCTTGCCATTTGCATCAAGCCCATGCAGTGCGTTGATAGCACGCAAGACGTCAGCCGAGAAGATGTTCTGAGGCTTGATCACCGCTGCGCGATAGCGCTTGAGCGCAACACGAGTGGTCTTCTCAACCTTCTCCTTCGGCTGATACGCCTTACCGGACTTAGCAGCACGGATCAGCGTCTGCATGGCTTCGTCGCCAATGTAATCCTTTGCGATGTTGCTAAGCATCTGACGGATTAGTGCAATATCGATCATTACAATGTTACGTTCATGAGCCCACAGATCGTACTTGGCCCAATCAGCGGCTTCCACAGCTTCGCCCATGCGGCGGTTGTATTCCTCGCGGCGCTGTGCAAGCGCAACGATGCGTTCGCCAAGATAGTTGATCTTGGACGGACTTGCCTTCTTTTCAGGCTTGGGCGGCATAGGCTTGCGCTCAGCACGAGCGGCTGCACGCTTTGCTTCGGCGGCCTTGTTGGTGGCCTTACGGGTTGCCTTCATCAGGCGAACCTTGGCCTTGTGAGCAGCGGCACGGTCGGCCTTCGCAGCCTGGTTGGATGCATCCTGCTTGGCAATGCTCTTTGCAAGAGCCGCCTTCTTGATGGTCTCGTGCTCGGCAGTAGCCTTGGCGATATTCTCCTTCGCCTTGGCAATGTCAGCCGCATTGTTTGCGGCTACGGCTGCATCGTATGCAACCTTAGATTCAGTGTTGTACAGGCAAACGGCGTGATTAGACAGATACTTCTTCATGATTATCCTCCTTATCATGAATGTCTTGCACACACCTCGCCTTTGTGTTATATTTAGCAAGGTGCTGTGTGCGTACTTGCTTGACTCGCGTAACGCACACTGTGCATTGTGTGGGCTCCACTGTTGGCGCAGTGGAGCTTTTGTTGCGCTCAGAATGCTTGAGCATGAGCCCGTGATAATGGGAACACTACACGGCTACACCCGATATACGGGGTCGGTGTACCCATTGCGGCTAAGCCGCCATAAAAATAAAAAAAGAGGGATGTTGAATTCCTCTCTTTTTATTACCGCAGGCTAGATTCAGATGAGCTGACATCAGTATCAATATACTGATGTGCCTTATTGATCATGACATACATGATATATATTTTGTTTGCCATGTATCCGGGCAAATGGTTCAAATCTGTAGAGTCCTCCTTAACGAGCACCACGCCGTCTGTTCCGCATGCATAGTTTTCGTTGTTACACATCTTTTTCATGATATTACCTCCTCGGCCCACGCAGATCAAGTCCACTATAGGGCGTATCATGATGGCACAGTTATTGCCATGCCATTAAAAAATAAAAGGGAAGCCGAAGCTTCCCATCAGACAATCATATAATTCCTCCTTTCCGGCATTGGGCCAGGTGCCGCAACCTGCTCTTTCGAGAACGCTGTGAGCTATACTCACACACCTATTTTAGGCATGTAATGTTTGTTATAGTTGTACAAGGCATACCATGATAGGGAACCGCATGGAGTACTATCCATGACTTACGGGAGTTTACGAAACGTCATATCCCGCTAACGTTACACGTTTGATCCGCGGTTGCGTGTTCCGCATAACTGAGCATACATTGATCACCTCCTTGTTCTGCTCACTTCGTTATTTTGAAATATTGCGCCATGTAAACACAGCTGTTTCTTGATGACTTATGATCCCAATGGCTTGGTTCTTTAGAACCCAAGTATGCTTTTAGTTTCTTGCTGAAAGAGTGAAAACTAACTTGCAGACGATGCCCATTGAGCTTGATATCAAAATACACCAGATATGAATTAATATGTTCATCTCTGGTAACAAAGTATCTGACATCAGGACTTTTGGTAGCATTGATACGATTCAACGCTTTTAGGATATATAGATCCTTAACGTTGTAACCGTGACTCTGTGCATTACGGTTTCTTGCATTGTCTGTTAATTTTAATGCAAGATCGTCAATGCCTTTGCCTGCATCGCTAGCCACTTGTGCCATGATGATTGTTTCTGCAATTGCTTTGTCCATAGTGTCACCTCCTTTGGACAGCGGTCCCATTTCGACGGCATGGATGCCGTGGCACACCGGCTTGTGCGCCATTAAAAAAAATAAAAGAGGAGCCGAAGCTCCTCTTATTAGTCAGACATCCTATACCTCTGCCATGTAGGCATGAGGATGTCATAATCGAAACGCGGATCGTTGTCCCGCTGCTCGATTTCACCAAGTGCCTCCAAGGCCGCATCCTCTGTTGGATACGGTCCGTAGATCTCCCTGCCGTCTGCCGGATCTACTGACATAACATAGTACTGCATAGTATACCTCCTTCTATGCATACCGCATACTCACATGCCTGTGCTCTCGTTTCGTGAGAGTGACGTCCATCGCGCAACCGATTCGCTTACGCCGTTACACGGTTGCTGAACATCCTGATCCTCAGGGGAGAGGAAACAGGATGTTCAATAGGATGATGATCGGCAATAGCACAAGGTTTAATGTGCATATTGCATCGATCCAGCGATCGTCCATGTCAACACCCCCTTTCTGTGGCATGGAGCCGCATAAAAATAAAAAAAAAGAGAGGGATGCTGAGTCCCTCTCTTTGTGTTTATTCGATGACAAGTTCCCACCCTTTCCATGCGATGAACCCATATGTCATCTTTTTGACCAATGACATATGGTGAGCTTCGAGAATAGCACCTACCGACCATGCTGCTTCGGTGCGATCCTCTTCAGGCAGAGTATCGATGTATTCGATAATCTGCTGACACGTCTGCTCGAGCTCGGTTCTATGTGCCTGAGCATCCGGCAGATCCCGATGGTACTCGTAGGCTGCGATGGCCATCGAGAGTGTACCAAAGATAGAAAATGAATTTGTAAACATGGTGTTTGCTCCTTTCTTAGCTGCGTGCCATTGCTGGTTCACGACTTACGCATGAAGCAAGGGGTCTACCCCCGGTTGGCAGACCGCGTTAAAAAAAATAAAAAAAGGGCCGAAGCCCGATTATATGTCTTGCATATAGCCGGACTTCGACCCTGTTTAATTAGCGCTGGAGGATGTCCTCAATGCAGCGCCTCCTAATAGCTTCGCAGAGGATCCTTTCTTCTCCCCTGTCCTGAGCTTTATAACTCAGGATAATGATCTCTGAGAGTGAGGGACCGCTCACGGCAACTCTGTTGATCAGAGTACCGAACTGGTTCCTCAGTTCAGCAAGGACCAGCCAGCCCTGATGTCCGTCGTTTCTGCTGCCGTCACGATAAGTAAATCCAACCTTCTTAGTATTGATCATAGTGTCCTCCTCGCCCTTATCGGGCTTTTTTTTATTTTTGTGTCCGTGCGTGGACCAGACGGGATCGTTTCGTGATTCCTTCCGTCAGCGGTGGCAATTCGCCGAAGCCGTTACATGCCACCAAGACCCCCGTGGGTTTACGCGCGGAAATCCACACGAACCCACAAAAGGCATATAACAGTTTCATCCTACCCGCATTCGCGTGGCACATTCTAAATGAGACATAATGGAATATATACAAAAACGAGGTGGTCTTTTTGTACACAACTGACAATCCCTTCGAATACGAATTCCTGATGCGGCAAGGTGTGCCTCTTGTGCAACATAAGGCCGGCCTTTTTTATTTCCGCAAAACCTCGGCGCTCTTCCTTGAGCTTTACAACTTCTTCAGTCGTATGGAGCAGCGCCTTGAATACGATGACATGGTTCGCCAAATCGATGCCAACTTCTAATGCTTCGCGCTCCCGTCTTCCGCTCACTACCCGACAATGCTTGCGAGGCAACCACACCGTTGATGCCAAGAACTTTTACAGCAACAAGGGGTGGGCCGATAATGGGGCGCTTGATGTGTGGTGCAAGGACTGTGTTGCGAAGCTCACAACACGGGACGAACTGCAGCGTTACTTTTGGGCGAACCATCGTGAGTGGTCCCCCCAAGCCTGGGATGCTTCCGTACGCAAAGCTCGGGAGCTTCTCGTATCGAACAAGACCTACCAGTCCGCTAACATCGAGCGCAGGCAAGCTCTCGTCGAGCGCTTCGCCGTGCACGAGATGATCGGCATTATGAACCGTGTCGCGTATTACCGTTACCATGATCCAGGCGCCGAAACTTACGAGGACGCAGTAGCCTCTGGCAAGTTTGATGTCAATGATGCTCCAGCCGAAGCTCGCCCAAGGACGAAGGTCTTTTCGGCAACCTTCAATGGTTCCTTCACCGAGGCGGACCTCGCATATCTCACGAAGTTCTACAACGACATGGGCGGTGACGATATTGAGGACGCGTTTGATCGCGACTCTGTCGTGAAGCTCGCGAAAGCTTCGCTCGCTGTTGATAAAGCACAGGACGACTACAATGCTGGGCGCTGTGACATCAACACTGTGAGCAACGCGATCTCTGCTCAGCAACTCCTCGCAAAGTCGCTGAACATCACTGCCGTGCAGAAAAAGGCGAAAGATACGACCCGCCGCACATCGTGGTCAGAGTGGTCGCGCTCTCTCGTTGAGAAAGAGATTTATGCTCCGAAGGTCACCTGGCCCAAGGACGACATTGATATGGTCCTCGACCAATACCAGCATGTTGTTGCCGCTATTAAAGGCGGTGAAGAATGATGGTCGCAAAAGATGCTCTTTCTCTGGCAACCTTCAAAGATGACACTCCGCTGACCGAGCAGGAGAAGCTCGAGCTCATCCAGCTCGACTACTTTCGGTCGCATCTTGATGTCTTCATCGAGTATGCTTTCCGAAAGATTAAGCTTCACCCAATTCAGAAAACCTTAGCCCGTGCTATTGGCAACAACTGGGATGTGAAGATCTGCTTCAGCCGTGGTGCTGGCAAAACGTGGATCGTTGCCGTATCAGCTTTTGCTCTTTGCTGTCTCTACCCGGGGACCGTTGTTCGCATTGTCAGTAAGAACGTTGACAAAGCGAACGAGACTTTGAATAAGATCGCAAAGCTCGCCGAGGTCGACCCTGATTTCGCGAATGAAATCGAAAAGTCTGGTCGCTCTCTCGTCCATATAGACAAGGACGGCGGCTGGGTGACACTGAAGAATGGTTCGGTCTTTGAAGCTTCGGCAATCATGAGCATGCGGTCGCACCGTGCGAAGATCATCATCCGTGACGAAGAGGTCGAGCTCGACCAAGAGCTCGTTCGCCCTATCGTCATGCCTGTGCTGAACTACACACGCGAGATCGCGACCATGAATGGCATCGAAGATTTCAACTCAAAGTCGATCAGCATCACTTCATGCTGTGAGCAGAGCAATGGTTTCTTCAATGAGTTCATGAAAACGTATGATGGTTTCTGTGCTTTCAAACCCGGCAAGTTTGCTTGCTGTCTTGACTGGCGCTGTGCTGTTGATAACAAGATCAACACCGAAGCGTACTTTGATGAAGCTCGCGAGGCTTATCCGCAACAGCAGTTCGACCAGGAGTTTGGTTCGATCTTTCTCAGTGCTGTTGATAACACTGTGCTGCCTTATGCTCTGACGGACCCGTGCCGTACATTGCAGAATGTAGAGCTGGCGCAGGCGAAGAACTCAAAGTCGCGCTACGTCATTGGGCTCGACATTGCAACATCGCAAGCGAAGAACGCCGATAACTCTGTCATCGCCGTGATCAAGTTCAGAGAGTTGCAGAATGGGCGCTTCGCTCGAAAGCTCGTTTACTTGCAGACCTTTCATGGTGAAGGCTTGGACGTGCTCGCGAAAAGGGTTCAGGAGCTCTACCACATCAACTTCCCGAATACCGAGAAGATCGTATATGACGCGAGAGGTGTCGGTGACGCCTTTGCTCTTTTCTGCAACAATGAATTCGTTGACCTTACGAATGGTCGCGAATATCCCCCGCTCGTCGTTGATGACGAACCAAACTACAATGATTCGGCAATAGCTGCTCTGCATCCGTTCCGAGCTGTGCTCTCGCTGAACCAGCGTCTTTACTCGAACCTTCTCTATGCTCTCGACAAAAAGCTCATCGAGCTACCGGTCAACTCGCGCTCCCTTACGAATGGGCTCGAGGGGTTGCACAAGATCCCCATCGAGGAGCGGTTGGTCTACACAGAAGCTGATGAGCTGCAGCGTGAGATGTCGCACATCGTCCGCAAGGAAGGTCCGCGAGGTGTCACGTATGACACACCGTCGAACCGCTTCCATAAGGACCGCTACTCAGCTGTCGCAATGGCGAACGATTACATCTCAGAGCTTGAGAAGGAAAACCTCAAGTATACAAACATAACCCCGTGCTATGGGGTCGTCTCAAACTTTTAAAGAAAGGGGTCGATGTCAATGGGCTTATACCAGATGATCTTTGGCGAAGCTCAGGTGCCTGTTGAGCCCGGACCACAACCCGACCTCAAAGCGGGGTCCGGCGGCGACAAGCAGCTTCAGGCTTTTGAAAACGATGACTACTTCAATCGGTCGGGCGGTATCAAGAATTACGATTATCACCTGATCCTCATGCATAAGCAGCGGTGTATTCAGCAACTCTTCGAGCTCGCTTATTACTATGCTGATGCTGATCCGATTGTGCATGGCATCATCTACCACATTTACGTACCCTACATGCTGAGCTCGCCTTGGCAGCTCCGAGGTCCGACAAAGACGAACAAGATCTACGAAGCGTATTACGACAAGATCCATCTTGCCGACCGCTTGCAGGATATTGCTGTCGAGCTCGCGACCTACAATAATGTTGTTGTATATTTCCTGCATGGTGTGCCGATCACAATGCCGCTGAGCCGGTGTCGCATTGCTGGTCTTCGCGTAAACGGCGAACCCCTTGTTGAGTTCGACTGCTTGGCGTTGCTCGATGATTATCGCAACCAGGGCTTCAATGTACACAAAGGCTGGATCGATGACTGCAACCCTGAGATCCGAAAGCTCGCCTATCCGGAAGAGGTTATCGATGCGCTCAATGAGTGCAAAGAGTGGGTGCAGCTGAACCCCAAGTATTGCTTTGTGCCGCAAGGTCCGAAGCATGGATGGACGAAGTGGGCTGTGCCGTGGATCTCCTCCGCACTGCTCGCACTGCAGCAGAAGGAGATCATCCGCAAGTATGAGAGGGCGATCCTCAACCTTGGCATTCATAGCTTTGTGCATACGCAGTATGGCGGCACAACAAAAGAGCGCGATATCATTCCTGATAACACCGCGCTTACAAGTATTCATGGGCTTTTTAAAAAGGCGATGTCTGGTTTCCCGCTTGTGACGACCAGCCATCTTGCAAAAGCTTACGTCGTCCAGCCTGATATGGACGACCTTTTTCAATGGGACAAATACAAGCAAGTCAATAATGACATCTTCTCCGCTGGCGGCATCTCTGGTGTTCTGGCAACCGGTGTCTCTGCTGATGGTGCAACCTTTGCTTCGGCACAGGTGAGCATGCAGACAGCCGAAGCTCGGATCGAAGCATACCGAAGACTGCTTTGCGGAGTGATGAATAAACTCAATGTCTGCATCAAAGAGGAGCTCGCCAAGTCCCACATTTACAATGTGAAAGAGGTGCCGATCTTTACTTTTATGCCGCTCGAGATGTCTGGGCGCAAAGCAATGCGCGAAGCTTGTGCAACCCTTTGGAAAGAAGGGCTCGTATCTACGGATACGTTTATGCACCTTGAAGGCTACGACATGGAGCGTGAAGCTGAAAAGCGGAAGCTCGAGCTCGCAAGCGGTGTTGATGATGTTCTTACTCCTCGTGTAACGAATGTACAGCAGACAACTGATTCGGGCAACAGCGGTGGTCGGCCCGAAGTCGATGACGATGAACGTCATTCTGATCCAGAAGCCTCTGATCGAGGGGCTCAGCCCAAACCTTCAACATCGACCGCGTAAGCGGTAATGTATAACATAACTTGTATTGATCGTTGTCTCCTACCGGCGACCAAGGCAAGTTAAAATGAGGGATGCTCAATGAAACATACTTTTATAGCATCTGCCTCAGAGTTGCAAACCTCTCCCCTGTTTTTGCAGATTGTGACTCCGCTGTTCCTCGCAGATGTGCCGAATTTAAATAACGTCGCATGCTCCGAAGGCTTCGTGGATGACATTGTTGCGAATCAGGAAAGGTACTTTGGTATTCCGCTGGTCGTAGATATTAAGAATCTTACGGCTGGTCTGCGTGATCGACTTGGTCACATGTTTAATCCCATCACGGGAACGTATGGTACGACATGCATTGGCAGCTTTCAAGGTTTCGAAAAGCGAGAGCTTGATGGCGGCAAGACTGCATTGGTCGGCTATGCTCGTGTGTGGAAGCGGAACGCTGCAGTGTGCCGGATATTAAGCGAGATGTTCGCTGATGGTAAGCTGCAATTCAGCTTTGAGATCAACGCTGGTACTCAGGAGAAATCCGAAGACGGGACGATTGTGATCAATGCTGATGAAAACAATTACCTTGAAGGGATGTGCGTCGTATCCCTACCGGCATGCCCGGAGGCGGTCGCAGAACAACTCGTGGCAGAGCTGATTCCGAAAGATGGTGATACTATGGACAAGGAAAACGAACAGGTTGTTGCCGAACCCGAAGTACAGGCCGAGGTCGAACAGACCGAAAACACTGAGCCCGAAGTGGCCGAGACTGAGGTTCAGGCAGAGGCATCTGAAGCAGAGAATGCCGAAGTGCATGTGACTGAAACCCATGTCGAGGTTGACGAGATCGAAACCCACGACTGGGACAATGATGAGCACGGTCATGAACGGATCGTGCATGAAGTTTCCGTAACTCATATGGCTGAGCAGGAAGCCGAACCGGAGTCCGAGCCCGAGCAGAGCCGGACCGAAGTTATGGTCGCCCAGCTGCTTGAACGTATGGATGCTATGGCAAAGCAGATTGCCGAGCTTACTGAGTCTATACATCGCGATACCACCGATGAAGTTGTCGCGGAGATTCAGGAAAGTAATATTGGGGAACAGGAGACGCAGCTGACAGCTGAAATGAATGTGGCTGCGAAGCCCGAGTATTCTCTTCTCCTCGAACCCGAAGAAACGATTACGCAGTATACACTGCTGTAAAGAATGAATTGGAGTGATTGCTATGGCAGGCTTTATGTCTGGGCATACCAATTATCGTTATGATGGCACTTACCGCAATGGTACTGGTGCTCCCCTGTATAATGGTATGCTTGTTGCACTTGCTGCTGATGGCGAGTCTTGGAAGTTTGTTCTTCCTGAAGCCAATAAGGGCAAGTTTAATGTTGTTCGCCGTCGTGATGTTTACGAAGGCACACCCGGTATCGAAGTAGAAGTCATGGAAGATGACAACCTCTTCTTCGTAGAAAATCTTATTCTTATCAATGACAGCAATGAAGAGTGGGATGGTTCCAAGTACTCCGTTCCCGACGGTGCTCTGGTCCGCGCTCACATGCTTCGCCCCGGTGAATATTTCGTCACCGACGAGCTTGCTGCTGATCCTGAAACCTACCTGGTCGGCACGACCGTGAAGTCTGCTGCGACCGGTAAGGTTACCGCGTAATGGGAGGTGAATGAATATGGCTGAAATTGTTGTGAAACCCACTTCCCAGTTTATTAAGGTTCTCGCTGCCCAGAGCCGTGGTGAACGTCTCGACTCCAAGGTCGTCGCTGAGGCGAACCAGATCGTGACCGATCTTGTCAAAGACCTCAGTCCCCAGAACCGTCACATGTTTGCGCAGACCATTGGTTTCGCTGTGAACGAGCTCCAGCAGAATTCTCTTGATTTCCTGAACCAGCTCGCCGAGCAGAAGAATATTGAGTATGGCGCAAAGGCTGCTTTCGATATCCAGACCCGTGGTATCATGGCGCAGATTCAGGCCAAGGGCTCTACCCCTGTCCGTAGTTATGTGACCGACCGCAGGATCTCTGTGGATACATTTGAAATCTCTGCACGTCCGGCTATCCAGATCAACGACCTGCTGACTGGTCGCGTTCAGATGTCTCGTCTTATCAGCGAAGCTAACGAAGCCATCACGCTTGAGAAGGTTCGCTATGTGGAGAGCGTGCTGCATGCCGCTATCTCCAACTTCCAGACCCCGTTCTATGGCACTGGTACTGGCGTTGTTGGTCCGACCCTCGACTCTATGCTGGACTACTTCTCTGACTTTGGCCCGGTGACCATCCTTGGTTCCGCTTCTGCTCTCCGTCAGGTGAGTCAGCTGGCTGGCGCTATGCTCGACCCGACCACAAACCATTTCTCTGACAACATGATTGACACTGTGAATGCTAATGGTCACCTCGGCGTGTACAATACTGCCGACCTCGTCAAGCTGACGAACGCCTACTATCCCGGCACGACCAAGCGCATCCTTGATCCGAACTGGCTGTACATCGTTCCCGGTGGTTACACTGGTGATGCTCGCAACCTGAAGATCGTCAATGAAGGCGCTGTCCGTGCTTACGAACGTCAGGATCCCGATGACGAGTCCCTCGAAGTTACTCTCCGTCTGTGGTTCGGCGCCTCCTTCGTCACGATGGACCGCCTGCCCAACATTGGTGCGTATCTTATCGGTTAACTCCTCTCTCTTCGCTCCCGGCTACGGTCGGGGGCATTTTGCTGGTGTAGCTCAGAAGGCAAGAGCGGCTGACTTGTAAACAGCAGGCCGTGGGTTCGATCCCTACCATCAGCTCTCCTCGGCTTAGCCGGGGCTTTCCGACAGAGCCACATACGCCTCTCGTGATCGTGCGAAGCGCACCACATGTGGACTTTATAAGAGGTTCGAAATCCTTGGACCTCGTATAGACGAAGCCGTAGCTGGTCCCTACCCTACTTCGTCTTAGCTCAGAGGTTGCACGATGTTGCACAAATGGTCCGACCAATCATCTTGTGCAACAACTCATAGCCGGTGAACAAGCAATAAAAGTTGCCAAGACAATAAAGACCCCGTACATGGAACACCCGGAGGACGAACTCCGTTATCAACGTTGTGACCTCCATAGGGGCTTCGCGTGATTGAAACTGCACGCCCGGCATTTTATTTAAGAGAAGAGAAAGGAGTGCGCTGTATGGATCGCACAAAAACTTACCGAGTTTATAACCATTGTAAATATGCTATCGGGGTCGTCCGACCGAATGGTCACTCTCTGAGTATTGATCCCGTTACTCCCGATAATCCCGAAGGTGGCTTCCAGCTGCTGACCGGGGATGAAATTTTGTTTATTGAGAACCGCTGCAAGATCAACAAGTTCTTCGCAAAGAAGATGCTCGTTGCCTACGATGAGAATGGTGTCGAGGTTCCGCTCGAATCTTTCCATATCGTACCGAGGCAGAAGGATGTTGCTCATCTCGATGACGCGACCATTACTGAAGCTCTGAAGCAGAGCCAGAAGAAGTTCGAAGCTTGGCTCGAACCGATCACTGATCCGGCTGAGCTTGATGCAATCTATCTCGTTGCTCGCGAAACGGACAGCCTGACAAAGGGCAAGCTCGACGTTCTCAAGAACAAGATCCCGAATAAAGATTGGAACTAATATGAAATGGTGACACTCGATGACGGTCATTACTAAAAACTTTTATATATAGCAATTTTAATAAAATCATATATAGAGAGTTTACGAAACGACCAGCATCGACTGTCACCATTATTACAAAGAAAGGATGAGGCCAATGACTTCTGTTACAGATTTGGCTGCTGAGCTCGCGAACCGTGTGTATCTGCAGAGATCAGAAAAGGAATTTACCTCTGAGGAATATATCCAGCTGATCGAGAACGCGATCGCCAGACTGTATGTTGACACTGGTCGCGCCCTTCAGTTTGACAAGCTTTCCTTCGAAGACACTGGTGATGCGATTTATTTCTCAGAAGATCTGAAGATTGATGAGAAAGAATACGTGCTTTTGATTGCCGAGAAATCTTTCCTTCAGATCATTCAGAAGGATGTAAACATCATCACTTCTTACACTACGAATGCACTGTCAGTGACAGGTGCTGACAAACCGTATGCTCACCTTGCTGACTCGATTGATAAGCTTGAGTGGCAGAGGCGCGAACTCCTGTATCGAATGATCCGATATATGGTCGGCGTTTCCTGTTGATGGGGGTGTGACTTATGGCAACACCTTATATTGCGAAGCCGAGTCGCACTCGCTTCTTCAAACCACCTACACTGCAGGCAGATTTCGATAGGTTCTTGGATGGCGATCTTCCGAATCAAGTGATGGACTTCGAGCTTATACCTGACTGGTACGCAAGGTCCGAACCAGATTATGAGCCTAAGATCATTCGTGGTGAATTTTATCCTGACAGCACCAAGTCAAGGTACGAGAACACAGACTCTGCAATGAATATTCGCTGTAGCGTTACATCTGGTATTAAGAAGGGTGACATG
>OCVV011021029.1_pt1 | contig 21840 bp, 19 predicted proteins | sample 1539721 | NCBI WGS metagenome assembly OCVV01 (sample SAMN02144230, study PRJEB22623) | gut metagenome | biome: sheep rumen | host: Ovis aries | place: New Zealand
ACAAAATTGCTTTCGAGCCTTTCAGAGTTTTCCAAACAGTAAGAAATCAGAGACGCTGCACCAACGATTGTTGCGTTACATCCATGAGGCGCATCGCGATGGGGTGATGGGCGATGGGCGTTATGCTGTGGCCCTTGGCAAAGCAGAGAAACTGCGTCGGTTTCTTGTCATCAACAACCTACAACGGCTTACACCCGCCAAGTTTTCCACGGATTTATTGCTGCAGTACCGTCAGTTCATTTATGACGAGTACACTTACGTTCCCCTCTACCCTGAGCTCTATCCCATTTCGCCAGGGCATCGCCCGCCTCGGAAACGCATGCGCGACACGACGGTGGTGCACGACCTAAAGTTATTGCAGGCTTTTTTCGCAGAACTTGAGAATACCAACGAAATACGCCGCTCTCCATTTCGAAATATCTCGATGGAGAAGCGGCGTATTCTCATGCATGTGATGTATGATACACCTGTATTTCTAAGATCAGATGAATTTATGCAGGTGATAAAAACAACAGTTCCCAAGGGACTGCAGTGGGTAAAGGATTTGTTCGTACTCAACTGTGCCATTGGATGCCGTATCAGCGACCTATTGAGGCTGACGATGGAAAAAGTCGCCACCTCAGAAGACGGCATCCCTTATATACATTATATTCCGCACAAGACGGTGCGGGTGCAATGCAGTAATCGAGAAATAACGACGCCGCTCATAGAGCCTGCCATGGAAATCATCAAACGTACAAAACTGCAGTTCATTGACCGTAATCTGAATTATGGGAAACAACGCTACAACAAAGCCTTACGGCAGTTGCTAAAACTGTGCGGTATTACCAGGAAGGTGAGCATCTTCTCCCCAGAGACTGGTGATAATATCTATAAGCCTCTCTGCGAGGTCGCAACCTCTAAACTCGCTCGTAAGACGCACATCGATATGCTCAATAAAGTGCAAATCAACTACTATGCGGCAGGTCTCCACCACAATGGTTCCGATGCCGTGTTCCGCTACACGAACCTGGAGCTAGCTGATCGTTACCGGTTGCTCAAGGCTGCATTTGGAGTATAAAAGCAACGACGGGCTGATGCGAATGATGCACCAGCCCGTCGGTTTTTATTTAGCGTGCCTTCCCCAGCGAGGCCAGAAAAGGTATCTGCAGAATTGGAATATAGTCTTAACAAATCGCATCCTTAATGGTATCTACGATGTATTTCACATCCTCGTCTGCCACATATGGACCTGCAGGCAGGCACATACCTACTTTAAAGATGGCTTCCGATACGCCGTTCAAATATGCGGGCGCATCCTTATAGCAGGGCTGTTTATGCATGGGTTTCCATACGGGGCGAGCCTCAATCTGTGCCTGATCCAGTACCACACGCAGTGCCTCCACATTGTCGTTAGGCTGGCAGTCAGTGGTAGCAGATGAGGCGGCATGTATCACACCTGCTGCTCCACCTACTGCACCAGTTACGATGGTTTTGTAGGCATTCTCCTGACCTTTAATCTTCAGATTTGGATCAAGTGTGATGGTGCAGAGCCAGTAGTTAGAGTCGTAATCGCCATTGCAGGGCTGAGCGTGAACAGTCACACCATTTACATCCTTTAGGAGCTCTTCATACAGCGCCTGTACATGCTTATGATGAGCGATATGATCATTGACTACCGTCATCTGCCCTCGACCAATACCAGCGCAGATGTTTGACATACGGTAGTTATAACCAATCTTCTCGTGTTGGTAGTAGGGATAACTCTCACGATACTGAGTGGCGTACATCATAATCTCACGCCAATGCTCCTCATCCTCTGTGATGAGTGCACCACCACCAGAGGTAGTAATCATCTTATTGCCGTTAAATGAGAGTACGCCATACTTACCAAATGTACCTAAAACCTGTCCTTTGTAACGAGAACCAAAGCCCTCTGCCGCATCCTCTACAACGGGGATATTGTACTTGTTGGCAATCTCCATGATGCGGTCAATCTGATAAGGCATGCCGTAGAGTGCTACAGGTACAATGGCCTTAGGCTTTTTGCCAGTCTTGGCAATTCTATCCTTAATGGCCTCCTCCAAAAGCTCAGGATCCATATTCCATGTTTCCTTCTCTGAGTCAATGAACACAGGAGTAGCACCAAGATAGGTAATCGGATGCGATGATGCACAGAAAGTGAAGCTCTGTACACACACCTCATCACCAGCCTTTACACCGCAATTTAGCAGTGCCAGATGCACCGCAGCAGTGCCTGCTGAGAGCGCAACCACGCGTTTATTCTCGCCTACAAATGCTTCCAGATCTTTTTCGAAGCCATTCACATTGGGTCCCAGAGGAACTACCCAGTTCGTATCAAACGCTTCTTTGATGTATTTCTGTTCTAAACCTTCATCAGACATGTGCGCTAGGCACAGATAGATTCTTTTTCTTTCAGACATAATATATTAGTTTATTTGTTTCTCGTTAATATTTTCTCAGCTACATAACCAGTCAAGGTCAAGGTTAACGTTATCGTTGAAGGCGCAAAACGCCTTCCACTTCATGCGGCACAAACGGTCCCTCTTTACATTCAAAGAATACACTCCCTGACTCCAAGCATTCCACATTATGCCAGACATTCTTGGGAATGTCCACTCCGTAGAGTCCATCCTCTGGGCAGAGAATAACGCTCCCTATCAAACTACCATCATCATTGTAGGTATTCACTCTAACTCTCCCACGAAGCAATACAAACGACTCATCTTTCGTCGGATGACGATGTATCTCAACCTTAGTTCCAGGCTCTACCGCATTCAGGAATCGGTGGCACTTATCATCAAGACTCTGATGGAAGTTATAGTTCATCCGGAGTCTTGGCGACTCTTTGGCTTGTGTAGAAACTTGATCTAGCAGCTCCTTATCTATAATCTTCATAATCCTATCTTCCCCTTAACAGCATCCTTAATTCCAGCTACAAATATACTCCACCAAGCTTTTACCGAGTCCTTGGGGAAAACCAAGAAATGTCTCGCATTATCTACTGTCTGTCTCCACATTGTGATAAACTTCCTATGCAGAACAGGTGTATTCTTCTGATAACTCACATCTCTGTTATGCCCGAAGTTGCCTGTCTCCAGTATATAACTCAATACTCTATCTGCTTTCTTTTTCCATTTTATATCAGAAGAATAAAAGGGCATCGCTTCTACTGGCATTCCGAGCATATTAACGGCCATTGAGCCCAATACTTTCCACTCACTCATTACGCCAGCCGCCCTCAAACGTTTTTCTAATAGCTCAATATTCAGACTATCCCTGTATTTCCAGAGCAATCTGCACCAATCACAGATTTGCCTTAACCCGATACCGCCTTTAAAGAAATGTTGCAATATGTGGCTAAACACAAAGAATACATCCTCATTTACATCCGGCAAGAAAACCTGTGTTTCCCCATTTTGCCAAGATCTAACACACCCCCCATAAAAAACCGCTTTTTGCACTTCATCTACGGTCTGTTCCAATCTTCCCCATAGTCCACTTCTTAATGTTCCGTGGAGTTCTACTTTCCAACCCGAGATGGTTAATGCTTGATGTTTTGTATATTCTTTTTCTCCATCCACTTTTGTAGCAAGTGGAGTTAAATACTCATATGCTTTCTGATAATTATCGTTACTTAACAGTAAATCTATATCCCCTGATGCCCTCCAAAGAGGATTTTCATAGCATTGAGCCACCCCTTGTCCTTTCACTAAGACACAATAGACACCGTCCTTTCGAAGTCTGTCTATCAACTCTGCCACGAACCCGTCCATGGCCTTGTTACGTTGCTCAATCACCTGAACCTCGCCAATCCACTGGAGACGCATTTCCTGGTTAAGGTTAGCGTTAAGGTTCTTATATCTCTCCAATCCGGCAAGTACGAGTCCAAGAACCGATTGTTCGGTAGCAAGTCGATATACCTCTTGCCAATTTATATCTTGATAGGGCGAGAGCAGTACATCTTTCTCCCAAAGACCGGCTCTTACTAATGCAAGAAAAGCCTGTTGATTATCGGATAGCATTCTCTACTGTAACAATAATATATTTGATATTTTCATCTGTTAATCGCAAACAAACAATTAGATCCAAGAGGGTCTGTAATAAGCGAACATTCTTTGTACTTCTTTTCGTAAAGTTGTTTATACATTTTGCCAGGCTGTTCAGAGGCTCATTTGTTCCTGTTTATTGTTGAGTTTGTATAGTTGTGGAAGCAGCCCTACGCAGCTGCTTCCCATTAACGGTCGATTCGGAGGAAAAGATAGTCTTCCTGTTCTCAAGCCTATAGCTTATTCCGGCAAGCCTGATTACCTCGCAACGATATAGCAAGCGGTCTATGATTGCGGTCTGAGGCCACTCTGTGAGCGCTTTATTAGTCGTGATAATGATCGATGACTTCTTGTGGAGAGAGTTGACCAGATTAAAGAACGAAGCAGATTCCTTCTTCTCCACCGGGAACAGCATGATATCATCAATGGCCAACAAATCAGTCTTCACCACTTGTTGTAAGTCGTGAGAGCTTTCTGATTATTTAACAATAGCACTCTTGATGGTCAAACTATAATTTTATTCCCTTTTCAGCCACGTACGGACCACCAGGCAAACACATGCCCATTTTATACGCCGCCTCACTGACGGCATTCACGCAAGCTGCGCATTCTCATAGACGGGCTGTATATGCATAAGCATCCCTACTGGACGGACTTCAATACAGGCCTAGTGCGTTACTCAAATAATTCAAAGACTGTGACCTTAATAGTTGTAAACGTTTATTAACTTCTTTGTAAAATATATCAGAGGTATCAACTTTTCCCTTAACACCAACTTGATTAATTCTATTATTTAACTTTAAAGCAGTACAGATGTTATTCAATCGACTGTTTCTTCCACTTTCCGGATCACCTTCCACAAAAGCAGTAAAATTCCTATTAAAATTCACAGAGAAAGCCACACCATGGAACGAGTTGGTTACTATGTACTCTGCATTCATGAATAGCCCTAACCATTCCTCAACAGTAGGGACATATAATGTCTCGCCCCAAAGGAGTGATGTCAGTCCACGACAAATCTTCACCAGCTTGAGCCCCCTCCCTTTCGCTATTCTCTTGGCAAACTTTAATGCTTCGGTATCGTTTTTTCTACTTTGCATCAAGTAGCAAAGAACATACTTTTGCTGAGCAGGTTTTACAGTAACTTTACTCCAATCATCTTTATCAAGTAAAAGAGTTGGATCCAAAACAGGCTGTGCATCTTGGCGATTCCATAAAGCAGAGCAAATCTTTACGCTTGAGGCTTCTCTAACAGAAATACATTTATAATCAATCATTTGTTTCGAAATAAATGACTTTTCATCATCAGTCATCATTTCCAATGTCCTACCGAAACTTGCCGCGTATGAAAACTTCAACTTATCAGATTTGGCAAAACTCAAAAAGTAAGAATCGTCATAGCAATTCAAATCACAAGCCCATACTTGATCGCTACCCGTTACAAATGCATCATAGTCATTATTTAATTCAAATAGCTGCTCTTTTGATTCAAAATGTCTAGTCAAGTCCATATGATTATAAAAAGGCATCATCTTCCTCATCATCTGTACCATGATTGGATATTGAACCTTTTTATAAATCCAATAAATCGTTTTCATGCGTGGCGGTTTTCCGAAAAAAGAAAACTTCTTACGGAAATCATCTGTCATATAGTCAATTAATTCACATTGATGACCTAATTTTTTTATAGCTACCTGTAAAGCATAAGCCTGTAATATTCCGCCATAATTTGGAGAATCTTTAAGCGTAATTACCGCAACTTTCATATTTTTAACCATTATGATTATTAAATATACTCTCCAGCGGTCATTCTAAAAGTGCTACCAGTCATCATACTTGATTCATCTGATAACAAATAGACCAACCCTGGTAAGTAGTCTACATATTCTGGCATTCTGCCCATAGGAAGGATACCTGCTGCTCTCTGGCGGAGTTCTGCCTCACTTTCACCCTGTGACTGGCGCAATGCCACTTCACCATCTGTTGCCGTCCAGCCAAGGGTAAAGTAGTTGCAACGGATATGCTCTGTGGCATACTGATGAGCGATATGCTCCATCAAAATACGCAATGCGCCCTTAGAGCAGGCGTAGGCTGTACGATCTTTCTGACCGCCCCAGGCATGTGCAGATCCGGTGAACACGATGCTACCGCCTCCATTCATACGCATATACTTGATGGCCTGCTGGCAGCAGAAGAAACAACCCTTAAAGTTCACGCCCATCACCCAATCGTAGGTTTCCTCATCACAGGTGTCAAGGGGTGAAACTGGAGTCACACCAGAGTACATATAGAAGCCGTCAATCTTACCGAACTTCTTATAAGCTTCATCAAACAGTATCTTGCAATACTTGATGTCGCGAAGGTCAACATATACGAAATGACCATCGCTACCATATGTGCGCATCAGTCGAATTGATCTCTGTGCTGCTTCCTCATCCAAGTCACCAATAACAACCTTGGCACCTTGGCGTGCAAACTCTTCAGCTGCTGCACGACCAACGCCACGAGTACCACCTGCGATGACAATAACTTTATTTTCTAGTCTTTTTTCCATGATTCATTAGGTCTTAAATTATGAATGCACAACTTCGGTAGTTTCCTTCTTATTCACCTGGGGAACATAGTCAGAGGATGTAGCCAAAGCCTTATCTACATCAAATCCCTTCAGAAGCATATTGTTACCAGCCATATCAAAGACCTTCACTTTCTCATGGTACTCCTTGATAGCTGCTGCTAGTTCTTCCTTAGAGTCGCAAACCAGATACAAGCGAGTCAATACTTGCTTCTCGTTACCTACCCACTCTTCAGGAACAATGTCACCTTCATGCAGGCGCTGGCCATTAGCCACAACACGCTTGTCTTCAGCCACCTTGTCAAGTCCTTCAATCTTGGCAATCTCACCCTGTTTCAACAGGAACCAAACAGTAGCTGCAAACTTACCACTCAGATAAGGATCTTCCTTATAAAGGTCTACCTTCTCACCCTCGCTACCAGTCAACGCAAAGCGAATCAGCATCTCTCTCTGGTCATAACCATAGATAGATTCAAGCAGCAGATGGGGCGCTTCTCCCTGCAGGCGGAAACCGGTATCATATACATAGAACTCTCCATTCTCATAGAAACCACTGAGCATCAAGATACCATTCTTAATACCAATCTCCTTAAACATACGAATAGCATTAAAATGCATCCGACGCATGTAGTCATTCATGTGCTTTGAAGGATAGGTACCACCAAGGCATACACGAGCCATGCCCGGTTGCTCGTCGGTAGTGTATCGGTCATAGATGCAAGAAGCAGAGCAATAGCCGTCCTTGAAAGTATAGTACATACCCATATCCTCTACACCGCCCATGTAACGCTCAACGATAAAACGCTTGCTATGAGAAGCATCCAATGCTATCTGAACAGCATTTTTCAGTTCGCTCTCATTATACACAACGGTAATACCAACGCCACCACCATTATCAACAGGTTTTACAACCACGGGATACTTAATCTTGGCAACATCTTCGGGCTTCATTTCTGCACTGAGGTAGTACTCAGGAATGCCATGAATACCGTAGCTCTCGCATGTGGCTTTGAACACATCCTTATAAGAGAATACGTCAACAATACGCTGAGTAGCATAGCAAGGCAAATTCAAGGCATCACACACCTTGCAATAAGAGGGAACAAGAATGTCTGCAACGCCCACCAGAACACCATCCACCTTCTCTTCTTGAGCCAATGCAATGAGTCCAGGTACATCCATTCCGTCAATATCAGATGCCTTCCAACAATGTTTTTTGGCATCGTCAGTTTTTCTTCCACTGGCAACAATTGTCTTAACGCCCATTTCGTTTGCCACTTTCACCAGTGCAGTAGTCTCAGGGTTTCCACCCAGAATAAGTAACTTCTTACCTTCAAATTCTTTTGCCATATTATTAAATATTTATCTATTTAACTTTGAATAATTATCTAAATCTCAAATTCTTCTCCCATCGTGAATAGTTTGAATTTCTGATCAGGTAATTGTCGCTCTAACAATTCTTTCCAAAGGCCGGGATGTCCACCATGAGAAGCAAACATTCCGAAATGGCAAGGTACGGTCAGTTTAGGCTTCAAAGCTGCAGTCAAATCAACATTCTCTTGCTCATTCAAATTACCGTAGGCTCCATTGATTGGTGCAATCAGTACATCCAAGACACCTTCCTTCAAGTACTCATCTTTCCAATCAAGATGCAAACTAGTGTCACCTACTTCAAGAATACGTTTGTTATCAACCGTAACAATAACACCTGCTTCCAAAGGAGCACCTGCACCATGATCTGAGTGAATGAACGAAAGTCTGAAACCATCAATTACATGAGTGTCGCCTGGCTTAACGTATGTTACGCGAGTTTCATCAATCCCCAATCGCTTCACATCTTCTTCACAGTCGTATGCACAGAAAAGACGAGTATGACCATTTGCCATTAAAGCGGGCATAGCGTCAATATCAAAATGGTCGCGATGGAAATGAGTGGCTATGATTACGTCCAATACCAATTCCTCAGGCTTGACAATCTGCGGCATTAGACGATGATAGCCCACATGACCTTCTACAGGTTCTACACACTCAGACAAATAGAGATCTATGCCCAACAATTTATCCGTGGCACTTTTCACTATATAACCAGCCTGCCCTACCCAGAACAGACTTGTTTTACCACATGGCTTATTTACTCGCCTAACAAAATCCATGGCTATTCTGCTTTAAATAAATATGATTCTATTTTCTTTCTTCTTTTTTCCGGACTAGTAACGGTCAATATCTTGCTTTTTTGTACACCACAATCCATCAAACGAGTCGCGATACTCTCTTTCAATACATTGTCTAAAGTTGCGACTAACACATAATCAAAGCCTCCCTTAGAAAGAGATTCTACAGGATTAACATCCAGACAGCAACGGCGGTATTCCCAATAGTCATCATCAACCCAGTTCACAAGAGTGCAGAGTGAGGATTGGTGTAGTTTATTGTATAGTTGCTGACCAAACGTGCCGGCACTATAGATGGCGACTTTCTTCCCCTGTATCTCATTACCAAAACAGGAAAGACTGCCAGAGCGCATCATGCAAATACCCAAGACGAAGTCATCCACCTGTTCCGGTAGGTGATACTTTGCGTCCTGTTCTGAAGCAAACTTAAACATATAATTATACAGATACTTAAGTTTTTTCGCATCTGATACAAAAGATGCCACATTCTTCAACATTGAGTCTTCTCGTTGTCTGTAATGGTATGCGTACGTATCTGTGATAATCATTCGTTTTGCTAACATTATTGCCGGATAAGTAACCGCTGCATCTTCACCAATAGATATGGCATTGTCAACAGGCAATTGAACCTGCATAAGTAGTTCCCTCTTAAACAGTTTATTCCATACATAGGTAGAAACTCCTATTCTGAAGAATTCGCCTAATGAAATCATCTTACACCTTAAATCATCCAACCGTTCACCTTCATATAATCCACATGGCATCTTGTCGCTAAAATGTGCTGTACGGGCAAATAAGTCCCTACTGAAACCTCCAGCTGCAATATCTGCATCTGCTGTTGAAATAGCGGTATAGAGTGCTTCCACAAAACCAGCCCCAACCCAGTCATCGCCATCCACATAACCCACATATTTACCTGAAGACGCAAGTAAACCTGCTTTGCGAGCTGAGACTAAACCACCGTTTTCCTTGTGAATAACCTTGATACGTTTATCCTTGCTAGCATACAAGTCGCAAATCTCGGGACAACGGTCTGGAGAGCCGTCGTCAACGAGTATAATCTCTAAGTTCTCATAGGTCTGAGTTAACAGACTCTCTATACAGATTCCAATATATCGGTCTATCTGGTAAATGGGAACAACAATACTAATTAGGGGGGTATTCATCTTTTGTTAATTATGTCCGTTAAATTCTTCCATCGTTGCTTGTCCGGCTTCGTTTATATCAGCACGTTTTAATACTTTCAATATAGTAATCCATATGACCTGAATATCTGTCCAAAGCGATAAATGATCTACGTACCAAACATCAAGCTTAAATTTCTCCGACCAACTGATTGCATTACGCCCATGGCATTGGGCCCAACCTGAGATTCCCGGGCGCACCTCGTGACGACGCATTTGCTCTGGGCTATACCGGGGCAAATACTTAGGAAGTAATGGCCTTGGACCTATAAGGGCCATATCTCCTTTCAACACATTAATAAGCTGTGGTAGTTCATCAATAGATGTTGAACGAACGAACTTACCAACCTTAGTCAAGCGTTTCTCGTCTGATAGTAAATTGCCCTGAGCATCCCGCTCGTCAGTCATGGTCTTGAATTTAATAACCTTAAATATCTTCGCGTTCTTACCTGGGCGTTCTTGGAAAAAGAATGCCCCTGCACCTTTATTTGCACAATGAAGCCAAATTGTTACTACCAAAAGTATCGGACTGATAACAATTAAAGCCACCAACGATATCCAGAAGTCAAAAAAACGTTTAAAAAAATATTTATACATACTGCTCTAGTATCTCATCATAAAACTCATACAGGCACTTTCTCACGTATCCTTGCTCGAAGCGGGATGCAATCATTTCTCTTGCTCTACTAGCCATCCTATTACAAGCCTCGTTATTATCCGTCATATATAGCATCGCATTATATAAAGAATCTTCGTTATGCGTTGGAATAATAGTACCATTCACGCCATCAATTATAATTTCTCTAGCCCCATTAATATCAGTTACAATAGATGGCAGTCCCATAGCACCAGCCTCTAAAACAGTATTGGGGAACCCTTCGCGATAACTTGGAAATACGAAACAATCAGAGGCTGCGTAATATGCTAAAAGATCATCTCCATACTTCGTTCCAACAAACTCTACCGCCGGATTTTTGACAATTATTTCATGGGCTCTTTCTGAGATTGGATCTAGATTCTCTTCGTATTTTCCCACAAGATAAAGCTTGACGTCTCTAACTAATGATAATTTATCTATTGCCGAACACAACTCATTTATACCTTTATCCCTTACTATGCGACCCACAAAAACAAAAACAAAAGAATTGGGCGATTTTTCACGTATTCGTTCGGCAAGTTGCATTACTTCAGACCTTCTTGAATAAGTCACCATATCAACACCCCTGACATTGCCATAGCCCAGGACTTTCATCGGTTTCTGTGTTATGTGATTATTTATTAGATCGTTTTTAACGCCCACACCCTCAGGTAAAATATGCGTAGCACAGGCGCATGTCAACCTATCCGTAAATTCCAAAATTTGCCGTTTTATTCCTTTTGCTGTTGGAAATAGAAGACCCGTAAAAGTATGCACCCTTACTGGTACTCTTGCTAATCTTGCCGCCATCATACAAAGGAGGCCTGCTTTGGGGGTCATGGAATGAACCATCGTTGGTTTCTCCTTTTTGAACAATCGATATAGTTTGTATAATGATTTAATATCGCTTATTGGCGCAATCTGTCGGGCCATTAGTATTGCAACAGTACGTACCCCCTCTCTCTCTCTGATCAGATCTAAATGCTCCCCAGGGGACGATACTGCTATTACATCATACTTCTCGGACAATTCTTTAAGCATATTCTTACAAAAAATGCTTAAAGACGAGGGGATTGTAGCAGATCGGATAATTTTAGCTTTGTTCTTTGCTTCCATCCTTGTATAAATATAAGAAAAATACTAAGTCACTTTGCTAATACGACTTCCTCTCGAGAAACCTTAACTACACACTTCCCTTGATAAATGGCAGATAACACAGCCTCTCTAATTTCAATTGGATATGTGTTTATAGTCGAATAATTTAATACAAAAGTATCCTTAGGTATTTCATTAGTAGTCCTTATTTTAACTGAGGGCTTTTTTTCTTGGCTTGGCTTTAGAAACGTTAATAATTTCCCAAGTGTTCTTTTCCCCCAACTGAGGACTCCTTTTCTCCTGAGATATACTTTAAATGTAAACTTCATCTTGTCAATACAATACAAGAGGAAAGCGAATGGATTCTTATCACTTAAGTTAATGATAAACTGATAATTGAATGTTTCCTCTTTTGCCCATTTGCGTTTATATACAGAAGAACCCTTAGAATAATCAAACAGTTGATAGCTACCTTTATTACAAATCTCTTCAAATAACATTTTATACTGGACAGTACCTAGACTATATCTGGCAAAAGCGGGGTCAAAGGCTGGTATCCAATCAATCAGAGATACACCATTAGTTAGACAAAAAATAAAAGCAATAACTACTTCATCAAGAAGTATTAATGATAAATAACCTTTTTCATAATACATTAAGCTCTTGATTAACTCACTATAATAGGCGTGCATATGGGGTGATCCAAAAAAGCTTGTGGCATAAACACCAGCAAATCTTTCGGCATGAACCTTATAGATTTGTTTAATGTACTTAAGATTAGTATCATAACTATTCTTGTCGCACACATTTATCATTTTCAGGTTTCCCAACTCACTCAACTTTCTCTGAAACTTCTTTAATTCCGTTCTTTTCTTGGACGAAGTAAAAACAGAAGTGAAAAAGGCATTGAAATCATCACAAAAATGGAGACACGGGCAAGAGTACAATTGCAATGAAGTTTTCTTAACTCCTGTCTTGATTAGAATGTCATAAAACGGATTGGCATTATTAACATCGTAAATATTTAACACCACGCTGTAGCTCAAACTATTTAAATAATCCATAAATATTGTATGGACTTTTAACATATCCTCATCGCGACAAATATATTGCTCGTAATTGAAATCCCGATAACCTATAAACCGAAATTTCTTAACATTGAGCAACCGATTCTCGAAAGTGCATTCAAATGGAACGATTCCGACTAACTTTTCATTTTCATAAATGTTGAAGAAATAGAATCTGCCATTAGGATTATACTTTAAATATACAGACAAAAAAGCATAACTCTGATAAGGGTTATTACTAAAATCAAACCCCTCAACTTCAGCTAGCAGTTCTTCAACCTCGTGATAACATTTAACCCTTGTGTTATTCATTTTTAATTATCTAATGTATTTATAAAATCTTTCATTGTATATGACTGCATCCCGTATTTCGCATTGCACTCTGAATAACAACGAAGCACCTTTTCTAAAAATTCTAGATTTTTTGTCATGTCAGAACCAAAATTATGTGGGTGCCACCATAAATGATACATTTTTCCCGTTTTGGCCGCATACTTTATCTCATTTTTTATTCTCAATATTCTTAAAGGTTCAAACAGTGCCATCTTTTTGTTATATGGTCTGAAAAACCTGCTCGCAGGAACATTGAAAGGGATACCGTCTGTTTGTTTTAGTTGATTATAATCATAACAAGAATGTGCGCTTATTGGCAAATAGGAGTCTAATAAACGGCATAATCTGTTTTTGATACGATCATATTTATTCTTGGGTGTTCCAAAGAATTTTTTTGCGTTTCCTCTATAGCACTTTATTCCTTGGTTATAACAAACCCTGAGATAATCCTCATTAACATTATTTCTCGGGAAAACGATGCTTTCCAAGCAAATGCCATTATCGTTAGCAATTCTATTAGCAGATACCAAATCTTGTTCAAATTCATCGGCTTTTTGCCCTTTTTCTAAACAATAATAATGGCAGAAAGTATGTGACGCAATTTCAATATTCTTCTTTGCTTTTAATCTCTTTATGATAGATGGATAGAAAAAACAAGGATCGTCTTGCTCTATTGATTCCATAAATCCCGAATAAGGTGATAATGCTTTATTAGTATAAGATGGTTTTAGGTCTGGTGTGTACTTTATCAACTCCTTCTTATCCTTACACATAAGGAAACCAACTGTGGCAAATGTCGCATTAACTTGATACTTATCAAATAGTTCTAACATCTTCTCCACTACAATTGGCACATTGCGAACATTAGTTTTACAATAATCCTTTAAGTAACTCTTTTCAATAATCCCCCATGCCAGCTCATAATCAAGGGAAATTATAAAACTTCCATTCTTATGCATCATATTAACATCCACAAATAAAGTTAGTAACTAATGAATTCAGTGTTTCTATTTTATTACAGAACACAGTTTGAAGAAAGGGTATACCCTGTACCTTAAAGATAATAGAACGATAAACCGGCTAAATTTTGAATAATTAGCTTTTTTAAAAATGATTTTATACTCATTAAGATGAGCTTTTATATCTTTACATACTTCAAAATAGTTTCTCCCACTATAAAACCGTGAGATAACTGTATTAAAAAGAATATGAGTCATCACCCTATAATACTGATTCTCTAAGTCGGCAATTGTCAAGTCAACATTATTTCGAAAGTGATTTGACATATTTAGAGGGTACGTCCATGGTAATGGTTTTTTGACATTTGTCATAGATTGAGGTACTATTCTGTAATAATACAGACAATCTTTAGACACATACAGCGAGTTAGCTTTGGACATTGCCACAGATATACATGCATGGTCCTCCGACATGGATATATCATTATTAACTGTACTCAAGCTTAAAACAGCCAATCCTTTTCTTATACATTTCTGTTGGTTTCCATGATTAATATAATATCCATCTTTTCTTTCCAGAAGCGAAGGAAGGATTTCCTTCACGATCGAATCTCTATCATAAAACCCCTCACGTTCTCTCATTGGCTTCAGTACTATATGATCAGGATATGATGTAATCTCGCCTGAACATACTATATCTGGGGCATACTGTTCAATGATCTCTACAAAACTTTTCACGTAGTCTGGATGAATCCAATCATCCCCATCAACATGGCAAATATAATCACCTGTTGCTATGCTTAATCCAGCTTTCCTCGCGCTTACTAAACCTCCATTGGGTTTGTGAATAACAATTACCCTTGTATCACGTTTTGCGTATTCATCGCATAATTGAGGACATTTATCAGTAGAACCATCATCAACTAGTATAATTTCAAGATTAGTGTATTTCTGGTTTATAATACTTTCAACGCATTGTGCTAAAAACTCTTCTATTTGAAATATAGGAACTATTACACTTACTTTTATCGACTCTTGCAATTTCATTTTTCAATATATTTTAGACTATTCAATATTTAAGTTTGGTAACCATTTTCTAACTGTGAACAAAAGAAATAGAGCACGATATAACCTGTTCTTCAGGCAGAAATATGCCACCCCTACCTTTTTAGAATAGCTGAGTACTGAGGAAGTTCTAATATCGAACAAATCATCAGGCACAAAATCATTATTTAAAGAATCTTTTAATATTTTTATCTTCTCGCTATACTTAACAGGGCATAAAGGGTTTGCCAAAATTGATGCAACAATACAAAAGTAGTTACGCATTAAATAGAAAGTATACCACTTTTTATATCGTATAAAATCAAAGGCGAGAGACTCCAACGAATGAAACACAATGGACGTTAGTTTTGCCTGGTCTTCCACTCCATTAAAAAAATACTTTGAGGATGTAGAGAAACCAGACCGCACATAATGAATATAATAAGTATCAGATATTGTACCCATTTGGGAACTGTAGCACAAATACCTTAAATTAAAAGCAATATCCTCACCCCCTTTTTTAAAGTATTCGTCAAAATAAAGGCTATTTGTTTTTATTATGTCTAAACTATACAAACCATCCCACACACAATCAAGGGCCCACCTTGTAATAAGATCCACTATAGCGTCTTTATAATCTTCTTTTCTGATTACAGCATTTTTTAGAGTATCTTTAACCACTCTTTGCTGTTCACCATTCTTTATTATTTGATACTCTTTTGAGAATTTAACAAAATCTAAATTATACCCCACTGCTTGCTCATACACTGTCTTCAAAAGCCCCGGCAAGTAAACATCGTCATGATCCGCGAATGCCACATATTTTCCATTAGCCGCATGCAATGCGGTATTCCGAGCACTGCATATTCCCTTATTCTCTTGGTGGATAACTTTAATCCTTTTATCACGTTCAGCTAACTCATCACATTTTTGCCCAGAGCCATCAGTCGAACCGTCGTCTACCAGTATTAATTCAAAAGAATCAAAATCCTGAGACAAGACGCTATAAATTGCTGGTTCTAAATATGCTCCGCTATTAAATACAGGCATTATCACTGATATCTTTACTTGCGCCATAATATATGTACTCTTTTTAGTATTTACCAAACCTTCCTATAAGGCCGTGAATCACGCCCATTAATATATAATAGTCTTTTTTGAACCTATCCTTTTCATATATATTTATCATTACAAACCTTAATAGATTTGTCTTAAAGAAAAGCCAACGACAATTATGCCTTTTCCCAACGAGAAATGCGTTCCTATACATATAATAGTATCTTAATGCTGAGTGGTTTAGGATTTGTCTATCCCCCCCCAAGAACCTCACAACTTTAGAATGTCCCACTTCATGTGTCAAAACGACATTATTGACCCTTACTATTTTATAACCAGCTTCTCTCAACATCATGCAGAAGTCAAAATCTACAGAATCAATAAAAAGATCTTCACAAAGCCCCCCTATCTTTTCCCATGCATCCAGCCTTATCGCTGAAGCAGAAGAAATACATAATTGAACCTCTTCACTCAAAGGCCTGCCGTCTAAATTCATTTGGACGCCACAATTGACATCATAGATTTGCGGGCATAACAAACCAATTGAAGAATCATAAACAAATTTGCTATATTCTGAAATAATGTTTGGCGGACAAATTGAATCCTGATCTAAAACTATCGCCCATTCATTACCCGCATCTTTTGCATACTTGCATATAAAGTTATGGGCGTAAGCGATTCCTTTATTTTGCTTAAGACTGACGATTTTGATATTGTTTAATCGTTGAAACGATTCTTTGATTGCGTTAATGTTAGTAGAACCATTATCCACTAGAACAATCTCAACCACCTGATTAATAATAGAACTAACATTCTGCTGTAACCTATTAATATCAGGATTATATGTTACTATACCAGCAATAATATCCATAATACCATCAAGACAACAAACTATTATTTGAAAATATGGCCTTTATAACTGTCACATAACTATCGCCTGCAATAGAGAAGTAGTAGAAAAGAAGAACCGCAACTAATAACTGGAAAAGCAATGGGGCTTTCGACTTACTTGAAAAAATCCAATTTGACGAAATAGTTACAAGGACAATAAAGATTAGAAAAAAATGTCGTCTAAAATCCGCAGAGAACTGTAGCAACGGAATATACAAGAGAGAGATTGTTGCTATTTTCAACCCAATTTCACCAAGACTTTTTAAATTACTTGATAAGGGGTTAATTGTTCTATAACTCAAATAATACATTAAGATAATCAAAATCAATACAAGCGAACAAACCAAAACCATATTCGTTCCGCTATAATTTCCTGCTGTTTGTAACCTTTGCATCCACCCTGATATTCCTAAAAGCTCACCTATATATGAGGAAGCCAGGAAGGAAAAAGATAACACGAATGGTAGTGAAATCAAAACAAATAGGTTAACTTGTTTTCTATCTAAATATTTTGCCAGTAGAAATATCAAAAAAACGATTGAAGAGCTGTGTATAAGAGTAGATATTAATATAAACACAACAAAAAATAAAGTCGATTTCAACCTGTCATTTGATAGAAGATAATAAAAACCCCAATATATAAAAATTAAAGCAAAGGAAAATCTGTTTTGAACTACATCGAGAAAAAAAACACAAATCATATAAATCGAAATAACATAATTCGGATGATTTGAATATTTTCTTATAAAAGTAAATAATGACAACAATAAAAGAGGGGCACATAGGTAATATAACCACTGTACATCCAAATTTAAAAAGACAAGAGCCCCTAATAAGGCACCGTATAATGGTTCAATAGAAATGCTGTGCGACATTGATAATGCCTGTTCATAATTATCTCTATCTGCAATATCTGTATTAAAAGCAAATAAAACAAATAAAAATAGAAGAGCAACAAAACAAAAAAACTTGCTCTTTCGAAAAGCAAATAATAAGATAATGAGAAAACAATACCCTGTTCCTAACATAAGTAGTAAAATTATTTATTCTTCTTTCTCATTTCAATCTTCTTCATATATGAAGCCAAGATATGATGGAAAAGGTATTTCAGATTATGCAAAACACAATTAGGTATAGAGAATGTATACTTGAACACGCCTATACCTAGAGTTCTCGCTAAAGGCATTAAGTAATCTGGCTCACCTTCATTTCTAATATAAATATAACTATTAATACGAGGCGTTCTTTCCACATATTCAACATCCACAGAAGCAAGGGTAGGATAATAACCTTTTAAAATAGAACCTAGTGAGCTATTAAACCCGCCCTCTGTTTGTAGAATTGATTTTGCAAAATCTCCATTCTCTTTTCGGTATTCTTCATCTTCTATTAGTCGAATTGCATGAGATAAGAAACCCTCTTTGGATGTAAAAGTTATGGAACCTTTTCTACCTGCACTCCCCAAAATATCCGCTACAGCATTGTCTTCATAAACATTGTTTTCAGAATAAGAAAGAATGGGCTTCGCAAAAAAAGCTGCAGTCTGGCAGAAAAGCCCACCACTAAATGGTATGCTGTTGATAAGTATGTCAATGTTCTTCATGATAGGGACAAAATCTTTTCGATATCCTAAAAAGAATATACGTCCCCTCATGTTTTCTTTTTTACTTAAAGCTACAAGTTGTTCGCTCGGAGTCCCTAGAAACAAGAAAACAGTATTATTAGTTCTACATAATATGTTCTCAAGTAATTCATAAAAAATTCCAGACCCCATAAACTTATATGTTGATCCACCTGAACACATTATAACCTTTCCTTGTGTTTCTGGCGGAAAACCTTCGAAATCTACAAATTCGGTAATAATTGGATAATAATTTAGGCTATATATCTTATCCTTACTAATATTACGTTCAAACACAGCCGTACTCCAACCGAATGGACGAAACTCTATAAAATAATTGAAACAATCATATCCTATATAGAAATGGTGGTCTCCTGGTACAATGCGATATTTTAGACATCCTTCTATACTAAATAGCGTTGCCATACCTAAAGCGCCTGTTGCCTGTGGGTGAACAATGATTCGAGAAGGTTTTTCGTTGATAATTACTTCTCTTATAATATCCCCCATAAAACGGCCATTCTTAAAAACACGATTAGTATCAAACAAATGATAATGAAAACACGTTTCCTTTACTTCTTCTAACAAGTACTTCGAGATTGTATCACGACCCTCGTAAATATAGACTATTTTGTATCCATTTGCAGCCAACCCACGGAGGTATTGTAATCCCAAACAGGTAGTTGTCCCAATTTGGTCATATAGGAGTATTACATCCCGTAGTCCTCCCTCTTTGATATCGTCCCCATTATTAATCCTACAAGCTATCGTCTTAAGAAAGCATTCGATATCTTCATCTCTAAGAATATTATTTATCCTTTGAGTTACATCTGCATAGCAATCAATAAGGTCAATGGCCCTTTGTATTCCACCTTTAGCGATTTCCTTTTTGATGTCTATTTTTAAACGTTGTTGTATTATATTTATGTCGTTTATATTCATAATATATTACCTACGTGTTTTCAAAAAAACAATTAAATTAATTCTACTATTCAACCCTGTTAATGACAGAACTAAAGAAACAATGATAAAAGGTAAAACTATTAAATATTTAAGACTATTATTGATTATCAAAAAGATTATCAAACTAGCAATTACGAGGCATAATTGCGGGATGTAAACCTTCAAGAAAGAAATTGAAAAAGAAAAATCATAACGCTTAGCAGTCAGCCAATAGACTTGAAATAAATACAAGATATAAGAAAGAAGGAAAGAAAGTCCCAAACCTTTCATACCAAGAAAATAATAACCTAAAAGATTAAAAACTAAGGTGTAAATAATAACAGAAGTTTCATTCCAAATATATAATCTTGCAGAACTTTTAACAAGAAACAAATGGGCAATCAATACAGAAGAAAACTTGAACATCATACCCAAAGCTGCAAAAATGACATAGTCATTTGCTTCAACAAACTGATCGCTATAAAATATCTTTATAAGAACAGGCATCAAAATAATGCAAACAATCATAATTGGTCCCATTATTAATGCCCCAATCTCTCCTTGCTTGTTTATAATATCTCGGCATTTGTTGTTATTGTTATTAACTGCAGCTAAACGTGGATAAAAGTCTGTTGCCATAGCGGTGAAAATCATATTAACATAAGAGTTAATTATTACGTAACCAGCCGTAAAAACTCCAACAACTTCAATACCGCCTGCAAACCTTAAGAAACTTTTCAAAACATAAGATGAAACGACAAGGCCAATACTACTCACACTCATAGCAACACCCATTTTTAACATTATTCGTCCTTCATACATTACCTGCCTTCTCGTAACTTTTATGTGCTCAATTGGTACTCGTTTTGAGTATATGTAAGAAAGCATCAAAGCAGTTATGGAATTAAGAATAATAGTAGGGACTATACCTTTTATTCCGAGTAAATAATATAACGGTATACTAACTATCAACCCCAGCGTGCTACCTATAGAAATCGTTTTAGCTAAATCCTTTAGCCTTAACAAACCCTGCAGAACCACTTTTTGACCAGAACAAAGTTGATCAAATAATAATGTACAGGATAAGATAATCAAAGGTAACGTATAATCATAATTACCAAATGTCACCTTACTTAATACTGGGGATAATAGAATGACTAAAATCATTCCCAACAAACCTGTAATCCACACCAGTTTTTGCAATACGGTTATTTTAAGACTAACTTGATGAGCATCACCTTTACCATTAGCCTCGGAAACATCTCTGACGGCACTTTGCGATAAGCCTAAGGAACTAAACTGTTTAATCAATTCAGTTGCAGACGTATATAATCCCATAAGCCCAATACCCTCTGGGCCTAGTAAAATGGCTATAAACTTTGACTTAATAATGCCAATCAGAATCTGATAGACTTGAACACCACCAAAGAGGGATGTTGCCTTAAAAATGCTTCTATAAATAGAAGCCTCGTTGACCTCCTCTTTGTTTATTGTTTTTTTTTGTTCTTCCAACATCTGAGTATGTTGTCTATGGTCTACTGAAACTTATTAATAATTTCAACAATCGTTTTAATATCGTCTTTAGATATAGTAGGCCCTATCGGTAAACTCAATTCACTATCATGAATCTTCTCTGTAATAGGTAATGATAACTGGGGAATATTCCATTCATCTTTTGAATAGCATTCCTGCTTGAAAGGAGGTATGGGATAATGAATCACCGTACCTACGCCATTTTCTTTCAGATAAGCCTGCAATTTATCGCGACTTTCGCAGAAGATTGGGAATAGATGATACACATTCTGATCATCTGCCAAGCGGTCTGGCAAAGTAATTAAAGGATTCTTAATACCCTCATAGTACAACTTTGCTATTGCGCGACGATGGTCATTGTCTTCATTAAGGTACTTCAACTTAACATCCAAAACGGCCGCATGAATTTCATCTAAACGGCTATTGCGGCCACAATACTTAAATACATATTTTTTCTGAGAGCCATAGTTAGCCAATGCACGAACGGCAGCAGCTAATTCAGGGTCATTGGTAGTTACAGCACCACCGTCACCAAGTGCACCGAGGTTCTTGCCCGGATAAAAACTGTGTCCTGCGGCATCACCAATACTACCGGTTAGGCGGCCATCGGTATGTTTGCAGCCATGAGCCTGAGCGTTGTCTTCAACCAGTTTTAGATTGTACTTCTTGCAGATAGAACCTATCTT